>Ga0247810_10001098_pt1 | contig 18704 bp, 15 predicted proteins | sample UWRJL119311C1_FD_179918 | JGI IMG/M metagenome (GOLD analysis project Ga0247810, IMG submission 179918) | Plant litter microbial communities from Arlington Agricultural Research Station in Wisconsin, United States - UWRJ-L119-311C-1 | ecosystem: Environmental > Terrestrial > Plant litter >... | reverse complement strand
ATCGCGTTAGTCGAAAGGAAAAATACGTTTCCATAACCGCCTGAAGCGATTACTACTGCGTGTGCAGAATGTCTTTCGATTTCGCCAGTAATCAGGTTACGTGCGATAATTCCTCTTGCTTTACCATTGATGATAACCAAATCCAGCATCTCATGACGGTTGTGCATTTTTATCTTACCACGGCCGATCTGACGGTTCATAGCAGAATAAGCACCAAGAAGTAATTGTTGTCCCGTTTGCCCTTTAGCATAGAAAGTTCTGGAAACCAAAGTCCCACCAAACGATCGGTTGTCCAGCAGACCTCCGTATTCACGTGCCAACGGTACACCCTGAGCAACACACTGGTCAATAATATTGGCAGAAACTTCAGCAAGACGGTGAACGTTTGCCTCCCTTGCCCTGTAATCCCCTCCTTTAACCGTGTCATAAAACAAACGGAAAGTGGAATCTCCATCTCCCTGGTAATTCTTCGCAGCATTAATACCCCCTTGTGCAGCAATAGAGTGTGCACGTCTTGGAGAATCCTGGAAACAGAAAGCTTTTACGTTATATCCTAATTCTGCCAGCGTTGCCGCTGCAGAACCTCCAGCAAGACCTGTACCTACAACAATAATGTCGATGTTACGCTTGTTAGCCGGATTTACTAAATTAATATGATCTTTATAATTTGTCCATTTGTCCGATATCGGGCCTTCTGGAATTTTTGAATCTAATGCCATTATAACTTAATATTAATGATTGAAATGGTGAAATAATGCAATGAAAATAAATAATGCAGGAACTACGACTGCAAATGCTACTCCAAATTTATGCAATGATCTTGAATATTTATTGTTGAATCCTACAGACTGGAACGATGAGTTGAAACCGTGCCATAAGTGAAGTGCCAATAAAATGAAAGACACACAGTAAATACCTGTACGTACAGGGCTTTCAAACTTGTGGACCAGTTCTTCGTAATATCTTGTAGCTTCAAGCGGATTAACGGCTACATATTTATAGTCAATTTCCGGAAGCCAGAAATCATAGAAGTGAAGTCCTAAAAATGCAAGAACAACAAGTCCTGTAAGAAGCATGTTCCTTGAAGGCCACGAAGAGTTAGCAGCACCATTGTTTCTTGCATAAGAAACAGGCCTTGCTTTTTTGTTTTGGTAATCCAGATACAATCCCATGATAAAGTGAAATACTACGCCAATAATCAATATAGGCTGAATAACATACTGTACTAAAGGGTTGTAACCCATAAAATGCGATATGGAATTAAAAGTGTCAGGACCAAATACTGAAGTTAAATTGATGAAACAGTGTTGCGCTAAAAATAAAATTAAGAAAAGTCCCGAAAGCGCCATAGCCACTTTTTTCGCAATTGAAGACTTCAATAATGCAGATTTTGCCATAAGAGTGAAATAATTTGTTTAAAAAATCACACAAAAATACACCTATTTGGTGTATACTACAACCATTTCGCGCTTATTTATAATGAATTTAAAGTGGGTGATTCGTGTTGCTTACCTCTAGCTAAACTGGTTCTATGCCTTTTGTTTACTGCTATTTTGGGTATATTGACCATCGAAGATTGGTTTTTTGACCTGTTGTAATCAATTTTGTCAAAAGCCAATATATTTAGCGATTCAATAATTATTCTGAATTGTTTTTTTTAAATCCGTAAAAATTCAAAACTAAACGTTTTTATATGTGAAAAGTGAGTCCATTTACACACAGAATTGTAATTTTGGCAATTCAAAATCTGAATGATGAAAACTGGAATAGACGCTATCGCTTTTGATGTGGCCAACATACATTTACCTATCCAAACTTTGGCAAATGCCAGAAACATAGATCCTGAGAAATTGGAAAAAGGTCTTGGACTAATCAAAATGACTTTACCGGACGCGCATCAGGATACAGTAGTATTTGGGGCTAACGCCCTGACAAAGCTGGTTCGTGATAACAATATCAGCCTGAACGAAATTTCAAGGATTTACGTTGGTACTGAAAGCGCAATAGATAGCTCTAAACCAATAGCCTCTTTTCTTCTGGCATTAATGGAACAACAATTTGGAGAAGGTATTCTTGCAGAATGTGATGTGGTAGACTTTACTTTTGCCTGTATAGGCGGCGTAGATGCAATGCAAAACTGTATCGATTATATAACTCTTAATCCGACCAAAAAAGCAATAGTAGTAACCACCGATATAGCCAAGTATGATCTTGAATCCACAGGAGAATACACACAGGGAGCCGGTGCCGTTGCAATGTTAATTACTGCAGATCCTCAAATAATTGCTTTTGAAAACCAATGGGCGACCAATACAAAAGGCCTGTTCGATTTCTTTAAACCCTACCGCACGCTTTCAAAAGCAGAAATTACAGCTAATGAAAATAACGATCCATGGTTTGGAAATCTGGAAAGTGAAATAGAGATACATAAAGACCAACCCGTATTTGACGGCCAATACTCAAACCAATGTTATATGGATCGTACCAGAAATGCGTATTTCTCTTTTAAGAAACTAAAAGAAACTTCCGGTAACCTCTATAACAGCTGGCAGAGTATTATCATGCACCTTCCATATTCATTTCAGGGCAGGAGAATGCTTACCGAAATCTACACACTGGATGCGGAAATAAAAATGCTTACAGGTGAGGAGGATGTAATGGAATATCAGGGCAGGCTTAAAGAAACCGCAAAGACAGCCGACTACCGTACATTTGTAACCGAAAAACTCCAGCCTGCAGAACTCGCATCCTCACTGATCGGAAACCTATATACGGGTTCTATATTTATGGGGCTGCTATCTACACTTGCCTATTTCTATGATACTAATAAAGAGATCGTGAATGCTAAATTTGGATTCCTTTCTTACGGTAGTGGTTCCAAATCAAAGGTATTTGAGGGAACAATACAACCGGAATGGAAATCTGCAATCGAAAAGGTAAAACTCTTCGAGAATCTTAAAAACAGTGTCGAAATTGATTTCAAAACCTATGAAAAGCTTCATAAAAAAGAACAGGTGCTAAGTATCCGCCAACCACAAAACGAATGGGTGCTCGACAGAATTGAAAACGGCATTCCTAATCTAATTGGTGCCCGGTATTATAAATGGATTAATTAATCTAATCCTAAAGCGGCAAAACATTCCCGCCATTCGTGGCTCATAACCATAATGCTTAAATTTACAACCCATTTAACATCTATTAAAAACAATCTTAGTACTTTTGAAATGCAAACATTCACAACCATTTCAAAATGAAATACCATCAGATTGACCGCGGTTTATTTATAAAAAACCGCGAAAAGTTTACGGCCCAAATGAAGCCACAAAGTATCGCCATATTCAATTCCAACGATATTTATCCGGTATCTGCCGACAGTACACTTCCATTTGCACAGCACCGCGATATCTTTTATCTGTCTGGTGTAGACCAGGAGGAAAGTATCCTGCTGTTGTTTCCCGACGCTCCATACGAACATCAAAAACAGATCTTATTCTTAAAGGAGACCAGCGAGCATATCGCCATTTGGGAAGGTGAGAAACTAACCAAAGACCGTGCATTCGAAGTTTCCGGTATCAAAACCGTATACTGGCTCAACGAGTTTGAAAAGATTCTTTTTGAACTGATGACGTATGCCGATACAATATATATCAATACGAATGAGCACTACCGCGCTACAGTGGAAACGGAAACCCGTGAAGCCCGTTTCGTAAAATGGTGGAAAGAAAAATATCCCGCACATACCGTTGCCAAAAGTAATCCTATCCTTCAACGCCTGCGCTCTGTAAAAGAAGCAGAAGAGATAGACCTGATTCAAACTGCCTGTAATATCACAGAAAAAGGGTTTCGCAGACTATTGTCATTCGTCAAGCCCAATGTAACGGAATACGAGATCGAGGCAGAACTGATCCACGAATTTATCCGTAACCGTTCTAAAGGGTTCGCTTATACGCCAATCATTGCTTCAGGCAACAATGCAAACGTATTGCACTATATTGAAAATAACCAGCAATGTAAAGCAGGAGATTTAATATTGCTTGATGTGGCCGCCGAATACGCGAACTACTCCAGTGACATGTCCCGTACAATTCCCGTTTCAGGAACATACACCAAAAGGCAAAAAGAAGTCTATAACGCAGTGCTAAGGGTAAAAAATGAGGCGACTAAAATGCTTACGCCTGGAACATTATGGAAAGAATACCATTTAGAGGTAGGTAAAATCATGACTTCTGAATTATTGGGGCTGGGTCTTTTGGATAAGGCTGATGTACAGAATGAAAACCCGGAATGGCCAGCCTACAAAAAATACTTCATGCACGGAACCTCACATCATATGGGACTGGATACCCATGATTACGGAATCTTGCGCGAACCGATGCAGGCCAATATGGTGTTTACCGTAGAGCCTGGAATCTACATCCCCGCAGAAGGTTTCGGAATCCGTATAGAAGACAATGTAGTCGTTCAGCAAACCGGCGAACCATTCAACCTGATGCGGAATATCCCGGTAGAAGCAGACGAGATCGAAACTCTTATGAATGCCTAGAATTATCATTCCTAACAGGTTTTCCAAAACCTGTTAGGTTTTTTCCTTTCTAAAATATTTAAACTAAATCCTGATTACAATAGGCCAGCAAGCGTGTTGTCAATCAGGATTTTCCTTTAGAGTATACGGGGACTATACACAGTGTGTACCAGGTATGTACTGATAGTGTTCTACTACGATACTACCTAGGTACTAATACTATACTACCTAGGTACTAATACTATACTGGGAGTGTGCCTAAAAACATACCAATAAGATACTACAGAGGTACTAACTTAGATAGTTGTTCAAGGCAGGATAATAGAAATAAAACTACTAATTTTGTTGCAAAAATAAAAACCCATTCAATGTGAAAAACCTGACTTACAAAAATACCGCAATCTCATATACAGATGAAGGCAAAGGGACTGCCGTGGTTTTACTGCACGGTTTTCTGGAAAACAAAACAATGTGGGCAGAATTAATCCCCGCCCTGTCCAAGAAATACCGCATCATCACTATTGATTTGCTCGGTCATGGACAAACAGAACCAATGGGTTATGTACAGACCATGGAAGACAATGCCGATGCAGTACAGGCTGTTCTAAGCGAACTGCGTATTCGTAAAGCAGTCCTGGCAGGGCATTCTATGGGTGGTTATGTGGCTCTGGCTTTTGCCGAGCTGTATCCGGAGCAGGTAAGGGGAGTAATATTGATTAACTCAACATCAATAGCCGATAGCGACGAGCGTAAGGCAAACCGCGATCGTGCAATTAAAGCCGTCAAACATAATTATACCAACTTTGTCAGCCTGTCAATAGCCAATCTGTTTGCAGAAGATAATAGGGTTCGCCTGGCTGATGCCATTGAAGAGGTAAAGCAGCAGGCCCTAAAAACACCGCTTCAGGGAATAGTGGCGTCGCTCGAAGGTATGAAAATAAGAAAAGATAGGGAGGTATTACTGCATTTTGCAGCCTATCCGATTCTTTTAGTACTTGGAAAAAAAGATCCTGTACTCAACTATGAAGAAAATATAAGCCAGATTGAAGGAACTGCCGTAAAGCTGGTTACATTTAATGACGGCCACATGTCGCCTATAGAAAACAGGGAGCAGCTCGCCGAAGCCATATTATTATTCCTTAAAGAAATTTAATATACAGCAAATGCTTGTAGGAACCAAAAGGAATCTTATATTTGCACCCGCAATAAAGCGCTGGTTTGGTAGTTCAGTTGGTTAGAATACATGCCTGTCACGCATGGGGTCGCGGGTTCGAGTCCCGTCCAGACCGCTTAAATTGGGAAAAGCCTTTCGTACGAAAGGCTTTTTTGTTTTTTATTAAATCTACAGTTTACCGAAACCATCATAATGCCTTTTACAGATCTCGTCACAGCTAATCTGTTGCTGTACTAACACGTATTTCTCCTGTTAGTGTTAGGTTTAATTAGGAAGATTAGGTTTAATTAGGAAGAGAATAATATTACAATTGATTATTCGAATACAAACGGGAAACATACTTCCCAATAACATCAAATTCAAGGTTAATTCTTGTACCCTCTACAAAACTATTAAAATTAGTGTGTTCATACGTATATGGAATAATAGCTACGCTAAATTCATCTTTTTTAGAGTTGACCACCGTCAGGCTTACCCCATTAACCGTAATCGAACCTTTTTCTATAGTAAGATTATTTAGGCTTGAATCGTATCCGAAAGTGTAATACCAACTCCCATTTGCATTTTCAATACTCTTACAGATTCCGGTCTGGTCCACATGTCCCTGTACAATATGCCCGTCCAGGCGGTCTCCCAGTTTCATCGCGCGCTCAAGATTTACCGAGTCACCCGTTTTCCAGTCAGTAAGATTTGTTTTTTCCAATGTCTCGCGTATTGCCGTTACGGTATATTGGTCATTGTCGATAGCAACAACTGTCAGGCAGACGCCATTATGCGACACGCTTTGATCGATTTTTAGCTCATGTGTAAGCGATGAGGCCACAGTTATATGAAGATTGTCGTTGTCTTTTCTGAGTTCGCGGACTGTACCGAGTGATTCTATGATTCCTGTAAACATTTCTTGTTTTATTTTACTAAATTTGTACCTCAAAATTAGCAATAAAACATGAAAAAAGCAGAAAATATAATCGTTGGGATTTCAATTGGAGATTTAAACGGTATTGGAAGCGAAGTCGTACTGAAAACATTTGAGGACAGCCGCATGCTGGAATTGTGTACACCTGTTATTTTTGCAAATGTAAAAACCCTTTCTTTTCTAAAGAAAAGTTTTGAATCTACAGCAATGCTGCACGGTATTGACAACTTAGACCAAATCCTTACCGGTAAAATTAATGTGCTCAATGTATGGCGGGAAGGCTTTACGCTGGAATACGGGGTTAATGACCCGATTGTAGGAGAATATGCCATCAAGTCTTTCGTCGCAGCGACAAATGCTTTAAAAGCAGACCTTATCGATGTACTCGTAACAGCCCCGATTAATAAATACAATATACAATCAGAAGAATTTAAATTCCCCGGACACACAGATTACCTAAACCAGGAACTCGAAGGAAATGCTTTGATGTTTATGGTACAGGATAATCTTAGAATCGGACTCCTGACAGACCATATCCCTGTAAATGAAGTGGCATCTCACCTGACTGAAGCACTGATCAGACAGAAAATAGAAACGATCAAACAATCCCTCATTCAGGATTTTAGCATCAATAAACCTAAAATTGCAGTTCTTGGACTGAATCCACATGCCGGTGACGGCGGGGTAATAGGAAAAGAAGACGATGAAATCATCAAACCTGTCATCAAAAAAATGTTTGAGAAAGGAACTATGGTCTTCGGGCCTTATCCGGCAGACGGTTTTTTTGGCAGCAGCCAATACGAAAAGTTTGATGCAGTGATAGCAGTCTATCACGATCAAGGCCTTATCCCATTCAAAACATTGTCGTTTGGTAGTGGCGTAAACTATACTGCAGGACTTAATAAGATCAGGACTTCTCCCGATCATGGAACTGCCTACGATATAGCCGGTAAAGGAATAGCCGACTTTAATTCGTTTAAAGAAGCTGTTTATCTGGCAATTGATATCTATAATTCGAGAAATCAATATGCTGAAATCAGTAAAAAACCCCTAAAAACAAAGGAAAAACAGTTATAAACAAAAAAATGTTTATAACCCTTTTGATATTGCGATAAATTTATATCTTTGCACACCCAAGTTTTGGGACAAATTGTTGTTACAATGAAACAGTTAAATGAATTTTTAATTCCGTTTATCGGATTAAAGTTAGGAAAACACCAGTTTGAATATCAAATAAGTAATTCGTTCTTTACCGCCTTTGATTATGATGACTTTGAAAGTTGTGATATAAAGGTAAACGTGGTTCTTGAAAAAAAGAATACCATGTTAGAGTTGAATTTTAAGCATAAGGGAACTGTAAATGTACCTTGTGACCTGACTGGAGAAATGTTTGATCTGCCTATCAAAGGGAAAATCAGGCTGGTAGTACAGTTCGGCGAAGCTTTTAATAATGACAACGATGAATTGCTGATATTGCCACATGGTGAGCATCAGATTGACCTGTCACAATACATTTATGAAATGATTGTGCTCTCAGTCCCGCTAAAACGTGTTCATCCCGGTATTAAAGACGGGACTTTGAAGTCGGAAGCTCTTGATAAGCTGAATGAATTAAAAGTAGAGAAAAAGACAGAGAAGAATATTAAGGAAGAAGATATAGACCCGCGCTGGGACAAATTAAAACAACTATTAACGGATAAATAATATAGTAAAATGGCACATCCTAAGAGAAAGATTTCCAAAACAAGAAGAGACAAAAGAAGAACGCATTATAAAGCAACTGTAGCTCAAATCGCTACATGTCCTATAACAGGAGAAGCGCATTTGTACCACAGAGCTTACTGGCATGAAGGTAAAATGTACTACAGAGGACAAGTTGTTATTGACAAACAAGTTGCGCTTGCTTAGTACTTTATTGGTGTAAATTACATGAACTCTCACATCGTGAGAGTTTTTTTGTTGTTTCTAATTTTCATATACAAGCCCGGTTAAATTAGCAATCAGGTTTGGAAATTTTTTTGTAATTTGAACCTCTTTTTAAATCAGCCGATTTGGAGAGAAAAAAATATACCCTATGAATACAATTACAGCCGCAATTACCGCTGTTGGAGGCTATGTTCCTGAGTTCGTGCTATCGAACAAAGTATTGGAAACTATGGTTGATACTAATGATGAATGGATTACTTCCAGAACAGGTATCAAAGAAAGGAGAATATTAAAAGAAGAAGAAGGGCAGGGTACTTCCTACCTTGCTATAAAAGCAGCACAGGATCTGATCGCCAAAAAGAATATCAACCCGGCAGAAATTGATCTGGTACTATTGGCATCAACCACTCCAGACATGCCAGTAGCCTCTACAGCAGTTTATGTTGCTACTAAAATTGGTGCTGTCAATGCATTTGCATACGACCTACAGGCAGCATGTTCAGGATTCCTATTCGGAATGTCTACAGCTGCAGCCTATATCCAATCAGGCAGATATAAAAAAGTATTATTAATAGGAGCCGATAAAATGTCCTCGATTATCGATTATACTGATAGGGCTACCTGTATTATCTTTGGTGATGGAGCGGGAGCAGTACTATTTGAACCTAATTATGAAGGACTTGGACTTCAGGATGAATTCCTAAGATCAGACGGTATAGGAAGAGAATTCCTAAAGATTGAAGCCGGTGGTTCTTTACTTCCCCCAACAAAAGAAACAGTAGAAAACAAACAACACTATGTGTTCCAGGATGGTAAAACCGTATTTAAATACGCAGTTTCCGGAATGGCCGACGTAAGTGAGAAAATAATGCAGCGCAATAATCTTTCAAAAGAAGATGTAAACTGGCTTATAGCGCACCAGGCCAACAAAAGAATCATTGACGCTACAGCTCACAGAATGGGCCTTGAAGACGAAAAAGTATTGATCAACATAGAAAAATACGGAAATACAACTTCAGGCACACTACCTTTGCTGCTACATGATTTTGAAAACAAATTCAAAAAAGGTGATAACCTTATATTTGCTGCCTTTGGCGGCGGATTTACATGGGGATCAATTTATTTAAAATGGGCTTACTAAAGATAAACTATAACTAAAACGAATATTATGGATTTAAAAGAAATTCAAAACCTAATTAAATTTGTAGCAAACTCAGGTGTTGCTGAAGTAAAATTAGAAATGGACGATGTTAAAATCACCATCAGGACTACGTTGGAAGGAAATGCGCCGGAAATTACTTATGTTCAGCAAGCTCAGGCTCAGCCTGCACTAGCACCGGTTCAACAATTCGCTCCTGCAGCGACTGCACCAGCTGCACCAGCAGCAGATGACACTTCCAAATTCATTACCATAAAATCGCCTATCATCGGAACTTTCTACAGAAAACCATCTCCTGATAAAGCTGTATTTGTTGAAGTTGGTACAGTAATCAAAAAAGGTGATGTTCTTTGTGTAATTGAAGCGATGAAGTTGTTCAACGAAATCGAATCAGAAGTTACAGGTAAAATCGTAAAAATCCTTGTGGATGATATGTCTCCTGTTGAGTTCGACCAACCTTTATTCTTAGTTGATCCATCATAGTTATTTTAAATGCTAAATTCTGAATGCTATAATTGGCATCCAAATAATTTATAATTTATAATTCAACATTTAAAATTTCATAAAGATGTTTAAAAAAATATTAATTGCCAATAGAGGCGAGATTGCACTTCGTGTAATCAGGACCTGCAGGGAAATGGGAATCAAAACAGTTGCCGTTTATTCTACTGCAGATTCAGAAAGCCTTCACGTGAAGTTCGCCGATGAAGCTGTCTGTATCGGACCTCCTCCTAGCAATCTTTCTTATCTTAAAATGTCTAACATCATTGCTGCGGCTGAAATTACCAATGCAGATGCTATACACCCAGGTTATGGGTTCCTTTCTGAAAATGCCAAGTTTTCAAAAATATGCCAGGAACACGGAATCAAATTTATTGGTGCCTCTCCTGAAATGATCGATAGGATGGGAGATAAGGCCTCTGCTAAGTCAACCATGATCGAAGCCGGCGTACCTTGTGTACCAGGTTCAGTTGGAATTCTTGAATCCTATGAACAGGCTGCACAATTGGCAGCCGAATTCGGATACCCGGTAATGCTAAAAGCTACTGCCGGTGGTGGTGGTAAAGGAATGCGTGCCGTATGGAAAGCAGAAGATTTACTAAAGGCATGGGAAAGTGCCCGCCAGGAATCTGCAGCTGCCTTCGGTAATGACGGAATGTATCTTGAGAAATTAATCGAAGAGCCTAGACACATTGAAATCCAGGTTGTAGGTGATGCCTACGGAAAAGCCTGTCACCTTTCTGAAAGGGACTGTTCCGTTCAAAGAAGACACCAAAAACTTACTGAAGAAACGCCATCTCCATTTATGACTGACGAACTACGCCAGAAAATGGGTGAAGCTGCTGTTAAGGCTGCCGAATTCATCAGGTATGAGGGCGCTGGAACTGTCGAATTTCTTGTAGACAAACACAGGAACTTCTATTTTATGGAAATGAATACCCGTATTCAGGTAGAACACCCGATCACAGAACAGGTTATCGATTACGATTTGATCCGTGAGCAAATCCTTGTTGCTGCCGGTGTGCCTATCTCTGGTAAAAATTACTTACCTCAGTTACACGCTATCGAATGTCGTATCAACGCTGAAGATCCTTATAATGACTTCAGGCCTTCTCCAGGAAAGATAACAACCTTACATACTCCAGGTGGACACGGCGTACGTTTAGATACGCACGTTTACTCTGGATACTCTATCCCTCCAAATTATGACTCCATGATCGCGAAGCTAATTACAACAGCCCAAACGCGTCAGGAAGCCATTAACAAGATGAAAAGAGCATTGGATGAATTCGTTATCGAAGGTGTAAAAACTACAATTCCTTTCCACAGACAGCTAATGGATGATCCACGCTACGTAGCGGGTGATTACACTACTGCGTTTATGGATGATTTCAAAATGAACGATCCTATCGAATAACAACTGATCCTAAAATAGAAAATACAAAAGGACGAATCATTATTCTTCCTTATATATGTTTTTTCAATACATAAACCTCACGGCAACGTGGGGTTTTTTAGTTCTATATCATATCGATACGGACACCATACCCACAAACCACTATAACTGTGTAATCTTTACACACTTATACCACGATTTACCCATTTTTATCCCAATTACTGTTTTTTAAAAAACAAACAAACAGCTGATAATCAATAATTTATTTATAATCCCAACTTCTGGTACAATTATCTCTTTAAGACTAAACATCACATAATAAATACACAATTAAAATATAACCATTAAATTAAGATATTATGAAAAAGTTAATCTTATCAGCTGCTATCGTATTAGGAAGTTTCTCAACATTCGCAACAACCCTTCCAAGTTCAACTACGACAATTAAAAATGTATCGATTCTACAAGACGAATATAAAGAGATAAAAGCTGACGAAGTTCCGGATGCAGTAAAAACAGCATTAAAAACCGCTTACCCAGATGCAGTAATTGAAAAAGCATATACTAACGAGAAAAAAGAATACAAATTAGACATTGCTGTCGGGGATCAAAAAGCTACCGTTTATGCGGATGCAACAGGAAATTGGATAAAAAAATAAATCCCCCCGAGATTTATATATGAAGGAGAGGCTGTTTCTACAGTCCCTCCTTTTTTTTTAAATTTTTTTAAGAGAAAACAAATTTAATAACTTTATTTTAGCCAATAAAGTTACTCTCCCCATGTCAAAGGTTTTACTGATTGAAGACGATATTGCTTTTTGCAAAATGCTAGAAAATTTTCTTACCAGAAAGTCCTATTTCGTAGAGTCTGCATTTTCCGCCCGGGAAGCAAAAGAAAAGATGAAAGAACAGCAATTTGATCTTATCATTACTGATCTGCGCCTTCCCGATTATGACGGTATAGAGCTAATGCTCGAACTCAAACAGGTCGCTCCAGAAACCCCGGTTATTCTAATGACAGGTTACTCTGATGTCAATACTGCCGTAAAAGCAATCAAGAACGGTGCAGCAGATTATATCTCAAAACCTTTTAATCCAGAAGAAGTACTTGTTGTAGTGGCCAATGCATTAAAAACCGCAACAGCCAAAGTAACCGCACCCCATAAATCTACGCCTAAATTACCCGACACCACTGCTGTAAGACCGGAGTTTGTAAAAGGTATTTCCGCGGCCTCCAAAAAACTTGCGGAATACATCCAATTAGTAAGCCCAACTGATATTTCAGTGCTGATTATAGGGGAAAGCGGAACAGGTAAAGAGGTCATTGCAAAGAGCATTCACCAGAACAGTGCCAGAAAGAATAATAATTTTATAGCTGTCGATTGCGGAACAATCCCAAAAGACCTGGCTGCAAGTGAATTCTTCGGCCATATTAAAGGATCTTTTACAGGTGCCATAAGTGATAAGACAGGTTATTTTGAAGCCGCAAATGGCGGAACGCTATTCCTTGATGAAATTGGTAATCTTTCCTATGAAAATCAGATCCAGTTATTACGTGCCTTACAGGAAAGGAAAATCAAACCAGTAGGCAGCAATAAAGAAATTGATGTGGATATAAGGATCATAACCGCAACTAATGAAGACTTGCGTGAAGCGGTCAGAAATGGCGATTTCCGTGAAGACCTCTACCACCGGATCAATGAGTTCTCAATCCACTCTCCATCTTTAAGGGATAGAAGCGAAGACCTGATGGTATTTGCCGAATTCTTCCTTGAAAACTCAAATAAACAACTCAATAGAAATGTTACCGGCTTTTCTGCCGAAGTCATAGGTGTTTTCCAAAAATACAGATGGCCAGGGAATCTAAGGGAATTCCAAAATATTATCAAGAGAGCTACCCTGCTTACACAAGGGGCGTTTATAGAAAAAAATGTATTGCCGGCAGAACTTTTTCAGGACGAGGAAAACGATGATACACCAGAATTTTCATTGTCTGAAAATGAAAAAGACACTATAATAAACGCTTTGGCTCAGGCTAAAAACAACAAATCTGAAGCCGCAAAGCTGTTGAAGATCAATAGAAAAACACTTTATAATAAATTGAAACAGTACAATTTAGACTACTAAGTCCTTTTCAATCTGCGCCATCAATACAGTAATCTTCTCCTTTAGATTTTCCAATACTACTGTCATTTCTTTATCGCTGAGCTCGTCTAACTCAAGCCTTTTGAGTATCAGACTTATCTCTGTTGCCTGTAACTGCCTAAACATGGTATGCATCTTATGTGCCGTTTCTTTTACTAAAGTATAATCCTTTTGGACCAGGGCAGTCTCTACAATAGCCATACTTTCTTTTGTCGCCGTTACAAAAGACAATAATACTTCATTTAAAGCATTTTTGTCATTGGGGATAAACATCTTTAGCGAACTTAACGAATAGGCCCTGTCTGGGTCAAAGAGGTCTTCCGGGGCTATGTTTTCAGGTATGTCAGTTTGATTGATGATTGCTGCTATAGTCTTTACCAAGACAAATGGGGAATAGGGTTTCCTGACCAGCGTCTCAAATCCTGCTTTCTTATATACATCAGTACTTAAATCCGTTCTTCCTGTCAAGGCGATGATCGGTTGGTTGTTATATTTGGTGCCAGTTGTGTTTCTAAGGGCTTCAATAAAAGCAAAACCATCCATGCCCGGCATTTGTATATCACTGATAATAATATCAAAATCAGTGATCCTGATAGCCTCAAGGGCAGCACTGGCACTGTCAAACGAAATAGTATCGTAGTTGTTTTGCCGCAATACCTCAGCAGTTAACTTTTGCAGGCTGCTGTCGTCATCAATTATCAATACCGTAATTGGCATATCTGCCGGTGGAATTTCTATACCTCCCTTCATACTATTTGAACGCTGGAACACTGCCGGTTCATAAACCAACGGGAGTTGAATCTGAAAAGTACTTCCCTTTCCATAGGTACTGCTTAGCGTTAGGCTTCCTCCTAAAATCTCAGCCATTTTCCTTGAAATGGTCAGTCCCAAACCAGTCCCGCCATATTTTTTTTCAATATTCTTATCAGCCTGCGTGAACTCTTCGAATATTACGGCCTGGTTCTCTTCTCTTATACCAATACCAGAATCAGCTACGGTTATAATTATTGCATTGTTTGCTGTATCGGTTTTGGCTTTGACCTGGATAGTCCCGGCTTCTGTAAATTTATAAGCATTCCCGATTATGTTGGTCAAAATCTGTCTCAAACGGAAAGGATCACCCATGACTTTCCTGATAAGTGTATCCTCTATTTCTATAATCAACTCAATAGCCTTCGTGCTATAAACAGACTGTATGCTTCTGGCTACTTCGGTTATTATAGCAGTTAACGAAAAAGGAATGGTTTCAATCGTTATTTTTCCAGCCTCTATCTGAGTAAAATCCAATAAATCCTGAACCAGATTCGAAATATATTCTGATGATCCCTTTATAGTATCCGTATAATGGGACTGTTTGTTGTTCAATTCAGAATTTCCCAATAACTCTGTATAACCCATAATGGTGCTTAATGGGGTCTTGATATCATGGCTGACAGTAGAGATCAGCTGCTCCCGATTTTTGAGTAATTTCTCCGCAGTAATCTTTGCCGCCTCAAGTTGCTTTTTATACGATTGGGTTTTAGAAAAATCGTTTAAGATTAAAATGGAGAAGAATACTGTCAGCAAAAAACCGATTATTGCCGCCACACTTACAATTTCATTGGTCTTTTTTAATGCTACTTCCTTTTTAGCATTGCTCTTCGTGGTATTGATTATGATCTCACGCTCGATCTCACTTAAGATTTTTCTCAACTGTGAAGAAATAGAAAGCTCATTCTGCAGCAATTTGTTCTCTTCAGAATTAAGGGATTGCTTTCTTTTCGCAGTTTCCCTTTTTACTTCGCTTAATAGGGCCTTCGAAGCAATCAGTACAGAATCCAGTGCCTTTTGGCTCAGCGTATTGGTACTGTCATTAGGAATGTTCTGGTTCATATAATCCACATATCTTACCAATACGCTTTTTTCATATTCACCAAGAATTTCAGGGTCTTTGACAAAATCGTCAAGCCTTAGTTTCCTTAGCGATCCTTCCATACGGGTAATATTGTCAATAGCGTTTTTTACCGCTACCTCATCATTGGCTTTATTCTTTATTGCCTTCAGCTTTCTGATATTGGCCGTCTTAATTGACAACAGGTATTTTACACTGTCCAATAATATAATTTGTTGTTTGTTGGCGCCTAGTAATTTAAGGGAATCTATTTCAGACTGAAGCGAATGTGCCTGGATCAGGTAGTCTTTAAAATCCTGGCCGGAATCACTCTGTATCGTTACCCTCGCAAGGCTTTCGGCCTTATACATATTGGATAGCAGATTACTGACCTTTAATACCCTGTTGTTTTCTACAGCAATCTTGTTTTCGGTTGCCGAAAACACATTGTTTTGTGAATAAAGGATCCAGCCGGCAATCGCTACCAGCGCTGCCAATGCCAGATAACTGACGAAAACTTTTAATGGTATATAGCTTTTTTTACTGTCCATTTACCAAAGATAAAAATTACAGGGCTCTATAAAGTTATAGTCAGGTTAAAATAAAAAAGGGCTGTTCTATTGAACAGCCCCCTACCTACGATTATATCAAACTAATTATCAGACACAAACGTTTATCTTACCTGTTGTATTGTAAAAAAAGATTCTTCGGGTGCACTTAGAAGGCCTACATTGACACTGTTATACAGGTTAAAGTAAATCTTGTCTCCGGCAACGAGCTTAACTATCGTCCTGACAAAGCGAACGGGAGGGGTTACGTTGACACCCAATAAGCCTATATTAGAAAAACTTTGCTTGGCCAATACAACCGCTACACCGGTACTCAGCGGTACCTTCATTATGGCAACACCAAAATCCAATGACACACTGATGGAACTTCCACCCTTTATCTGTACATCTATAGCATATAGACCGGCATTTTTAGCAATAAATTCGTAGCTGCTACCACTGGTATTATACTCATTATTCTCATCGTAATCCTCTACATTGAACTGTATCTTTGCAGGTGTTGACGGCCCAACGGTAAAGGCTATATCGGTTGCACCTGTAAATCCACCCCTGATAAAAGTCTTAAAATGACTTTCGACAATGCTTTTTGCCGATATCCTATTGACAACTCCCCTGTTCAATGATAATATCGAATCCTTTGCAACAGTTTCCGTAAGGTTTACCGCTACTGTACGAATCTTCATGTTTCCATTTACATCAAGCGTAGCTGTAGGGTTTAAGGTGCCCACACCAACCTGCGCAAATCCCATAGATGAAACAAATAATAATAGCGTTAATAATGTTTTCATAATCTCCATTTTTAAGACATATTCAAAATTACAAAATATTTATTAATTCTCATAATGAGAATATAATTATTTTATATAGATCTTTAAAGTGACAATAAGAGAACTATATCGCTATATCGGTGCTATTATGAGAATTCGCTGAATTCCAAAAAAAGCCTATAAGAAAGCAGCACGCTTTCTTATAGGCTTTCAAAGTAATCTGCTCTGGCAGGCAATACCTTGTATGTTTAAACGACGCTTATAAAGTTTCTTTCAACCATTTAAAGTATTCTCTCTGCCAAACCATAGCATTTTGAGGTTTCAAAACCCAGTGGTTTTCTTCAGGAAAATATAGGAACCTGCTTTTAATACCGCGTAACTGCGCTGCCTGAAAAGCTTCCTGCCCCTGGCCAATAGGAACACGGAAATCTTTCCCTCCCTGTATGATCAAAATTGGCGTATTCCATTTTTCAACATAATTGATAGGATTGAATGTACTGAATGATTGCTGTGCAACAGCATTGTCCTTTTCCCAGTAAGCACCACCGTGATCCCAATTGGTAAAGAATATTTCTTCAGTCGTCCCATACATACTTTGAAGGTTAAATACCCCATCATGTGCTATAAATGTCTTAAAGCGGTTATTGTGGATTCCGGCAAGGTAAAATACAGAGTACCCTCCATAACTGGCGCCTACACACCCTAATCGGGATTTGTCAACATAACTTTCTTTTGCAACATCATCTATAGCCGAAAGATAATCCTGCATTACTTGTCCACCCCAATCTTTACTGATCTGCTCGTTCCATTCCACACCGTGTCCAGGCATTCCTCTTCTGTTCGGTGCAACTACAATATAACCGTTGGCTGCCATCAGTTGGAAGTTCCAGCGATAAGAATAGAACTGTGTCAGTGCAGACTGTGGTCCTCCCTGGCAATACAATAGCGTAGGGTATTTTTTCCTGGCGTCAAAGTTGGGTGGAAGTATTACCCAAACCAACATTTTCTTACCATCAGTAGTAGTAACATATCTTCTCTCCGTTTTGCTCAATGCAATTTTAGCATACCTACCGTCATTGACCGCTGTGAGTTTTTTCCAGCTCTTTTTCACAAAGTCAAAAGAGTAAATCTCTGCTGCATGGTTAATATCAGTTCGGGTTACAATTACAGTATTGGCCGAAAAGCCTACCAGAGCTGTAATATCAAAATCTCCTTTTGTAAGCTGTGTTACACGAACTGCAATTTTTGTAAGTCCTGGAAAGTTAACTTCAAACAGTTGTATAGTCCCGTCTACAGGTGCCAGGAAATATACCTTTTTACCTTCAGCACTCCATTGATAGCTGTCTACCGTTCCATCCCAACCTGCCGTAAGATTGATCTTCGTTCCTCTAAAACTCACTATAATGTCATTTTTGTCGGCCTCATAACCGTCGCTCTTCATCTGCAGCCATGTCAGGTCACCTGAAGGTGAAAACTGTGGGGCAGTATCATAACCGGCATTTCCCTCAGTCCTGTTTGTTGTTTTTCCAGATTCAAGGTTATACTCATAAATGTCGGTATTTGTAGAAATGGCATATTGCGTACCCGCTTTTTTCTTGGATACATACAAAATACTCTTTCCATCAGGAGACCAGATGTAATCTTCATCCCCCCCAAAAGGTTTCTGTGGAGAATCAAACGTTTCGCCTTTTAAAATGTCGATACCAACAGCCCCGTCTTTGTTTTCCTTATAAAAAACATGATTGAACTTACCTTCATT
>Ga0247810_10001096_pt1 | contig 18709 bp, 16 predicted proteins | sample UWRJL119311C1_FD_179918 | JGI IMG/M metagenome (GOLD analysis project Ga0247810, IMG submission 179918) | Plant litter microbial communities from Arlington Agricultural Research Station in Wisconsin, United States - UWRJ-L119-311C-1 | ecosystem: Environmental > Terrestrial > Plant litter >... | reverse complement strand
AACTCGGTCATCGGGGCGCACGCGGTCGTGTTGACGGATGCGCCTGATGATTCCCTGCTGACGGGCGCTCCGGCGCGGATTCGGGCGCGCACGCCGCACACGCCGGACTTCTATATCTGAGGGAAACACTGTCACTTTGTAGCGTTTATAAGATAGACGTATGCTGGAGAGCGCTGGACGAATTTGATTGAAGATCAATTTTGCCGGTTGACCGACCTCCACCAACGAACCTGAGGTCGGATCGTGTGTGACAATAAGGTGTTTGTTTCTTGCGTGTTTCATGCGGAGACGAATACAAAGGAACGGGGTTGCAATGGAGAACACAATTCCGAGCGGCATCGCTCGAGAAACACTCGCATCCCTGTCCGAATCCGTGATTTTCGCTGACCAAGTTTGGCCGTTCAAATGACCCCTTCCTCGTTCGCGCAAACACAGCTCAACAAGCTTCGAGCCCGAGGACCTCTCAGCCGGTTCGGGACTCAGTACCTGATCGACGCTGTCGCGTGGATTTTCGCTTTGACCTTCGCAGTGTTGCTGCGCTACGACTTCGATAGCTCGCTCATCTCGTGGCGTTGGCTCGCGATCATCTCGATCGTGACGATCCTGATCCAGCTGGTTGTTGGTTGGGCGGTCTACCTATATCGCGGTCGGCACCCTTATGGCAGCTTTGCCGAGGTGCGGTCCCTGCTCTACACGGTTCTGTTGGCGGCGGTTGCCGTCGGCCTACCAGTTGGTCTCTTCGGAACCCTTATCGGCGTCCCGCGGAGCGTATTCCTTATCGCCGCTCCCATCGCCTTCGTCCTGATGGGCGGCGTGCGGTACATCAAACGCCTCATTGCCGAGAGCTTGATCGAGCACGATGAAGAGGCGGAAGCGGCGCTCGTCTATGGAGCCGGCTACCTCGGGTCGACGATCGTCCGCCGTATGTTGACCGACCGCAACTCACTGTTCCTCCCGGTCGGAATCATTGACGACAGCCCCGCTCGCCGCAATAGCTGGTTCGATGGTGTTCGGGTGCTCGGCACTGGCAACGACATCGAGGCCGTGGCCGCGGCCACCGACGCGAAAGTCATCGTCGTAGCAATTGCGAAAGCTGACGCCGAGTTCCTGCGCAGCATCAACGACAAGGCGACCCGTGCTGGCCTTAAGGTCAAAGTCCTCCCGCCCCTCGAAGAGATCATCGAGGGCAAGTCCCGCCTGCGTGACCTGCGCGACATCTCGATCGAGGACCTCATTGGGCGCCACCCGGTCGATACCGAGATCGAATCGATCGCGGGATACCTCAAGGGCAAGCGCGTGCTGGTCACTGGAGCCGGCGGATCTATCGGTTCGGAACTCTGCCGCCAGATCTACAAGTTCGCGCCTTCGGAACTCATCATGCTGGATCACGATGAGACCGGACTCCAGAGCACGCAGATCTCGATCTTCGGGCACGGGCTGCTCGACACACCAGACGTAGTGCTCGCGAGCATTCGCGACGCCGACTCCGTAATGGAGATTTTCCAGAAGCGGCGTCCAGAGGTTGTCTTCCATGCGGCAGCGCTCAAGCACTTGCCGATGCTTGAGCAGTTCCCAGAGGAAGCCTGGAAAACGAACGTGCTTGGCACACTTAACGTGCTTCAGGCCGCTCAGGCCGTCGGTGTGACGACATTCGTCAACATTTCGACCGACAAGGCGGCAAACCCGACGAGCATTCTCGGTCACTCGAAGCGCGTCGCTGAAAAGCTCACGGCGTGGGCAGCCCAGAAGTCGGGCCAGCGCTATCTGTCGGTCCGTTTCGGCAACGTCATTGGCAGCCGTGGTTCCATGCTTCCCACGTTCACCTCGCTCATCGAGGCCGGCGGACCGCTCACCATCACGCACCCCGACGTCACGCGGTTCTTCATGACGATCCCCGAAGCGTGCCAGCTGGTAGTGCAGGCCGGCGGTATCGGTCGTCCGGCCGAGGTGCTCATCCTGGACATGGGCGAACCCGTCCGTATCCTCGACGTCGCCCAGCGCATGATCGACATGTCCGGCAAGGACGTCGCGATCGTCTACACCGGACTCCGTCCAGGCGAGAAGCTGCACGAGGAGCTCGTTGGCGACAACGAGACCGACGAGCGCCCGGTTCATCCGAAGATCTCGCACACCGCCGTCTCTTCGATTGCACCTGAGAATCTTGATAAGGAACGCTGGATGGAGCGTTGCATGGCGGCGTATCCCGTTGCATCGACCACGGCTACAGACGACGCATCTGTTATCGATGAGGAAACCGTCAAGCGCTAACTCTCGCTTCCCGTGCGACGCCGGGCGCAAATTCTTGCCGTACAGCAAGGGCGCGCCCGGCGTTCGGCATTTTAACGGCATGAGCATGCTTTACTATCCGAATGTCCGCCACCGAAGAACTGCGTGCCCCGGCGCACCAACCTCCCCGCAAGCGTCTTGTCCGCCGCTGGTGGTTCTGGGCAATCATCGTCGTGGTCCTCGTTCTCATCGCAGGTGGGCTGTACGCCTGGGCTCTCGCTTCGCGCGTCTTCGAGGTCAAGAGCGAACTCGAAAGCGCGCAGGGCCTCGCCTCTGACCTCAAGACGCAAGCGGCCGCGTTGGACATGGACGCCGCAGTGTCGACGCTCGACGAGGTCTCGTCCCACACCAATCGCGCCGTAGAAGTCACCGAAGACCCCATCTGGTCGTTCAGTGAAGGTCTGCCGATGCTCGGCAAGAACCTCGTGGTCGTTCGACAGCTCGCCGTGGTGACAGACGACCTCATGGGCGAGGTCGCAACCCCGCTAATCGAGGCCGTCAAAGCGATCGACCCTGCGTCGCTGGCGATAACTGACGGCGCGATAGACGTGGCACCGTTCGCGGGTGCTGTCGACGCCATCACGCTGGCAGATACCAACCTCAAGGAGACCTCGGCGACGCTGGAAGCCATCGATACGACGGACACGCTCGACCAAGTATCCAGCGCCAAGACCACGCTGACCGGACTGCTAGGCAGCGTCGCACCGCTCCTCGATACCGCGAACAACATTGCGCCCCTGCTGCCCGCATCACTAGGTGCAGAAGCGCCGCGCCGATACGTAGTGATGTTCCAGAACAACGCAGAATCGCGGGCGCTCGGTGGAACCGCTCTTTCGTTTGCAGTTATCAGCATCGATAAAGGCAAGATCATCTTCGACGAGGCGATCCCCGCCGGGTTCAAGAACTTCGTCGCCAGCGTTCCGGTCCTGCCGCAGCCGGACGGAGTCGCCGAACTTTTCAACGGCGAGCTCGGAAACTTCATCCCTAATAACACCCTTCGGCCGAGCTTCACCACTGCCGCCCAACTTACGCAGGAAATGTGGAAGCGGGATCAGGGTTACGCGGTCGATGGAGTTATTTCAATTGACCCTGTAGCGCTGAGCTACATTCTTCGGGCCACAGGACCTATCCCGCTTTCGACTGGCGACATCCTTACAAGCGACTCTCTCGTGCCACTCCTGCTCAATGGTCTTTATCAGCGGTTCAATACTCGCAACCCTGTCAAAGACAACATCAATCAAGACATCGTTTACTCCGAGGCTGTCGATGCCACGTTCAGCGCTCTGACCACTAAGCCACTTGATCCGACCGCCCTAATCGGAGCTCTCACCCAGGGTTGGACAGAGAGTCGCATCCTCTACTGGAGCGCGCACGAAGACGAACAGGCTCGCCTCATCAAGTTCGGCCTCAATGGCGAGCTGCCGGTCAGCGATGCAACCACCGAGCGCGTGGGAGTGTACTTCGCAGACAACGTCGGTTCCAAGATGAACTACTACCTGAATCAGTCAATCGAGTTGTCTCAGGCAACCTGCCGCGGCGATGGTCTCGAAAGCTATCGTGTGTCTGCGACCCTCACCAATACGATGGACCCCCCTTTCGTAAAGGATCTGTCGATCTCAATCCTGGGTGGCCAGTACTGGAAGATGGGTCTCGCGAAGGGTGTTCAGCGCATGGTCGTGATGCTCTACGCCCCTCCCGGAAGTCAGATCGCGGGCGTCACGGTCAACGGTGTCGCAACTCCTATGCCTGCCCATCACGACGGTGACTACCCAGTCGGACGTATGGTCGTAGACGTGAATCCTGGCGCTTCTATGAACGTCACCTACGACATCGTGGCGCCGACTCCGGGCGTGCGCACGCTCGAGGCGAAGACTACGCCCATGGTCTCCCCGACCCCGATCGTCACTGCTCCACTGGATTGCGCGACCGTCACGGCGAAGTAAGTCGGACACGACTCGAAGGAAGGTCGCGACCTGTGACAATGAGGTATGCCCGCACCTAGCCGCACGACAACGACAGAAACAGCGCAGCGAGTCTCGTCGTTGGACGGGTTGCGCGGAGTCGCCGCCTTAGTCGTGGTGTTTCATCACGCACTCTTGGTTGTCCCCGAACTTGCGGCGCCGTACATGACTGGTTTCGAATCGGTAAGTGGGCTGTACTTCTGGCTCTTGTACTCGCCACTACACGTGGGTTGGGCCGGCACAGAAGCGGTGTACGTCTTCTTTGTGCTTTCGGGATTCGTTCTGGCGCGATCGGTGATGCGAAGCTCGCAGTTTGATTGGATCGCGTACTTCCCGAGTCGGTTGGTGCGCCTGTACCTTCCCGTCGTTGGCGCCGTTGCTTTTGCTGCGGCCACGATTGCGATCGTCCCTCGCGTCGGTCAAGTTAGTTCTTGGGTGTCGTTTCATCCCGCCACCTACACCGTCACGACAATCCTCCAGGATCTCGTTCTCATAGACGGGACCTCAAATGTTGTGAGTCCGTTATGGTCTCTTCAGTGGGAAGTCCTGTTTTCCCTACTCCTTCCCGCGATCGTCGTTGTCGCGCGGGGCCGCTGGTTTGCGGTGACAGTTGTGCTCGCGCTCACATTGACGACAATCGGATTCTTTACGGGCGTGCTTTTTGTCGCATTCATGCCAATGTTTGTGATCGGGGTCGCATTGGCTTACCACTGGGGCTACGTTGAAAGTGCTTCTGCACGGATTGCTCAACGCCGTAGTGGGGCATTCATATGGCTCGCTGTAGTCGGCAGCTCCGCGGTCATGCTCTGCTCGTATTGGCTGCTCTATCCGATTGCTGCAAACAGCACCCTTCTGATCCCACTTACTCGACCGATAGTTGTTGTCGGCGCCGTATTGCTTGTGATTGCCGCGGCGATGTGGGCGCCTCTAAAGGCCCTCTTATCACGGCGCCTTTTTCAATGGCTCGGCCTAATCTCATTCAGCCTCTATCTCGTTCACGAACCCGTCATTGTTGCTCTGGCTTATCTAATAGACGATCCACGCTGGGTCGTATTGATCGGTATTGCACTTGCGTGCGCATTCGCAGTTGGCTTCTTTTTCCTTATCGAGCGGCCGAGCCATCGGCTCGCGCGTAAGTTGCATCGCAGTCTCGGGCGTTACGGCTCGACCGCTCACGAGTCCAAGGCGTGAGCTGGGGTCGCGAGGTAGAACCTTGGAGTTCCGACTAGGCTTCGGGGGTGCAAGACACCAATAGGCCCCATGCGGTAGCGAGGCGCGGGGACATCCAAGGTCTCCGCGCGCTTGCTGTAACCCTCGTTGTCGTTTACCACTTCTTCCCGACCTATATTCCGGGCGGATTCGTCGGCGTCGATGTATTTTTCGTCATCTCGGGTTTCCTTATTTCGTTGCTTTTACTGAGGGAGATTGAAGCAACAGGGCGAATCGCTTTGAGCAGGTTTTATGCACGGCGAATTCGCCGATTGATGCCGGCTTCCCTGACCGTGACAGTCGTCACGGTCGTTGCAGCCATGCTTCTGCTCGGACCGCTGCAGATCGCCGACGCTTTCTCTGACGCCGCATGGTCGACGGCTTACTTGGCAAATGTCCACCTTGCACAAAGCCCTGACGGATACTTTGCTGTCGATGATCCGTCGTTATTCCGCCACTTCTGGTCACTCGCTGTCGAAGAGCAGTACTACCTTGCATGGCCATTAGTCCTGACAGCCGTGGCTTCACTGGCGCGAAGACGGTGGAAGAACATCGCATCTGTCGTCTTGGTCGCCGTCCTGCTCGCTTCCTTGTTCGCGTCAATTGTCTTGACCGACCAAGGCTCTAGCAGCGCATATTATTCGCTGGGCACTAGAGCGTGGGAGCTCGCCATCGGAGGCGTAGTTGCGTTTGCGGTCTTTCGATCCGTACGTCCGCCACGTCCTGCGGTTGCGTCGATCGCGGCTTTGGCCGGATTGGCCGCTATCGTCGCGGCTGCGTTCAAATTCACGGAGTTCACACCATTCCCAGGGTGGACGGCCGCAATTCCGACTGTGGGAGCTGCGCTAATAATCTGGGCTGGTGCGAACCATGTAGGTGACATTTCGCGTGCCCTTAGCTTGAGGCCAGTTCGGTTCCTCGGTGATATTTCGTACTCGTTATATCTGTGGCATTGGCCCATCTTGATTCTGGGTGCTCCCTTCGTGGGAGAGGGCAACATCGCGAGACTGCCCTTGTTGTTCTTGAGCGTGGCCCTTGCCATCGCGACATACTTCGGTGTTGAGCGCCGAGCCGCAAGCTTCCGCATCGCGTTCTCTTCGCGGAAACTGGTCGCCCTGGGGCTCACCACCACTGTCGCTGCAGTCGCTGCATTCGCTGGTGCTGGCGCAGCGTTCCCATCCACGGGTGGCCCGGCGGTGACCGAAGCCAGTTCAGTTATGGCAAACGCGGAAGTCATCAACTCCGCCATACGACTAGCCGATGTCACCCCGCAGTTCACGCCTGACGCCCTGCCAACAAATGTCTCCCCTACACTGCGCGGTCTCACGGATGATCTCGCAGAAGTGTTTACGAACGGGTGCGCGTCGGCCGGATTGATCGTTTGTGAGGGCGGCGATCCGAGTGGCGTTACGTCGGTCGCAATGATCGGCGACTCGCAGATGGGTCAATGGTGGCCCGCGGTAGACACAGCAGCGAAATCCAACGGGTGGAAGTTGTTCGTCGTAATCAAGAATGCTTGCCCGGCTGCATTCGTGAGCATTGTCGATCCGGCGTCCGGGCAATCGCGTCCGGACTGCGATGCTTGGCAGCGCCCGGCTGTTGAAGCAGTCGCGGCACTCGAGCCCGATGTCATCCTTTTCGCTAATCATTCACTCGCATACCATGCGGAAAGCGTCGACAGAATGACGTTCGATGCTCAGTGGCAAGCAGGAATCGAAGAGGCGCTGGCTCAGCTCACCTCAGCGAGCCCGGTTATCTTTTTCGGCCAGTTTCCGAGGTTGAAAATGACTCCTGAACAGTGTCTGACGGAGAACCTTAATGCGGTGACGAACTGTTCTACGCAGCTCAGCGAGGCGGTTCCGCAGGACATTCGAGAGCTTGATGTTGCGGTTGCTGGAGCCTCGGCCGCCGTGTACTTCGATCCGACGCAGTTGCTCTGTAGGGACGACTGTCCAATGGTCGATCACAACCGGATCATGTACCGCGACAGCGAGCACCTCACTGGTAGTTACTCAATGCTTCTCGCTCCGGCAGTGGGGGAAGCAATTCGCGCCACGCTCGCGTTACAGAAGTAGCCGGGCCGGCCGAGCTTTCGCGGCCGTACGCTGGCATAAACTCAAGCCATGCACTTGGGGAAGCAAGCTACGTGGTGGGGCGCTATTGCGCGTGTAATCAATTGCGCGGCCCTGGCTTACATCATGGTCCGACCGGTCGGCTTCAACACGATCCTTCTCCCCGTCCTCGCGGTGCTGGCAATCACATCAGCGGTCACGTTGATCGTTCGACGCCCGAAAATAGCTCGACCGATTCTGATCGTCCTAATTTCTCTTCTCGTTGCTGGAACCTACGGAACCACTGTGGGAGTCGGAAATCCCGGCTTGATGAACGGGATCCTGGTCTGGATCGCGGCACCCGCCATCTTCGGGACTTGGTTGCTCGCGGGTGATGCGCGCCAGCTGAAGTGGTTGATGACTACCGCCGCCGTTACAACGGTGGTGATCTCACTGGCGATACTCCTGTTCGTCGCTGGTTCCATCGCAATAATCCCTCAACTGTTCCCTGCGTGGGCGCAAACCCAACTCGGGTTCTTTTTCGACCCGACAATCGTTGACGGAATCGCCATCCAATTCCTCGGTCTGTCAACCCTCGTGGCGGCCGCTCCGCTCTGGCTGTCGGCTACGATCTTGCCGCGGCATCCGCTCTTGCCTCACCGCGCCCTTTCGGCGACCGCTGGACTAATCGCACTCGTTGCGACGATGGTCGCGGGCCGTGCCGCGCTCACGGTGGTCACCATCGTCGTTCCCGCTGTTATCTGGATCGCGTGGCGCGTCTTCAGCCGACGCGAACCTCGGACTATGGTCAGATCTCTGGCGCCGGTTGTTGCGGTGGTCGGCGTTGCGGGTGTGGCAGGCGCGCTCCTCCTCGCGGGGAATGCCAACGTAACAAAGGCATTTGCGCGTCTCTTGTCCACCTTTACGGGCGAAGGTCAGAGCGTTAGCGATCAAATCCGGAGCGCTCAGTCGGGGGAATTGTTGAGCGCGTGGGTGCAATCGCCCATTCTCGGGCACGGCCTGGGCGCGGTCATCGACGGGTATGCTCGAAGCGATGACCGTCCGTGGGACTTTGAACTGCAGTACCACCTATACCTCTTCCAATTCGGGATCATCGGGGTTCTCATCTTGTTCGCTGGTGTTGGTGCCGCAATCTACGCCTTCATCAGTGCCCTACGCGTCGCACCTGAGATGGCACCGGTGCTCTTCGTTGCGGCTGCAGGTGCGACTGCGATGCTCAGTGCCAACGCATCCAACCCCTACTTGCAAGCCCCGGGTCACATGTGGGCTGTGTACCTCGTGCTCATGGTGATTAATCTCGTACTAACAAAGCGATACGCGCTCGCAGAGCCCGTCCCAAGTGCGCAATCCGCCGAAAAGGCTGATTTTGAACGAAGCGCTCCCGTCGGCTCCGGGGTTCCCGAGGCCAGCAAGGGCGATCGGGCATAGTTTCTTGATTTCTTATCAATGGCAGAATGATGGGGCGAGCCCACGCGCCGTGTGTAGTAGATGAGGACTGAACGATGATGCAAGCGATCGCGTCGACCGAATCCGGCGCGTATTCCGCGCACGCTGCATTGATACTCGAAACCGCCGTGTATGAGTACGCACACCGCAACCACGACGCGACCAACGCGTCAGAGATGAGTACAAATTGAGCGACCGTATTTTCATGTCATCTCCTGACGTCGGTGATCTCGAACAGAAATACGTGCTTGCCGCGATGAACTCCGGTTGGATCGCACCCTTGGGCCCGGACGTTGACGGATTCGAGCAGGATGTCGCTGCCCGGGTGGGAGTCGAGTTCGCCATCGCGCTGAGTTCGGGAACCGCGGCACTGCATCTAGGGCTTCTCGGCATGGGCGTCGGTCCGGGCGACGTCGTGGTGACATCGACGATGACGTTTGCAGCCACTGCGAACGCCATTGTCTACACGGGCGCGACCCCCTACTTCGTAGATAGCGAATTGGCGACAGGGAACATGGATCCAGAGTTGCTCCGAGAGGCGCTCACGGATCTCAAGACAGCAGGAGCCAGAGTGAAGGCGGTGGTGCCGGTCGATCTCTTGGGCAAGGCGGTGAACTACACCGAAATCTTGAACATAGCGGAAGAATTCGGACTGCCGGTTCTCGCTGATGCTGCGGAGTCGTTTGGCGCGACTCACCGGGGAACAGCAGCGGGATCATTCGGTATTGCCTCGATCATCTCCTTCAACGGCAACAAGATCATGACTACCTCGGGTGGCGGAATGTTGCTAACCAACGACGCAGACCTCGCAAGTCGCACGCGCTATCTCGCTACACAGGCGCGCCAGCCGTCAGTGCACTACGAGCACACTGAGATTGGGTACAACTATCGGATGAGTAACTTGCTCGCGGCCCTTGGACGCGCGCAGCTCACCAGACTTGACGCCATGATCGCGCGTCGCCGGGCTTTGCGAGACGTCTATCGAGAACTGTTCTCTGCCGTCGAGGGCGTCGAAATATTCGGGGGCGAAGGCGACTCGGAAGACAACTTCTGGCTGACGTCAATTGTCGTAGACCAGGACGTGGCCGGCTGGCATGCTTCCGAGCTTGGGGCGGCCCTCGGCGAAGAGAACATCGAGAGCCGACCTCTCTGGAAGCCGATGCATTTGCAGCCCGTGTTCGCGGGCGCCCCGGCTTCAGTGAATGGAAACTCGGAGCGACTCTTCGAGAACGGGATCACGCTGCCTAGCGGGTCGGTACTTGAGGTGACACAGATCGATCGCATCACGGCTACGATCGGAAAATTTCTGGGGAAGGTCTCGTGATCCGACCCAAGAAACGCGTCGTTGCCTACGACAAGTTCAAGCGCGTTCTAGACGTGCTCGGAGCCGGAACAGTATTGCTGGTATCGCTCCCCGTGCAGGTGATCGTTGCCGTTGCCGTTGCAGGTGCACTCGGACGGCCGGTGTTGTTCCGCCAAGAGCGGCCGGGCCTCCACGCGAAGGTCTTTACCCTCGTCAAGTTCCGAACGATGAAAGACGTCGATTCAGCCAAGGGATTGGTGACGGACGAACAGCGCCTGACCAAGTTCGGTCGGATCCTCCGGTCCACAAGCCTCGACGAGCTGCCAACACTTGTGAACGTCGTCAAAGGGGATATGAGTCTCGTCGGACCTCGGCCGCTTCTGACCAGGTACCTCGACCGTTACACCCCCGAACAAGCGCGGCGACACGAAGTCCGCCCTGGCGTCACAGGTCTGGCGCAGGTAAGCGGTCGAAACGCCATTTCGTGGGCAAACAAGTTCGCACTCGACGTCGAATACGTGGATCGGCGATCGTTTCGGCTCGACCTGAAGATCCTCGTCATGACTGTGGCCGCCGTGCTGAAACGGGACGGCATCACCGCGGAAGAACACGCCACTACGCACGAGTTCACCGGACCGGAAACGTCTGCCGGAGGCAAGCCGTGACGACTCCGCTCGTCGTCGTTGGGGCGGGCGGCTTCGGACGTGAAACCCTCGACGTCGTCTCAGCGGTCAATGGAGAGAGGCCGACGCCCGACTTCGATCTACTCGGTGTCGTCGACTCCCATCCTTCCCCCGCGAACCTGGCGCTGCTCGAACAGATGGGTGTGCCGTGGCTGGGCACCGTCGAAGAATGGCTGGCAAAAGGGCCGACCGCCAATTACGTGATCGGCATTGGCAATCCTGTCGTTCGCCATCGTGTCTGCGCCATGTTCGCAGCAGAGGGATTGCAAGCGGCCACGTTGATCCATCCAACGGCCGTTATCGGCTCCCTCTCGGTCATCGGCGCAGGGTCAGTTGTGTGCGCTGGTGCCCAGATATCGACGAACGTGGTCTTAGGCGACCACGTACACATCAATCCCAGCGTGACTATCGGACACGACTCGAGAATTCTTGATTTCGCGTCCATCAATCCCGGCGCAGTAGTGTCCGGCGATGTGTTCGTCGGAAGCCGCGTCTTCGTGGGCGCCGGAGCCGTGGTGCTTCAGGGGCTGCGTGTCGGCGATGGCGCAGTCATCGGTGCGAGCGCGTGCGTCGTGAAAGACGTGGAGTCAAATCGGACCGTCAAAGGGGTGCCGGCCCGCTAGCGGACGGCATGATTCGCACGGGCAGCCCGCGTGTTGCCTTCCACGCGATGACAGCCCAGACGAGCGCGGAGACCGCGCTTGCTCCAACGAATCCCCAGATGGCGCCATCTAAGTCAAAGGCAAGAAAGCCTAGAACGGGAATCACGATTGCTCCCGCCGTCTGGGCAATTCTGCCGACAACGATCTGATGCTGGGTACTGCGTGCCCGGCACACGATGTAGTAGTAGTGGCCGACGAAGTTTGCGACGACGAAGACCGACGCGGGCATTGCGAAATCGGTGAGCGCTCCGAGCGTGCTCGTTTGAAGATCGAGCAGAGGTACCACCCACTCGAGTGCCAAGAAACACGCTACTGCCAAGAATGCGGAGAGTCCTAGGACAAAGGCAACGTTTCGTGCGGAGAAGACTGATTGAGGTGTCTGCCCGCCGATACTTGGACGTAGCGGCTCCAAGATAAGTCGAACTGGCAACGCAACATTCGATATGCCTCGGTAAATTCCGAACTTCGTCGCGCCAAGAAACGGCGCGAGAAGGAACGGAGTGCCGATTGAACCAGCGTCCAGGAGAAGCGAGTCTGTAAGCAGGGGGCGGATGTGGTGCTTGTGGATTCGAATCCACGTGAACGGCCCAGCGCCGAACTGCCACATTCGAGCTCCCGTCCAGACCAGGCTCGCAAGCCCCGAAGCGAACCAGCTGGCGAGTACTGCGGTGAACGAATCCGTCACCGGCAGAACGAGAAGGAACGTGACGCCGAAGGCCACTATCCCCGAGGCGTCGGCAAGAGTGACCGCATTCCCACGGCGCGATGCCACGTCGAAATACCGCGCCCCATTTCGGAGGAGTGCGGTGGCCACCGACAGTCCGGCAAGCCACCACGGTGACGAGATCCCGACGGCGATGGCGACTATCGTCGCGGCTCCGAGGCCAACCAGCGCCGACAGGGAAACAAGCGTCGTCCAGAACTCTGGCCAACCCGATTCAGACAGATCTCCCACTCGACGCCGCGTCCATGCTTCCGTAACGATGGATAGCTGGAGAGAGAGGCCGAACGAAAAGATTAGATAGGGAATCGAGAAGATTCCGTACTCGGCTGGCGAAAGCAGTATCAGCGCTGTGATCGGGATCAGAGCGCTGTATGTGGCTCCGCTCAAGGCGCTCACGCCCCGTGCGATACGTCTCACTTCTGCTCCTCTAGGGCCCGTTTCGTGGCTTCGAAAGCGTAACAGAACGGCAATCGCGCGCTTCCTGCGACCGTCGTGAACACTAAGCGAGGTAGCATCAGGGGAGGGTCGGACAAAAGCTCATCGCCGCAGGCAGTCGAAGTCTTGCCGTCCGCGCTCATCCGGCGCCCGCAGTGGGAATGATCTTCGGACAGGGTGCCTCCATTTCTACTCGAAACTCCAAGGACTATCGCCACGTGGCCGAGCTAGCCGACACCTCGAAACCGCAACGCCGCAGGTTCGTTTTTTTCGCGATTGTTGGAGCCGTGCTGGGGCTGCTCGTCGCTCTGGCCTACGTTGCACTGAAGCCACCTGCATATGAAGCGACGGCATTCGCCGACGTAACACGGGTGACGCTTGAGGCGGAGCCCAGCATCTACTCGAGGATCGAAACCATCGCGACTACCGCCAACTCGTCGGCAGTCTTCCGGAGCGTAGTCCACGAACTCGATCTGGCAGAGACCGAGGAAGATCTTCGGTCGAAAGTAGTCGTAAAACCGCTTTTCGGAAACCCGGTTTTGAGGGTCACCGTTACTGATAGCTCGCCCGTGCATGCCGCCGAGATTGCTCGCGGGTTCGTGCACGCTATGGAGGAGTTGCCCGTACCTGAGGGGCCCTCCGGCGAGCCGAACTACCGAATCGAGCTACGGACTCCTTCTGCCGCGCCGACCGTGCCGACAACGCCGAAACCTACGCATGACTTTTTGTCGGGCGCGTTTCTCGGCCTCGGTCTAGGTGTCGTGGTTGCCTCGTTGCGTCGGCGCTCGGATATGCCTCGACATGAGGGGGTGTCGGATGCTGGATAACACTGTGATGGGCCTCTCCTTGGCCGCCGCGTTGGTTGGGCTCACTCTGTGGGTCTGGCGTACGAACCGACGGGCTGCGCTCGTGGCCGTTTGCCACAATGCGATTTGGGGCGCCGCGTTGGTCTTGGTGGCGACCAACCTGATTCGATACGACGAAGCATCGCCAACCGCGTGGGCCGTCCTAGCGACTGCCCTAGTGATGTTCAACGTGGGCGCGGTGCTCAGTGGCTTCCTAAGATTTCGTGGTGAGTCCGGGCCCCGTCGCGACCCCGCACTCGCGGTTCCGCCACTCTCGCTGATGGGGCGGCGAACCTTCTTCATCCTGTTCGCCCTGTACTTCGCAGCCTTTGTCGCGTATCTCGCGGTTCAATGGGCGCGTGTGGGCGACATTGCGCTCTTGTTCGATGCCTCGGCTCTCCGCGATATTGACGGCATCTCGAATCTGGAGTCCACGCCGGTATTTATTCGAGCGTTGTTCTACCTCGGTCCGATCTTGTTCGCGGTGCTCGCGTTCAAGGAGGGCATGAAAGAACCGCTGCCCGTTGCGATTCGCCTTGTTGGCGCCTTGGTGGTGCTAGGCACTATGGTGGCCCTCCTGCAACGTACGAACCTCTTCTTCTCAGTGTTGATCTGGCTGGCACTTCTCGCGACTCGATATTTCGGCACATTGAGCTCCGGAGCGAAAGAACAAGCGCCAGACGATTCGGCTACGAAGACCCCTGGCGCCAACAAGAAGCGGACCTTCTCACCCATAAAGCTTGCGTCAATCGCTCTGGTAGCTGTCCTACTCATGTTCGGCACGTTCCAAGTACTCGCAGTGGCCCTCGACAAGAACGGGTCGCAGGCGCTGTCTTCGGGCAACGTGTCCCCTGCCCTGGGCGGCTCCGGTCTGACCTCCTTCTTCACCTACTTCACCGGCGGGGTTCCAGCATTTCTTCAGTTGGTCGACTCCAACGACCCCACACGTCCGCCCGTTTCCGACCGACCACCGGCTGGTGAGTACAATCCCATCTTGTGGGGAGCGTCGACCTTCGGCCCCATCGTGCGTTTCGTGCCGGGACTCGAGGAATGGAATCCCATAGAGCCATTTATCGACATGGGGATAGCCATAAACGTGTACACCTGGAACGGGCCGATCTATCGCGACTTCCGTGTCGCTGGAGTGGGGCTGGCGATGTTCCTAGCGGGAGCGATCATTTCGTTCCTTCACGCTGAGCGCTATCGCTCAGCGCGAATCTATTGGCTTCAGGCTGTACTTCTCGCCGGAGTATTCCTGTCAACGTTCTTATCCGTGATCCAGTGGGGCAACATCGTGATCTTCTTCTACGTCGCGATATTTGCCCTCACGTGGAAGCGGCGGCGGTCGGTCGATCCTTCACGCGATGGCGAATCCATCAACTCCGGCAAGAGGAGCGCGTCATCCTAAGCACAAAGAAGCTATTCCTCCTCGTCACGTCCGATATGTCGGCAGCGGCGTTCTACCGGGGCTACCTCGCGTACCTCAGGTCATGCGGCTGGGACGTCACGCTCGTCGGACATTCGACCGGTGACCTAGAACGAATTGCTGAGACCGAAGGCGTTCGAGCCATCGCGGTCCCGATGCGTCGGGATCCCGCGCCTCTGCAGGACCTCGTCTCGCTCGCGCGTCTCGCCGCGCTTTTCATCAAGGCGCGACCAGCAGCAGTCGTGAGTGCTACTCCGAAGGCCAGCCTCCTCGGGATGGTCGCGGCCAGGTTGTGCGGCGTCCCCGTGCGCGTGTACCAAATGTGGGGTCTGCGCCTCGAAACGGAGACGGGCCTACGGCGCACGATCTACCGAACCCTCGAGAAAGTGACGGCGCGGGGCGCCACTCACATCGTTGCGAACAGCAGAAGCCTAGCGAATGCTGCCGAAGCTGAGGGCGTTGCGCGCGACATCCTCGTTCTCGGCGAGGGGAGCGCGACGGGAATCGATCTCGCTCACTATTCGGCAAGCGCACCAATGCCCTCGGTCGACTCTGAAACGGCGCACTTTCTTGAGAGTGACCCCAGCGGCTTCACCGTTGGATTCGTCGGTCGTGTTAATCGCGACAAGGGAGTTCCGACGCTGCTCGAAGCGGCACGCCTCGCGACCGAACGCGGAGTGGCAGTTCGGCTGTTGATCGTAGGTTCCTCGGAATCCGACGACATCGAGAAACTTATCGAACAGGCGGCCGCAAGCCTTCCCGTGCACCGTGTGTCCGCCGTCGACGATCCAAGACCGTACTTCCGGGCGATGGACGTGAATTGTCTCCCCACCTTGCGTGAGGGGTTTCCGAACGTCGTCTTGGAGGCTGCGGCGCTCGGTGTGCCGACCATCACAACCGACGCCACAGGCGCACGCGATTCAGTCGTAGATAACGAGACCGGGTTGATCTTCCCCGTGCACGATGCCGCGGCGCTAGCCGAGGCGATCGTGCGAACGGCAACGGAAGCCGGATTGCTCGAGCGCTTCTCCGCAGTGGGACGCGAACGCGTCCGTACTGACTTCGACCAGGCAATCGTTTGGGCGCGCCTTGAGCAGTTCCTGTCGAGCGCGACTGCCGGGGGCGAACGGTGACGTCCGGGGATCGCGCGCACGACAGCAATCTCACCGTCGTATCGTCTTACGGCGCCGGCGGGAGCAGCGCCCGCGTGCGTCTGTTCGACTGGATGAACTATCTCGAGCTTCCTTTCGAGCAGAGCGACTATCTCGGCAAGTCCGACAATGCTTTGAGCACCATTCTGAAAGAACTGCCGAGAGTGGCCCTCGCCGAGAGGCGCCTCCGGCAGCTCGCGGAGTCGCGCGACCTCTCGCGAGTGCTGCTCGGACGAGAAGCTTCTCCCTTCAGCAACGGGGTCGTTGAGGCCAGCCTGCTCGAAGCGGCCGACCGCGGCATATACGACTTCGACGATGCTCTGTTCGCCTACCCGACCGGAGGCGTTCGCCGGATCTGGTCAAAGCGTCTGGTGTGGGAACGTTCGGTTGTCGCGGCCGACGTGGTTATCGCGGGCAACGACTATCTTGCGGAAGCGGCGTCGAAGTTCTCGGCGAGCGTGGTCATGGTCCCCAGCTGCGTAGACCCCGACGGATACGCCCAGAAGACCGATTTCGCGGTCGCAGAGATCCCTCGCGCAATGTGGATCGGATCGCCCTCGACCGAACAGTATCTGTCACTCGTAGAGGCGCCGCTATTGAGGCTGCATCGCGAACGAGGTCTGCGGCTCACTGTCATCAGTGCGGGCGAGCAGTCGCTCGGCGCGCTCGACCAGATGGTCGACCGTGTGAACTGGAGTGCGGAGTCGTTTGGTGCCGAACTTGCCAGAGCGGATGTCGGCATCATGCCACTGCCCGACAGTGACTTCGCTCGGGGCAAGTGCGCTTACAAACTCTTGCAGTACGGAGCTGCCGGGCTTCCGTCAGTCGCCAGCCCGGTCGGTGCGAACGCGCTTGCATTGGCGCGCAGCGGAGGCCTACCCGCTACAACTGACGACGAATGGTTCGAGGCGGTGGAGTCATTGATCGACGCATCCACAGACGCCCGTTCGAAGCTCGGCGGTCAGGCGCGCGGAGCGATCCGCGAACACTACAGCTTTCAGGCCTGGGCGCCAGCCTTCCGCGAAGCGATCGGTGCGACGGTCGCGCTATAGGGCGAGGGTCGGCCGAAGCCCAAGGTCTCTTTGGGCCAACGAGATGTCGGCGCAGCTGTAGCTTCGCTCGCCCGGTGTCACGACAGTGTGCACGGTGTGCGCGACTGACAGACGCTCAACGAGCTGCCGGTTGCTTATCGGTTCGCCCGACCCGATGTTGTAGGTCGTCATAGGCTGCGACAGGTCGTTCGACAGGCTGACGATGAGTGCCGGCATTACGTCGTCGACATGAATGTAGTCCCGAACGAAGTTGTCTGGCCCTCGAAGCGACACTGGCGACTCAGCCGTCGATGCAAGGAGCCGGGTGACGAGGGATCCGTCGAAGCGCTCGCCGAAGATGTTGAAGACGCGCAGGATGACCCCTTCGGGCACCAGCCCGTCGCGAACAGCGTCACGCAGGAAATCCTCGGCCGCCACCTTCGTGCGCGCATAGTGCGAGCCAGGCGCGAGCTCACCGTTCTCGTCAATCGGCGTCGAGTAATGGTCTCCATAGACCCCGGAGGATGAAACGAAGACCACACGCTTCACGCCGGTGCCGCTGGCCGCGCGAACCACGTGTGCCATCGACGTGGCGTTCACCGCGGTGGCCTTCTCCGGGTCGATGTCTGCAGCGCCGCCCGTTATGGACGCTAGATGAAGAATCACGTCGGGGCTGAAGCGATCGACGGCAGACTGAACTTGTTCGTAGTCCGAGACATCGATCGGCATAAGTGTGGACTCACTGCGCGATGGGCTGCGGGTGTATGTCACATCGAGATCGTCGCGGCCGTGGGTGAACCTCTGCAGGTCCTGTCCGAGTCGTCCGTTGCCGCCGAAGACGAGAATCTTCATAGTCCGCCTTTCGTCGTGCAAATGCCCGGCGGCCACCGGCCGTCCCGTCGATACTCTATCGGCGTCGGGCTAACGCCCGGCGCCCGAACCACCGGGCGATGCCCAGAAACGAGCGGGACTCGTGTGGTTCAATTGCTGCGTGATGGCCTCCCGATTCCGCCGCCGGCTAGTAATGGCGATGCTCGTGGTCTACACCCTTGTCGTGATGGTCATCACGTTGACGCCGCAGTCTCCCGGGGCCGGTTTCGTCTCGCGAATCGTCTATCGATTCATCGCTTCGCTAAATGCGCGAGGGATCTACTGGGTCGACTTCCTGGTGATCGAGTTCATCGGCAACATTCTGATGTTCGTACCTCTCGGAGTCTTCGCCGCTTTGCTCATTCCGCGTAAAGCCTGGTGGACCCTGCTGCTGATGGGCACGGCTTTCTCGGGGTTCATCGAGTACTTCCAAGCGACCTTCCTGCCCGAGCGCTATCCCGAGGTGCGCGACCTCATCTCGAACACGACCGGATTCCTCATCGGCGCCTTCTTCGCCGTGATGCTGCGGCTCCTGGTCTCCCATCGCGATCGGCTCGTCGAGCAAGACCGCCGCGCTGCCCTCGCCAAAGCGGCTCGGTAGTCGA
>Ga0247810_10001093_pt1 | contig 18738 bp, 11 predicted proteins | sample UWRJL119311C1_FD_179918 | JGI IMG/M metagenome (GOLD analysis project Ga0247810, IMG submission 179918) | Plant litter microbial communities from Arlington Agricultural Research Station in Wisconsin, United States - UWRJ-L119-311C-1 | ecosystem: Environmental > Terrestrial > Plant litter >... | reverse complement strand
AATAATGGCACCTACTGGCGATATGTGGAGTGAAGTTGGCGCACAAATGGAACCATTCCCTTATAGGGTTACACCATCCTATCAATTGCTAATCTGGGAATCGATACACCAGAATGGAAATGCCTGTGATTATGTTTCTGAACAGGTAATTGCAGATGCCGACTTTAAGAATGGCTGGATGAATTACGGCTCAAGAAAATATCATACGTTGTTCTTAATAGAAGTGAAGAGTATTTTACCTCAAACAGCAAAAAAAATATACGATTTTGTTAAAGCAGGAGGGCGGGTTTTTTGTATTGAAGCTTACCCTCAGCAATCTTTAGGATGGTTTAATCACGAGCAAAATGATCTGGAAGTACAAAAATGGATAACGGAATTAAAAAAATACCCTAAACAGTTTATATACTTAGCTAAGCCCGCATCTAATTTTAAAGATTGGTACAAAAGTGTACAAAATGATTACAATATTAAGCCCTACCTAAAAATTGCTGCTCCGAATACTTTTATAACACAGGTAAGGTACCAATCTGATGATGCTGAAATTTTTATCATTAACAATTCAAGCAGTCACAACAGTATAGATTTCGATGCTACATTCTTGCCCGAAATTACAGACAAAAAGCAAGCCTGGATTTGGGATGCGGCAAATGGTAATAAATTTAAACTGAATTTAAAGGATAGAAATTTTAAAATAAAGCTCTTCCCTGCAGACTCCAAAATTATTGTTTTCAATCAGGATAAAGATGGTGAAAACTGGCAACCTGTCCCCGAGATACCCAATCATGCAATCAGCTTAAAATCTGCATGGCAAATGGAACTTAAACATATGGACGGAACATCCCGAAACGAGGAAATGTTAAAGCTTACTGATTTTAAGGATATACCCCATCTTATGCACTTCGCGGGTACGGTTTCTTACAAATATGTATTGGAATTATCGAATGCTACAGATTTCTCTTATCTGGATTTAGGGAAGGTAAGTGGTATATCTACTCTCCTCGTAAATGGTCAAACTTTAGATGTAAGCTGGTACGGACGCAGGGCTTATCCCATTAAAAACTTACTAAAGGCAGGTACTAATCAAATAGAAGTTAAAGTTACAACTGTAATGGTTAACTATATGAAATCACTAACTGAAAATGCTACAGCACAGTACTGGACAAACAATAAGGGTAAAGAACAACCACTTCAATCAATGGGTCTAATCGGCCCAGTAAATATATTTTAAATAAAAACACAAAATTATGAGGCATCAAAAAACAATAATTTTAACCCTGTTTATTTTTATTCAATCATTAGCTGTATCAGCAAAAGATTATAAGGCATCTTTTTTTAATATTAAATCAGATGGCTTAACGATGAACACCAGATCCATTCAATTTGCTATAGATTACATCAATAAACAAGGAGGTGGTCGGCTGGTGTTTTATGTAGGCCGTTACCTTACAGGTTCTATTCACCTTAAATCAAATGTAACTTTGCAGCTCGAAGAAGGCGCAGTGCTATTGGGCTCAACCAATCCATTCGATTACGATAGAATCGGAAATACGGCTCTAATTCACGCCAGAGATTTAGAAAACGTTGGCATTACAGGCAAAGGTATGATCGATGGTCAGGGCAGAGCTTTGGCTAATAATTCTATACAATACGCGAACGCAGGCTTAATAGAGGATATTTTAAAATACGACCGTACCCGCGAATCAATAAGGCCGATGGTAATATATTTCTATGGGTGCAAAAATGTGAATATTAAAGAGATAATGCTGCAAAATTCGGCTTGTTGGTTGCAAACTTACGAGCGTTGTAAAGAATTAGTTATCGACAGCATAACCGTTAATAATGTTGCTTTTTGGAATAGTGATGGCATTGATGTAGTGGATTGCGATAATGTGGTTATCACCAACAATAATATTAATGCGGCAGACGACGGGATTTGCCTAAAGTCGCACAACGAAAAATTCTATTGCAATAATATACTTATCGAAAATAACATTGTTAGAACCAGCGCAAATGGCATTAAATTAGGAACAGCTGGTAAGGGCGGTTTTAAAAACATAAAAATAATAAACAATACCGTGTACAATACTTACCGTTCGGCAATTGCTTTACAGAGTGTAGATGGTGGGTTTTTAGAAGACATTGTTGTTGATGGTTTAAAAAGTACCAATACAGGGAATGTTATCTTTTTAAGATTGGGAGAAAGAATTGCGGGTAAAAAATCTACTTTAAAAAGGGTTTTAATTAAAAACGTTGTGGCAGATGTACCACTTGGCAAAGCTGATGCAGGTTACGATTACGAAGGCCCGATTGAAGATTTACCAAGAAATATTTCCCCGATAATTATTGCTGGTTTACCAGGTCAATACATTGAGGATGTTACCTTCAGTAATTTCGATATTTCCTATCCTGGTGGAGGAAGCAAGTTTATGGCCTTTGTAGCATTAGATAAATTAGATAACATACCAGAAGTGCCTGCTAACTATCCCGAGTTCTCCATGTTTAAAGAAGTTCCTGCCTGGGGTATTTATGTTAGACACGCAAAGAATATAAACTTCTCAAATATCAATTTGAAGGCAGAGAAAAAAGATTACAGGTTGCCTATCGTGATGGATGATGTACACAATGCATTGCTAAAAAAGATAAAGTTCGAACAAATAGAACAGAAAAAACTGTTGTATACTTACAAATCGACAAATGTAACTGTTAACTAAATTTTCTTCACCCAAAATGAGCTGCTTTTTACGTAAGGTTTATATTCTTTTGCTTTTCCTAACCATTGGAGCAAAGTTTTCATACAGTCAGGATGAATTTCAGCTTATTGAATTAAGAATAAACGATTACTTAAAAGCGGAGATAGAACCAGATCAGTTAAATAAAGATGTAAAAAAATACCTTACAGACATTACCAAAGATGGTTATTGGCCTGCCATTGATTATTCCTCGGTAGCTGAAACCAGCTGGGAACCACTTGTGCATTTAAAAAGAGTTAAGCAGTTTTCTTTAGCCTTCTCATTAAAAAACGAGGATGTTAATGAGAAATCTAAATTGGAAATGCTTACTGTTAAAGCATTAAGATTTTGGTTAACTAAAAATCCGAAAAGTAAGAATTGGTTTCAGAATGAGATTGCCGCTCCTACAACAATTGGAGAAATTTTAATGCTCTTAAAAAATGCCAGCATTCTGCCCGCCACCCTGCAAGATTCGCTTTTAAAAAGTATGGAGCAAGGAAATGTGGTAAAAGCGATTGGTGCCAATAAGCTTGATATCGCCACGCACATTATTTACAGAGCATCTTTAACAAAAGATAAGGCATTAATGGATTCAGCGGTTCATCAGGCATTTTTACCCATCACACTTGAGAATAGAGAAGGCTTGCAAAGGGATTATTCCTATCTGCAACATGGCCCGCAACTACAAATCGCAAGCTACGGACAAGTTTTCTTAACTGGAGAATATAAAGTGGCCTCCTGGCTATTGGGCACCAGATATGCTTTGCCTGCTGAGAAATTGAAAATTCTGGATCATTATTTAAATGAAACTTTTTTGAAAACGATAAGAGGACGATATATAGATTTTAATACCGAAGGGAGGGGAGTTTCCAGGAATGATGTTTTAGATAAAATAGATATTACATCAAAGGCAGGACCTAATGCTTTGCTGTCTCTTGCCGAAAAAGTTAATCCTTTGAACACAACTATTTTGGCTGCTGCGCAGAAACGCATTATGCAGCAAGAGGCACCATCATTTATGATTAAACCTGCTCACATTCATTTTTTGAAAGCTGATTATACGGTGCACAGCCGCCCAGCTTATTCATTTAATGTTAGGGCGGTTTCCAAACGAACCATTAGAGCAGAAATGGGTAACAAAGAAAATCTACTTGCTAAGTTTTTGCCTGATGGATCAACGAATATTCAAAGAAGCGGGGAAGAATATTTCAACATTATGCCAGTTTGGGAATGGGATAAAATACCAGGGGTTACAGCTCGCGATTATCTTTCAGATCAAAAATTAACAATAGAATGGGGAGAAAGAGGTGTTGGCGCTTTCATTGGTGGGGTAAGCGATGGAGTTTATGGCGCATCAGCATATCAACTCAATTATAACGAAGTAACAGCAAAAAAGGCCTGGTTCTTTTTCGATAACGAAGTGGTTTGCCTGGGTGCAGCAATCAATAGCTTTGCTAAAGAGGCAATTACCACAACGGTAAACCAGGCATGGCAAAAGGGTTTAGTTAAGGCATTTGCCAATAACAAACTAATTTCTGTTGATAAAACACTTAGCTCAAAAGATCTCAAATGGATCTGGCACGACAGCGTTGGTTATTACTTTCCAAAAGGAGGTAAGCTAAAATTAAGCAATCAGGTTCAAACAGGTAGCTGGTCCTCAATTAATTTAAACCGCTCAAAAGAGCAGGTTAAGGGTAAGGTATTTAAGTTATGGTTTGAGCATGGTATCGATCCAGCTGATGATTCTTACGCCTACGTTGTTCGCCCTGGGGTAAGCGAAAAAGATATGCTGGTTGAAGCCTACACCAGTACAGAGATACTATCAAATAACGGCGCCATCCAGGCCGTAAAAAATGATGCTTTAAATATGGTTCAGATAGTTTTTTATGAACCAGGGATTTTAAAAGGGTCAAATTTCTCTATTAAAGTTGATAGAGCCTGCATCGTTTTGATAAATAATGTTTCAGGCAAAAGCCCAACTGTTCATCTAGCAGATCCTACACAAACATTGGATCAGGTAAAATTTAGTTTTAATTCGCAATGGGTAAAGGAAAACGAAGAACGATTGATCAGCTTTCCCAATGGCACAGATAAAGGAAAGAGTGTGAGCTTTCAATTCGAATAATTAACAAGCATTAACTAACCAAATAATGAAAAAAATAATTTTACTCTTCATCATAATTTTATTTAAGAATACCGATGGATTGGCGCAGAATAAGCCACTAATAAATGTAGAAAAACAATTTAGCCTTGCAGCCAAACAATATGAAGGCATGCTGGCAACTCACAAAGATTTAACGCAATTTCCGCAATCAACAAAAAAGAATGGCGAGGCTGATAATAGAACTTCAGATTGGTGGTGTAGTGGCTTTTTTGGGGGCTCTTTGTGGTATTTGTATGAATATACAGGAGCAGAAAAATGGAAAAGTGCCGCAGATCAATGGACAAAAGCCCTGGAAAAGGAGAAGTACAATACCAAAACACACGACTTAGGGTTTATGTTATATTGCTCTTATGGTAATGGATACCGAATTACACAAAATTCTGAATACATCGAGCCTTTGATTACTGGTGCAAACTCATTATCCACCAGATTTAATCCCGCCTACGGATTAATTAAATCATGGGATAAACATGCCGATTGCGAATACCCTGTAATTATTGATAACATGATGAATCTGGAATTTTTACTATGGGCAGCCAAACAAACGAAAGATAAAAAAATGTATGATATTGCAATAACCCATGCCGATAATACGCTTAAACATCATTTCAGAAAAGATTACAGTAGTTTTCATGTGGTTTGTTACCTGCCAGGTACAAAAGTTTTCAGAAAGAAAACTCATCAGGGAGCAGCAGATTCTTCTGCATGGGCAAGGGGCCAAGCCTGGGCGATGTACGGTTATGCTTTAATGTATCGGGAAACTAAAGATAAGAAATACCTAAAGCAGGCGGAAGGTATCGCCCGTTTTATTATTAATTATCCGAACCTGCCTCAAGACAAAATACCATATTGGGATTTTAATGCTCCAAATATCCCTAATGAAGAACGCGATGCTTCGGCCGCTGCGGTATTTGCATCTGCATTTTTAGAGTTGAGTACCTTTTCTAAAAAGAACCAAAAGCTTTATTTTAAAACGGCAGAAGATATGTTAGTTAGCTTATCATCACAAAATTATACAGCTAAAATAGGAGAGAACAATAATTTTATTTTAAAGCATTCTGTTGGACATAAGCCTGGAAATTCTGAAATAGATACGCCGTTGGTTTATGCCGATTATTACTATTTAGAAGCGCTTTTGAGGTATAAAAAGCTAACATTGATTAATTAAAATTTTAATTGCATGGTACTTTGTTGCCAAGTTATTTTAATCCATACAGCTATAAGTTAGATAAATAATTAGGTATTGATTTCTGCAACAATAAACCCAGGTTTTCCAACTACACTATATTTAAAGTTTAAATTCAGAGACCCGTGTTTTTTATGTGTTTTAATTTTCTCCAGTAAATTTAATGAGCTTTCATTGAAATGCAAGGTGTTTTCATCATTAACCTTAATCTCAGTAAGATAATAAAGTTGTTCCTCCTCTGATATTGTAACCTGAACATTTTGCTGCGGAAAAACCCATTCTCTGTTTACTGAATTTTGAATAATGGTTTGCATAAAAGAACGATTGAAATTAATAAGCTCTTTTATACTTTCAGGTGTACGCTCCTTTCTATTCATCTTCGAAACAGAAACTTTAATTTCCTCAGGTAAAAAAATAACATCTGTAGAAAGCTGGCTTGCAAGATTCAGCATAATAGCTACCTGTGGTTCAGTAATCAGAGCTCTATTCATTGTTTCACTAATTACAATATCTATCGTTTTATTATCAACCTCCCAAAAAGCTGCATCACATTGTTTTATGCTTTTAATATAGGCACCTAAACCGAAGAATTCGATTACTTGCTTCAATTTATCGATACTTTCAGGATTGATTTCCAAACAGGTAAATTGAACTTCTTCAGGTTTTAGCATCATCATAATCGGAAGCGCTAAAGTTGCAAATGGTCCTGTGCCAGCATATAAAACATGAACTGGTTTTTTGCCTTGACCAATCTTTTTCAATATTGATGAGTACAACCCTCTTGAAAATCGTTGGGTTCTAAAAACTTCTCTTACACATCTTGCTGCCCAAAATGTACCTATAGCATTACCATATTGTGTTTTAACATCCATTCTGCCTTCATTATTTTCTATAGTAAAGTTATCGAACAACAAATCAGCGTAGGCCATTACAGCAAGAGCGAGTTTATCATGGAAGTTTTCTGGAAGTAGAATGTCCTTGCTATACGCTGATAGTCGCTTTTTTAGGGCTTCTTTTTTCATAAGGATTTAGTGTAATTTGCTAAAACTGATATACTGAACAAATCGAGGAGAATCAGAGTAGTTTGGACTTGCTGCATGCGGGAGGGCTTCTAGCCAAAGAATCAGATCTCCTTTTTTTCCTGCTACAGCAATTTCTTTTTTTTCTTTTCGAAGAAAATCTATTGCTTTTTCTACATCATTATATTGCTGAAGGAATGGTTCTAACTGGTGATGAAAACCTGGAACAAGGGTAAAAGCCCCTCTGTTTTCTGGTACATCATTTAAATAAACCAATCCTTGAATATAATAGTCAGGCCCATTCTCCATATCAAAGTCCCAGTGTAGAGGCGAGCCTTTAAAATTAATCCCCTCTTTTAATGGCGGGTTATAACCTAATTTATCTACATTAGGTATAAGGCTATTGGTTTTATAAAGATCAGAAAAGATAGCTTTGATGGATTGGTCATTCCTGATCGCAGAAATTGCGTCGTGCTGAAAAACCTGAAACATAATACCCTGAAGCTTTTCGTTATTGTTATTCCAGGTATCCTTATTATCAAGATCAATATTAAGTTCCTCACAGATAATTTCTACTACCGAATCGCATTGTTGCCCATTAATTACGCCTTCAACTTTTAAATAACCATTTTCTTCCCAAAAGCGGTGCTGTTCTAAACTTAAATAATCGTTTAGGGGTAAAGCATTTAATGGCTCTTTATCGGGGGTTTGATTTTGTGTATGATTGTACCATTTAGTAAAACTCAATACTGCTTGGTCATAAGTAGCTTTTCCTTTTCGGTCAATAATCCATTCCTGAAAATGCTCATCGCTATAACATTCGTTAAATAAAAAACTGAAGGTTTCTAATAGCCCTAAACCAAACAAGCCCAGAAATATTTTTTCGGTCTGAATAAACTCCTTATCCTTTCTAATGTTTGGGTTTTTAGGGTCATGATAGCTCCTGTAAATGCTCAAAAAAGAGCATAACAGTTTATTTTTTAGTGAAGCGTCCTGGTCCAAATTCTATAATGATTAGGGAGATTATGTGAATTTCTGCGGATGAAGTTGCAGATTTATTTGTAGAATCTCAAACACTTAGTTAATATTACCAAAACAATTTAAATCTCCCGTGCTTAAATTCATTCAATTTTCTGAAGGTTACGATTCGCTTAAACTTATTGCTGAACTCGATAAATGTATGAACATGCAATGGTATGATCATTTTAATAAAAAGGATTATCATGGTGCTTGGCAAAGTATTTCTCTTCGCTCTGCCAGCGGTAAAGAACAGGATATATACTCGAATTATGGCGTAGAAAGTTATCAGGATACAGCTCTTCTGGCAGAACTTCCATATCTGAAAGCCATAATTGATTCCTGGCAGTGCAAAAAGGAAAGTGTAAGATTGCTTGCTTTGCATCCAGGTAGCGAAATAAAACCGCACCGCGATATAGGCTGTAATTATAAAAATGGGAGTTTCAGAATCCATATCCCAATTCTAACCAATGAGCACATTCAATTTACCGTTGGAGAAGAAGATTTGGTTATGTTACCAGGCAGTTGCTGGTATGTAGATTTTACAGAAAAACATAGCATCAAAAATAATGGAACCACTGTTAGGGTTCATTTAATTATTGATGGCTTAAGAAATGATTGGACCGATGAACTTTTTTCGAGACATGGTTATGATCTGAACTCAGATAAAACGATTGAGTACGATTCAGATACCAAACTAAAAATAATTGCAGAACTTGAGAAAATGAATACGGAAACCTCAAAAATGCTTATCAATCAGCTAAGAGGTGAGTAAAATAATTTTTTTCAAAATCAGGCAGTTTAATTTCTGTCTTAAAACTGTAGATCAAATAACTAATGAATTTTTTAAAAAACTGGATTCCCTACCAGATAAAACATCAGGATAATAATTGGATTATCAATTGGCTTGATCTGGCAGACCGCGACATAGTCGAACCATTTTTTGATGAAACTATTAGCATTTGCAGAAGCAGAATGTTGGAAAGGTCTAAATTCGCCTCACAAAGTTCAACTGATTTTTTAATTGAGGCTGCTGCAGATACTGATTCTGTGATGCCGACTGCATTTATTTTTCATGTTTCTCGTTGCGGTTCAACTCTGCTATCTCAAGCATTAACTACGCATTATAATAATATTGTTATTGCAGAAGCTCCTTTATTCGATGAAATATTAAGAGCGCAGGAGCAAGATAGTGCCATAGGGTTAGAAGAAATTGAACAAATATTTAAAGCGGCAGTTACAATGATGGGTCAGCAAAGACATCGCCAAAAAAAACAATATTATATAAAGTTCGATAGCTGGCACCTGCACTTTTATCCTCAATTAAGAAAGTGGTTTCCTAATACACCATTTTATTTTCTCTCAAGGGTACCTAACGAAGTTATTTCTTCGCATACGAAAAGAAGGGGAATTCATGCTATTCCGAATTATATTAATCCAAGGTTACTTCGAGTAGACCCTGACGAACGCCATACCTATGATTTTAATTTTTACACATCGGCCGTGCTGAAAGGGTTTTATGAGACGATGTTTAACATTGTTAACAAAAAAAATCCATTGAATCGTTTTTTTGATTACAGCTGGGGAATGAACCAGATGGTGGATGATTTTTATAAAACTATCGCTGTAGAAGCTGATTTAACTTTAACAAAGGAGCGTTTGAGCTACCATAGTAAATTTCCAGAACAGCGATTTAGTGAAGAAAAATCTACTATAAGTCCTGAGGATTACCCTGATGCAACTCAGGCTTATAAAAAATTACTGAGTATGATTCAATTATAAACATGGGAAAAATAGTTCAGTTTACCGGTTTATCAGGAGCAGGAAAAACAACACTTGCCGAAGCGTTTTTAAGTGATTTTAGTAAGAAAGGCTACCGCATAAAGATAATTGATGGAGATGTTTACAGACAAACATTGTGTAAGGATTTAGGATTTTCCAAAGCCGATCGGATTGAAAATATTTCCCGATTGGGAAAACTTGCTCATGAGCTCGCTGTAGATTATGATTATATCATAATTGCGGCTATAAATCCATTTGATGAGTCCAGAAACTTGCTTCAGAAAAAATATGGTGCAGCGTTGGTACATATTCATTGCGATCTGCCTGTGCTTCAAAAAAGAGATACAAAGGGATTATATCGCAGAGCAGCTTTAAATGATGGTCATGTAGAAAAGATACATAACCTTACGGGTGTTAATGATGTTTTTGAACTACCTGAAAAAGCAGATTTATTGCTGGATACGACAGATAGTAATATTGAACAAACTTTGCTAAAATTTATCTTGTTTATAAGCAAATTTAAGAAGAATTGAAATTGCAATACCTTTTTTATAATACGCTACTTGTATTATTAATTATTCGAAAAGTTTTCTTTCGTAAAATGAACAAGCTCCAAATACTTGTCTGAATAAAAAAAACAAGCTATTTTATTGCTTAAAAACCAAGTCTGCTATATAATAGAGGCACTTATCTTAAGGGCTTGAAAATTAATCTCAAGATAATAGATATCATACTCTTGTATAGAATATCATTTTTGTTGGATATTAGGGCAACCTTTATTGTCCCCAATTTAAAGTCCCTAATGAATTCTAATCGACGCTCCTTTTTAAAGAAAAATGTACTGCTTGGTGGTGGCCTTTTAATGGCAAATTCACTCGATGCCCTAGCTGGAATTACAAAAACCATTAACACCAATCAAATTAATAAAACCCATATCAATGTAATTTACACAAACGATACTTTAGGTAATCTGGATAGCGTTTATGATGACTTTGGCGGATTATCCGCAGTTCATCATTGCATTAAAAACGAAGAACACGCCTCATTATTATTTGATGCTGGTGGTTTTCTAAATTCAGGGGCTGATTTGATAAGTGCGCTAAAAGGAATTGAGGTAATGAATAAAATCAATTACCATGGTGTAAATCTTAGTGCAGCCGATTTAAAGGGTGGTTATGAACATTTCACACAACTTTTGCCTTACATTAATTTTCAGCTTTTAAGCTGTAATTATATTTTTGAAAATGAGCAAATACGTAATGCCGTAAAACCTTATCAGGTCCTTAACTATGGAAAATATAAAATTGGCGTTACTGGCGTTGGGGAAATGGTAAATCTAGAGGGACTTAAAATAGTAGATCCTCAAAAGGCATTAAAAGTAGTTGCCGAACAGCTTAAAAATCAGCACCAATGTGATCTTATTATCTGCCTTTCTCATTTAAGTTTTAACGAAAAATCTGATTACAACAATAAAAAACTTGCTCAATCTTCTCAGTATGTAGATATGGTAATCGGAGGAAACGCTGCTTCATCCAAAAGTCAACTTTGGGTGGTTAAAAATACTCAAAAACACGACGTTGTACTCAGTAATAATTACGACAAAGGTTTATCGATAGCCAAAGTTGGTTTCTCTTTTAATCAAATAGGAGAAAAAACAGGCTTGGATTTTAAAAGGTATGTTCCAGGTTTAACTGATCGTACGCTTATCGCTCAAACTTTATCCTCTATAGAGAATAGAAATAACAAAAACACCCACTTAGCATAAACCGAAATCGGTTTTGGCCGACACAATTAATAATCCCTCTTTAACTCAACTTTTAAAATTACTATTATGGAACCGTATTTAGGCATGATTGCCGCATTTGGATTTAATTTTGCTCCACGTGGCTGGGTAATGTGCAATGGAAGTCTTTTGGGTATTAACGCAAACTCAGCACTTTTTGCGCTGTTAGGAACAAATTATGGGGGTGATGGAGTAAATACTTTTGGTATCCCTGATTTAAGGGGAAGAACGCCTATTGGTTTTGGACAACGCCCCGGAGGTGCAAATTATGCGATAGGAGACAATGGAGGTGTTGAGAATGCCACTTTGACTGTAGCAAATTTGCCAGCTCATAACCACGTTTATAACGCAGTAACAACTGCAGGTGATTCAGCAGATCCGAGTAATAACCGTTTGGCTGCAGGTCCTAAGACTGGTTCTGGTCCAAATGCGACGTCTTTAAAAAACTACTCTACCGCGGCAGGTAATGCAACAATGAATAGTGGGACAATAGGGCTAACTGGATCTAATACTGGTTTTGCCATTATGCAACCTTATTTGGCTGTTAACTATTCTTTAGCAACCCAAGGAATTTTCCCATCAAGAAACTAAATTGAACAAGCCTTTGAAAATTGGTTTTTTGATGCCCTATTCAGGCGTTTATCCATTTTATGCGCAACATATAATGACTGGGCTGCTGTGTGCAGTATCTGAAATAAACCTTAAAGCAAGCGACTTTGAATTTGTTCCTGTATACACTGGGCAAGGCTCAGTTCAAGCAACATTAGAAGCCGCACAGAAACTCGTTTTTTTTGAAGGGGTTGATCTGCTTATAGGCATGGTTAATATCAAAGCCCTTGATGAACTTAGACCTATTTTGGAAAATCATCAAAAAATAGGACTGTTCTTCGACTTCGGAGAGCTTGTGCCGCGAATTGAGGGTTTTGGTAATCATATTTTTAATATCTCAGCAAAGCTTTGGCAATCGCAGTATGCTTTAGGTCAATGGGCGGTTAAAGAGTTTGGGGCTAATGGACAAATGGTTTCACCAATTTATGAAGCTGGATTTAACTTAAACACCTCCTTTTTGCAAGGTGCAGCATCTTCAGGTACTGATTCGCTTAGAAGTTTTGTACTTCCAGAAGCACTTGCAAATAAAGATGTACTCAACCTGGAATCATTTTTTAAGGCGATAGATATAGAAACTCCAGCTTTTGTACATGCAATATTTACTGGTAAAATGGGCAATCAATTTCTGGCCCAATGGCGTAATAGTAAATTTTACGATGCTATTCCACTTCTTACTGTCGAGAATATGGCTTATTCAGATATGCTTGAAGATGTTCAGGATTTGAACCTTAAATTCTACTCGTCATCTTTATGGCAAAAAACATCACAAACTAAAGAAAACCTGGCCTTTGTTAAGAATTTCGAAAATTTAGGTAAGCAACAAGCAAATATTTTCGGAATGATGGGTTATGAGGCTGGTTTAGTACTATCAAACATTTCTTCGCTTATAAGAAAGGGCGATGTGCAAGGCGCTATCCAAGTGTTGAAAACCAAAGATATTATTGGCCCCAGAGGAACGTTGAATCTGCAAACACAGTCTGCACAACAATTTTCATTAGTCGATATCAACAAAATTATTACCAATAAAAATACCATTAATCAAACGGTACTAAACCAATCAACCGCGATTGGCTTTGACACTTCTACTGTATTTCAAGATACACTCAGCGGCTGGCAAAACCCCTATTTATCTATTTAAATAACGCTCCTATGAAAAAAATCTTTACTAAAGGACTTTTTACTGTTTCTGCAATTATTCTTTTTCTTACACTAACTTTACCCTCACTAGCCCAGTATACAAAATCAACCTTGGAAAGCGGTGGGCAATATACAGCTATAGCAAAAGATGCAAGTGGTAACGTATATGTAACTCGGCTGGCTGCTGGTGGCGGCAGTTATCAGGTTGTAAAATATACTAACGGAACGGGTATTCCTGTCACTTTGATCAGCGGATTAACTTTCGAAATAGAAGATTATCCTTGGGGGTTAGCTGTCGCTAGTAATGGAGATGTTTATATATCTACAGATTTTAGCAGTTTAGGCGGTGCAATTATCAAACTTACCGCATCTACCAGCTATTCGCCCTCAACAATACAAACTGGGCGATATTTTACGGCACTTACTATAGATAAAAACGATGTTCTATACGCAGCCGAACTTAATGCGGCTGAAGGTAAGTACGCAGTTGTAAAATATACCAATCCAGCTGCAGCCGGTACAACTATTTACTCTGGAATTACTGCAGAAGCTGGCATGAGCTTTCCAACTGGAATTACTGTTGGACCTAATGGTGATGTTTTTGTAACCGATGTATTTAATTCAGATGGAGGAAACACTAAGAATGGTGGTATTATTAAACTAACTGCCCCAAGCTATGCCGCGAGTAACTTGGCTACAAATACCTACACTACTAGTTTAATGTGTGATGAGTTTGGAAATTTATATGCAACAGAAAACCGGGGTACTGGATATCAAATTTATAAATATGAAAATGCAGCAGGTGCAGGGACGTCATTTTATTCTCCCCTTCATTCATATACCTATTTTTATCCTTATGGCGTAACTTTTATAAACAACTTTGGTTATGTTGTTGATGGAGATGATAACGCTGGGTCAGGAGGAGAAATTATTAAATTAACACCAATCGATACAACTCCGGCGGCAGTGCCAACAGGTTTAGTTGCTAGTGCGGGTAGTTCATCGGCTACATTAACATGGAATCCTAACGTGGATCCTAACGTAAATGGTTATCGGATTTACAGAGGATTAGCTGCAAATCCAACAACCTATGTGGGGTCTGCTCCATTTGGTACTAATACATTTACTGATACTGGACTAAATAACGGGGTTGTTTACTATTACCGAATTTCAGCTACCGACATTTTTTATAACGAAAGTGCAAAAACAGCAGATGCCTCTGCTACACCAACCCCGCCAGTGTTAACCGCTGCAGTATATAATGCTACAACTGGTAATTTACTTGTAACGGGGACTTCTTTTTCTGCTGCGGCAGGTGCAACGAATGATATTGTAGCCAATAAGTTTACCTTAACGGGGGAGGGCGGAGCAACCTATATACTTACCACTACTCCAAATGTAGAAATTACCTCTTCAACATCTTTTACTCTTGTTTTAGATGCAACTGATAAAGCTGGTATTAATCAAATATTAAATAAAAACGGTGTAAGTTCAACATCTGGAACAATTTATAATATCGCTGCCGCCGAAGATTGGAATGCAGGAGAACTTACCGCCTCAATTATTGCGGATGCAATAACTCCACTTACCGTTTCAAATGTTCCAGCTCCAACAATTACATCTGCAACTTATAATGTATCTACAGGAATATTGAGTGTAACAGGAACAGATTTTGTTTCTGCAACAGGCACGGCAAACGACATTATTGCAAGCAAATTCACCCTTACAGGCGAAGGTGGTGCAACACATACTTTAACTAATACCCCTAATGTAGACATCACTTCTGGAAATACTTTTTCACTAACTTTAAGTCCAACAGATATCGCAGAACTTAAAACAATTTTAAATAAAAACGGAATTTCATCTACTGGAGTTACCACTTATAATTTAGCAGCAGCAGAAGATTGGTCGGCGGGTACAGATGCGGCTGTTGTGGTTGCCGATTTAACTGGAAATGGCATCACGGTTAGCAATGTCGCTATTCCGACAATTACTTCTGCAACTTACGATTTTGCTACTGGCACTTTGGCGGTGACGGGTACAAATTTCTTATCGCTTAATGGGGCAACAAATGATATTACTGCAAACAAAATTATACTAGTTGGCGAAGGAGGCTCTAATCGTACACTTACCACAACGCCAAATGTTGAAATTACATCTCCAACAACATTTACCTTAATTCTAGGTACATTTGATAAAGCTGCAGTCAACCAGATATTAAACAAAAACGGTACATCTTCAACAATTGGCACAATTTACAATTTAAGAGCAGCCGAAGATTGGGCTGCAGGAGCTGATGCTGCCGTTGTAGTTGCCGATTTAATTGGAAATGGTATTACGGTTAGCAATGTTGCCGTTCCTGCAATTAGCTCTGCAACTTATAATGCAACTACTGGTGTACTTACTGTTACAGGTTCCGATCTAGTCATGCTAAATGGCGCTTCAAATGATATTCTTGTAAATAAACTTACACTAGCAGGCGAATCAACTTATACTTTAACCAGTCCAAGTGTTGAAATTACATCAGGTACTTCATTTGCTGTAACCTTAAACGGAGCAGATAAAATAGCAGTTAATCAGATCTTAAATAAAAATGGAACTTCATCGATAGATGGCACAACCTATAATTTAGCAGCAGCCGAAGACTGGTCTGCTGGTACGGATGCAGCTGTTGTGGTAGCCGATTTAACTGGAAATACTATTACAGTTTCAAACGTCCCAGTTCCAACAATTACATCTGCAACTTATGATGTATCTACAGGTATATTAAGCGTTGCAGGAACAGATTTTATTTCTGCAACAGGTTCGGCAAACGATATTATTGCGAACAAATTCACCCTTACAGGTGAAGGTGGTACAACATATACTTTAACCAATACTCCTAATGTAGATATTACTTCTGGAACTGCTTTTTCACTAACCTTAAGTCCAACAGATATCGCAGGACTTAAAACAATTTTAAATAAAAATGGAGTTTCATCTACTGGAGCTACCACTTATAATTTAGCAGCAGCAGAAGATTGGTCGGCTGGTACAGATGTGGCTATTGTGATTGCCGATTTAACTGGAAACGGCATTACTATTAGCAATGTAGCCGTACCAACTGTTACTTCCGCAACTTATAACGTTGCTACTGGCATTTTGGTTGTAACGGGTACAAATTTCTTATCGTTAAATGGGGCTGCAAATGATATTACTGCAAACAGAATAGGCTTTCTAGGTCAGGGTGCTTCCAATTATACTTTAACTGATACTCCAAACGGAGATATAACATCTGGAACAGAGTTTACCATAACCTTTAGTGCAACAGATAAAGCTGCGATGATGCTTAGATTTAATAAAGATGGGTCATCGTCAACAGATGGAACAACTTACAATATCGGCTTATTAGAAGACTGGAATGCAGGAGCGGCTACGCCAGTTGTAATTGGCGATTTATTTGGGAATCCAGTTACTGTATCGGGTGTAAAATCTACAAATGCAAATCTTGCATCCTTAACAACAACGGCCGGAACTTATACTCCTGCATTTGCACAAGGAACAATAAGTTATTCGGTTAATGTACCCTTTACAACAAGCTCAATAACTTTAACCCCAACCATTGCAGAAAGTCACGCTACTTTGGAGTTGAACTTTAATGGGGCAGGTTATAATACCATTACAAGTGCAGTAGCAACATCTGCGCTTACTTTAATTGATGGTCTAAATACGATTCAAGTTAGAGTAACTGCCGAAGATTTAGCGGTTACAAAAGTATATACTTTAAATGTAACTAAACTTCAGGCGGCTTCAATAGGTGATTATGTGTGGCTAGACCACAACCAGAATAGTGTTCAGGATGCGGGAGAACCTCCTGTCGCGGGCGCAACTGTCAGTTTAACAGGTACTGATATTTTTGGTGGCTCAGTTAGTTTATCAACAACTACAAATGCATCTGGAATTTATAATTTTACCAACCTTAACCCCTCTACAGGATATACGGTGAGTATTTCAGGTTATCCCGCGAGATACACATCAACCTACGATTTAGATGGCGTAGGCACTGCTGGTACGGCAACTTTAGCTCTTACCTCAGGAAGTAACGTTAGTAATGTAGATTTTGGGCTATACGATCCATATTACACCAATGCAGATTTATCATCATTAACTGCAACTGCTTTAATCGCTCCGACTTTTACAGCAGGTACAGTTAGTTATACAGCGAGTGTTTCAACAGCTACCGCTACCTTCCAGCTTACAGCAACAACGCTTGCTGCGCCATCTACCATAACACTTAGTGTGAATGGAGGAACTGCAATTGTTTTAACCAGCGGAACACAAAGTGCTGCATTACCTTTAAATTTCGGCGATAATATTTTTGCTGTCAAGGTCTTGGCTCAAAATGGACTAACAAATAAAACATATACCCTAACCGTAAACAGACCAAATGCTGGTCAAACTATTACTTTCTTACCACCAGCAAATGTGGCTTATGGTTCGGCAGATTTTGACCCTGGAGCTTCGAGTGCTACATCTGGTACAAATCCTATAAGCTACACTAGCAGCAACCCAACTGTAGCTACAATTGTTGCAGGAAAAGTACATATACTGAATAAAGGTGTTACAGTAATTACAGCTAAACAAGCAGCAAGCACAGGATATGATGCGGCAACAGATGCAACACAAACTTTAACTATAACAGCTAAAGATATCACTGGAAGCTTTAGCTCAGCGAATAAGGTTTATGATGGTCTTAACTCAGCCGTTATAACAAACAGAACCTTAAACGACGTTCTGCCGGCTGACGCTGCTGATGTACTACTAACTTCGGGTACTGCTAATTTTGCTAATGCTGATGCAGGAACAGGTAAAACGGTTACTTCAACAGGTATGGTTTTATCTGGAACAAGAGCTACAAACTACAACTTAACATCGGTTGCCACGGCTACAGCTGATATTACTGGCTTAAACATTACTGGAAACTTTACGGCTGACAACAAAGTATACGACGGCTTAATAAATGCTACTGTTTTAACCAGAACTTTAAATGGTGTTTTAAACGCCGATCTTGCTAATGTAGCCCTTACAGGTGGTACCGCTAATTTTGCTAATGCTGATGCAGGAATAGGCAAAACGGTTACTTCAACAGGTATGGTTTTATCTGGAACCAGAGCGGCTAATTATAACTTAACATCAGTTGCCACAGCTACAGCTAATATTACTGGCTTAAGCATTACTGGAAACTTTACTGCCGATAATAAAGTATACGACGGCTTGATAAATGCTACTGTTTTAACCAGAACTTTAACAGGTGTTTTAAACGCCGATCTTGC
>Ga0247810_10001090_pt1 | contig 18756 bp, 15 predicted proteins | sample UWRJL119311C1_FD_179918 | JGI IMG/M metagenome (GOLD analysis project Ga0247810, IMG submission 179918) | Plant litter microbial communities from Arlington Agricultural Research Station in Wisconsin, United States - UWRJ-L119-311C-1 | ecosystem: Environmental > Terrestrial > Plant litter >... | reverse complement strand
TACCGCTCGACTTGCATGTGTTAGGCGCGCCGCCAGCATTCATCCTGAGCCAGGATCAAACTCTCCATAAAAATGTTCTATTTTCAAACATCTAGACTCTACATAAATTAATTGACGATGATAGTAATTATCTATAAATAGATAATTACAAAAATTTGTACTACTAAATTGTCAAAGTTCATTTGTCATTTCAACTCCACGTTGAGTGTTGGACACGTTGGGCTTTTTCAAGCTTTGGCGCCGTTACGACTTGGCTAATTATATGTGAAGTTTTCCACTTAGTCAACACCTTAATACAGGGAAAATATATTATTTTACAAAACAGTCAAAAAACAGACAGCTCCACCAACCACTACGCCTAGGAATGTTCCTACCGCCACCTCTAGTGGAGTGTGCCCCATTGCTACCCGTGGAAGGCGCACTTTACTCTTCTGCTCTATAAGCAATGCAGTCAGTGCTACGCCTTGCTCACCAGATGAGCGACGCACCATCATAGCGTCATAGATGACTACAGATGCAAATACCAGCGCTAAACCGAACAGGCCTGATTGTACGCCGTCGAGGTAGCCTATAACTACTAATACCGCCACCACTGTTGCACTGTGGGCGCTAGGCATGTGACCCGAGAGGTACAGCTGGCGATACGGTGCTAGCCCGCGCCGCTGTACACTCGCAATCACATACTTTGCTGCCTGAGATACAAGCCACCCCAGTAACCCTGCGATGATGTAGGGTGACAGTATTTCCATAGACTAAGCCTCTTTCGTTTCTTCAGTAGAAGTTTCTTCGAGCTCTTCAGGTTGCTTTGGTACAAAACCATATGACGAAAGGATATCCCCTTCACCGAGTCGCATAATGCGAACACCTTGAGTTGTACGGCCGATAACTGGAATATCCTTTAGTCCAACACGGATCGCTTGACCCTTGTTTGAGATAAGAAGAATCTCTTCGGTATCAGCTTCAAGTGAACGTACGGCTACAATTGGACCGGTTTTAGCGGTGACAATCGCGGCTTTAATACCTACACCGCCACGTTTGTGAGATGGGAACTGAGCTGCTTTTGTTACTTTGCCGTAGCCGTTTTCGCTAATAACCAGTAGCTTGCCTTCGTTATCAGAAACGATATCCATACCGACTACCTTGTCGTTTGGACGGAGGCGAACGCCACGGACACCGCGAGCTGAACGACCCATTGGGCGCGCATCAGTTTCGGCAAATCGGATAGCTTGGCCGGCAGACGTTGAGATAACAACATCGTCCTTACCTGTCGTACTCTTAATCCAACGGAGTTCGTCACCATCATCGAGCTTAATAGCAATTAAGCCATTAGTACGAATGTTCGAGTAATCCTTAAGAGGTGTTTTCTTAACAGTACCCTTAATTGTAGCCATAAAGAGGTAGCCATCTTCACTCGCATCTTTTTCATGCTTGATGATTGATGTAATTTTCTCTTCAGGTTGCAATGACAACAGGTTAACCGCAGCAACACCCTTAGCCGCTAAGCTTGCAGCTGGCACTTCGTAAGCCTTAAGCCGGAAGACACGACCCTTATTAGTAAAGAAGAATAGCCAGTCATGAGTATTCGCTGGAATCAGCTGGTCAATAACGTCCTCTTCTTTAGTAGTCATGCCTCGTTTGCCCTTGCCGCCGCGGTGCTGGCGACGGTATTCGCTAACGAGTGTTCGCTTGATGTAGTTCTCTGTTGTTAACAGAACAACAGACTCTTCTTCAGGGATGAGTTCTTCATCGCTAAACTTACCCATTTCGTGAGGAATAATTTGTGAACGTCGGTCATCACCGAATTTTTCTTTAGATTCAAGTAACTCTTCTTTAATGATGCGCAAGATTTCTTGTTCATCACCAAGGATGCGTTCGAGTTCAGCAATCAGTGTTAACAACTCAGCAAGTTCTTGCTCAATCTTGTCGCGCTCAAGGCCTGTAAGGCGGCGAAGTTGCATAGCAAGGATAGCTTGGGCCTGAATTTCACTAAGGCCAAACTTCTCAATCAAGCCGAGTTGAGCTTCTTCGCTAGTTTTGCTGGCACGAATGAGCTTAATTACTTCGTCGATGTGGTCGAGAGCAATTTTATAACCCTCTAAAATGTGCGCACGAGCTTTCGCAGCCTTGAGTTCAAACTCAGTACGGCGGCGAATAACCACTTGTCGGTGCTTGATGAACTCTTGAAGAATTTCCAATAAGCTAAGGATACGTGGCTGAATACCATTAATAAGCGCCAACATATTATAGTGGAAGGCTGTCTGCATAGCGGTCATCTTGAACAATTGGTTAAGAATCTTCTTTGGGTAAGAATCTTTACGGAGTTCAATAACAACACGAACTTTTCCACGGGCACTTTCATCGCGAAGGTCGCTAATGATGATTTTCTTGTCTTTGTGGAGTTCAGCAATCTTTTCAATAAGCGTTGCCTTATTTACACCATATGGCATCTCTGTAATGATGATTTGGCTACGGCCTTTTTTGGTTTCTTCGATGTTAGTCACTGCACGAATTACAACACTTCCCCTACCGGTTTGGTATGCTTGTCGCATTGGAGCGCCACCATATACAATTGCACCGGTTGGGAAATCAGGACCCTTAACGAACTTGAGAAGGTCATCAACGACAGCTTCTGGGTTATCGATAAGGTGGATGGTTGCATCAACAAGTTCACCTAAGTTGTGTGGCGGGATGCTTGTTGCCATACCCACGGCAATACCAACCTGGCCATTTAGTAGCAAGTTTGGAAGACGAGCTGGTAGAACAGTTGGTTCTTGCTCGCTACCATCGTAGTTATCGCGGAAATCAACGGTATCTTTTTCAAGGTCATCAAGCAATTCGTTACCAGCACGGCCCAAACGAGCTTCTGTATAACGGCTAGCAGCTGGAGGATCACCGTCCATTGAACCATAGTTACCCTGGCCATTGACCAATGGGTAGCGCATAACCCAATCTTGGGCTAGGCGTACCATGGCCATGTAGATAGATGAGTCACCGTGAGGGTGATACTTACCCATTACGTCACCGACGATACGGGCGCTTTTTAGGAAACGGCCACCTGGACGGAGGTTTTGCTCGCCCATTGAGTAAAGAATACGGCGGTGCACAGGTTTCATACCATCACGAACGTCTGGCAAGGCACGGTCGATAATCACGCTCATTGAATACTTAAGGAAGCTATCTTCCATAACGTTTTCAACAGTTAGCTTTTCGACAGTACGCGAGTGCGTTTGTGGTACTTCAATAACTTCACCTTCTAGAACAACTGGGTTGTTACCATCGATAAAGGCATTATCTTCAATTGGTTCTTCGATCGGGTCGATAATTGGTTCATCATTCATAATTAAACATCCAAGTCGGCGATATTAAGTGATTTTGCGCGGCTTTGGATAAAGCTTTTACGTAAATCAACTTGATCACCCATTAACTTTGTAAAAATTGCGTCACTTTTTTCAGCATCCTGAACGTTTACTTGAATAAGTACACGGTTTTCAGGGTTCATGGTTGTATCCCATAGCTGTTCGGCATCCATTTCACCAAGACCCTTGTAACGCTGCATCAGGGTTACGCCGGCTTGTTTGACGATATCCGCTTCTGGGTCGATATTTACACCCTTTGCACGGCGGTCAGAGATCATGTTCTGTAGCAGTTCGTCGCGCTCTTCATCGCTGTAGGCGTAGGTCTTTTTAGTACCTTGGCGCAGTAAGAATAGCGGTGGCTTCGCTAGATAGACGTGTCCCCCATCAATAACTTCACGCATATAACGGAAGAGGAAGGTCAAAAGTAGCGTCGAAATGTGGCTACCGTCGACATCGGCGTCGGTCATGATGACGATACGGTGGTAACGAAGGCCGCTAATGTCGAATTGGTCACCAATACCAACACCAAAGGCTTTAATCATACTGACAATTTCGTTGTTACCGAGCATACGGTCAAGGCGTGCGCGTTCGACGTTAAGCACCTTACCACGGAGTGGCAAAATTGCCTGAGTACGGCTATCGCGGCCAGTTTTAGCAGATCCACCCGCAGAGTCACCCTCTACAATGTAGATTTCAGACTCTTTAGGATCTTTGCTTGAACAGTCAGAAAGCTTACCAGGAAGGCTCATGCCATCCAAAGCACCCTTACGGATAACGTTATCTCGAGCAGCGCGGGCTGCTTTACGAGCGCGGGCTGCAAGTAGCGCTTTACCGACAATCTTTTTAGCGACAGCTGGGTTCTCGTCTAGGTAGTACGAGAAGTACTCGTTCATAACCTGTTCGACATAACGACGAACTTCAGGGTTACCGAGCTTGTTTTTAGTTTGGCCTTCAAATTGAGGGTCAGGCATCTTCACCAAAATAATGGCAGTTAGCCCTTCACGGACGTCATCACCACTTAGATTTTCTTCTTTTTCTTTAAGGAGGCTAGTTTTACGAGCATATTCGTTGATTGCACGAGTCATAGCAGCGCGGAAACCAATAAGGTGCGTACCGCCGTCTGGTGTTAAGACGTTATTAGCGAATGGTTTCACTAATTCAACATATGTCTCGTTATATTGAACCGCAACTTCAACCATGGTGTCTTCGACGAGCTTCTCAACATAGAAAATACTGTCAGTAACGACATCTTTACCGATATTGAGGTGTTTAACGTAGCTTTGGATACCACCTTCAAAGTAGAAGGCTTGGCGATCACCGGTACGTTCGTCTACAACAGATACATACACACCCTTAGTTAGGTATGCTTGGTGGCGAAGATAGTCGACAACCCATTTGTAATCGAAGGTGACGGTTTCTTTAAAGATAGTTTCGTCCGGGTAGAAAGTAATTGTTGTACCGTTTGGACGGTCAACTTTACCAACTTTTTTAAATGGAACTTTTGTACCACCACGTTCAAACTCGATACGGTACAGTTGGTTGTTTTGGACCACTTCAGCAATCATAAGTGTAGAAAGTGCATTTACAACACTTGAACCTACACCGTGAAGACCTGATGATACCTTGTAACCGCCGCCGCCGAACTTACCGCCGGCGTGAAGCACGGTCAAAACAGTCTCTAATGTAGAGAGGCCTGTCTTTGGGTGCTTGTCGACAGGAATACCACGACCGTTATCGCCGATGCGCATACCGCCGTCAGCAAGAATAACGACTTCAACTTTTGTGGCATAGCCAGCAATCGCTTCGTCGATAGAGTTATCTGCAATTTCTTTAATAAGGTGATGAACACCGTCGAACCCGGTGCTACCAATGTACATCCCTGGACGCTTACGAACTGGTTCTAGACCCTCAAGAACTTGGATCTGAGAGCCGTCATATGTTTTGTCTATTTTTTGAGCCACTTTAATTACCTTCTCCCCTATATTTGTAGGACTATCAACTATAATCGTCGACCGCCCACCGGCCGTGCTATATGCATCCATTATACAGAAAAAAACTTATTCACTCAAGGTGCTTGCACTGAACATATTTCTTATGCTAAAATTTCATTAAGCGTTCCTCTAATAACACAAAGAAAATAAAAAATATGTTCAGAAAAATAGTCTCCCAACTTTCATTTAGTCCGGCCCTAGTCGGTCAGCTCAGTTTTTACGCCAAGCGTCTTAAAAAAGAGCAAACAACCCGTCGTCTCGGGCTCGTTTTCGTAGCCCTAGCCCTAGTTGTACAGAGTTTGGCTGTTTTTCAACCACCGCAGTCAGCCAATGCAGCTAACGCAAATGATATGATTCCAGGCGGCCTTGGATATGGCTCATCACGAACGCTTGATAACTTCGTTGGCCCTTACGACCGCAATGAACGCAATTTAAAAGACGTTATGAACTACTTCGGCATCTCACGTAACGAGATCGCCGCCGCGCAGTTTACTCACTTTACTGTGGGCAACAAAATTGTCTGGGGCTATGAGAACCGTGCCGGTGCTACAGGTGTACCAATCACGAACGGTTCAGGCGCACAAGTTACGAGCCTCTTCGGACGACCTCTTCAGACAAACAATGCCGCAAATAGCGAAATCTATGGGTATGTTGGCTATTCAAGTAAAGTCGGTTGGTTCGCAATCATGCAAGTGTGTGGTAACCTCGTCACCGATGTCTACCCTAGCCCACCTCCACCACCTCCAGCACCAACACCTCCACCGCCACCAGCGCCAACACCAGCGAACATTACGGTAAGTAAAACAGCTACCAATGTCAGCCAGAACAACGTTGATGCGACAAAGGTAACTGCTAAAGAAAACCAAAAGATTACTTTCAAACTGACCGCCAAGAACACCGGCGGCACTGCGAAAGATGTTACTTTTAGCGACATCCTCACTAGTACGCTCCGCTTCTCAAAGCTTATTGATAACGGTGGCGGTAGCTTCAACAGCTCGTCAGACGTGCTTTCGTGGCCCGCAGTAAGCGTTGCACCGGGTGCAACCATCACTAAAAGCTTTTCAGTTCAAATGAATAGTAGTCTTGAGACAACTGAAACGAACTGTAAAATGGTCAACAGCTTCACTTCGAGCAGTACGGTTACTATACCCGTAAACTGTACGCTTCCACCTGCAAATATTACGCTGTCTAAAACTGCTACTAATGTAAGCCAGAATAATGTCGACGCTACAAAAGTAACTGCCAAAGTAGGCCAGAAAATTACTTTCAAACTTACCGCCAAGAATACCGGTGGTACTGCAAAGAGTATCGATTTTAGCGACAACCTCACCAGTGCACTCACCTTCTCTAAGCTAACTGACAACGGTGGCGGCTCATTCAACGCAACATCTAAGGTACTGTCATGGCCAGCGGTCAGCGTCGCCCCTGGTGCAACTGTTACGAAGACATTTACAATTCAAATGAACAGTAGCCTCGAAACCACTCAAACGAACTGTAAGATCATGAACAGCTTCGCAGATAGCAACACTGTCATCATTCCCGTTGCCTGTACGCCCCCTCCTGCGAATATCATATTGTCAAAAACCGCTACTAACGTCACTCAGAATAATGTCGACGCATCCAAGGTAAGCGCTAAGGTAGACCAAAAGATCACCTTTAAGCTCGTAGCAAAGAACACCGGCGGTACTGCCAAAAGTGTCACCTTTAGCGACAACCTTACCAGTACCCTCCGTTTCGCTACTATAGCGAACGATGGTGGCGGCACATTAGACACTAAGACAAAGGTATTAACATGGCCTGCAGTAAGTGTCGCACCTGGCGCAACCGTCACTAAAAGCTTCACAGTACAAATGAACAGCAGCCTCGAGAACGCCGAGACAAACTGTAAGATAGTAAACAGCTTCAGCTCTAGCAGCACCGTAACTGTGCCTGTAAACTGTACGCTCCCTCCTGCAGAGATTGTATTATCGAAATCAGCTAAGAACGTATCACAAGGTAACATTAACGCCACTACAAAGGTAGCCAAAGCCAAGGACCAAATTATCTTTACACTTGTTGCCGAAAACAAGGGTGGCTCACCTAAGACAGTTACTTTTGAAGATATGATTGGCGACACTCTCGAGTACTCAAAACTTACCGATAACGGTGGTGGTACGTACAAAGAATCAACTCGTACACTCGCTTGGCCTGCAGTCGAACTAAAGGCTGGCGCAAAAGAAATCCGCACCTTCACTGTCCAAATTTTGGCAGAGATCCCAGCTACTCCAACTGGCCTTAGCGACCCAAGTTCATACGACTGTCGTATCGAAAACGTCTTCGGCACCGATGTTATCATTGACGTCACCTGCCCTGGACCAAAGGTTATCGAACAAATCGTTCCTGAATTGCCACACACTGGAGCAAGCGAGAATATGATCTTCGCCGGTATCGTTCTATCGATTGTCACATTCTTCTACTTCCGCTCGAAACAACTATCAACAGAAGTTCGCTTGATTCGTCGCGACCTTAACGGAGGAACCATTTAATGAGCGAACACACACCTCAGTCACCTGAGACATCACCAGAGAAAAAAGAACTCTCACCAGAACAAGTAGAAGCCTACTCTAAGGTAGAGTCAGCCCTCGAACGAGGTGCTGAAAAGGCCAAGGTTGAAAACGGCGAGCAAGCCGTTGAGAACGCTAAGATCGAAGCTCTTAAAGAAGCTATCAGTGTAGAAAAAGGCAGTGCCGAAAAGAAGAAAAAAGAATCCGGCGCCCCTGCCAGTCGACGCCACGGTGTCGTTAGTAAAAAAGAACAAAAAGCGAGTTACGACCACCACATGAAGAAGCTCCAAGAAGAGCTCCCCGCTGTGCAACGTGGCTTCAGTAAGGTCATCCACAACGCCGCAGTCGAAAAGACGAGCGAAGTTGTAGGAAGCACTGTCGCGCGGCCTAACGCTATCTTAGCGGGTGCTGTCGTCGCCTTCTTTGCAGTATTAGTTGTATACCTTGTAGCTAAGCACTACGGGTACGTGCTGTCCGGCTTTGAAACCATCGGTGCTTTTATCGTTGGCTGGGTACTTGGCGTACTGTATGACTTCTTCCGGGTTATGATTACCGGCAAAAAAGCTTAGTTTCGTTTAACTATTTGAGCTTACTCATTATCGTAGTTTGATGGATACACCATCATCACCAGCGTTCGCTGATGTATCGTGCACATGAAGCTTTTCAGGTTCAGTACGAACAACAGGTGCAACAGGTTGAGCCGGTTCAGGTTTCTGGATCGGCTTTTCGATTGGCTTAGCTTGCTGTTGTTGTGGTTGCGGTGACTGTCGGAATTGCTGTTGGGGCTGTTGAGGTTGCTGAGGTTGAACCACTGGGGCTGCAACGGGGTTAGCCGGTACTGGCATTGGAGCATATTTTGGAGCTGCTTGTTGTGCAGGGCGAGGCGCAGACTGTTGCTGTTGCTGTGCCGACTGCTGCACAGGTGCACTTTTAATCTCTTGGCGCTTAGCAAGCCAGTCATCGAGGAATGATGGCGCGGCGGCTGGCTTTGGAACACCCGCTGGCTGCATACTAGGAGCCCCTACAGGGCTTGGAACGCCCGGAGTCACTCCAGAACCAACCTGAGAATTATTGCCGCTCTGGAAGGCTGCCATACGTTCTTCTTGTGCTTTCTTCAAAGCATCCATTTTGGCTTTCTTGGCAGCATCGCCAGCACCCATGCGTGCAAAGAAGTCTTTTTCAACTTGGGCACGCGGCTGACCGAACTTTGTTGCTGATAATTTCTTAAGTGCATCCTTTAGCTGCGGGTTTGACTCGCCCAATGGCGCCAAAAGCGACATACTAAACGCGGCCGAAGGCACGTCGTGAATCATGACAGACGCAATGGTCTGATAGTTTGGCATACGTGTCAGGTCTTCGGCGTCGAAGGTTGGTGAGAATTTCTTCACCAAGATCTCGGCGTCGGTAATACCAATACGGCCACTAATGACGGTACCGATGTTACCAAGGATCGCTTCGCGAATTTGTTCGGTAAGCTGGGTCATAAACTGGTTGGCTAAAATAAGGCTAAGGCGATATTTACGCGCTTCAGACAAAATAGTCGCAAAGCTTTCCGTTGCAAAGTTTTGGAACTCATCGACATAAAGGCTAAAGTCTTCACGTTCGTTTTCCGGAATATCAGCCCGGCCCATGGCTGCCGCGTTAAACTTCATCACAAAGATCATACCGAGCAATTGTGAGTTCAACTCCCCTACTTTACCCTTTGAAAGGTTTACCAAAAGGATCTTCTTTCCGTCCATAATTTCGCGGAGGTTAAAGCCACTCTTGGTTTGACCAATAATGTTACGCATCATGTCGTTCGCTAAGAAGGCGCCAAACTTGCTGGCGAACCAACCAAGCATTTCACCCTTAGCGGATTCGCTAGTTTGAGCCATTTCTTTATTCCAGAAGTCTAAAACAGTTTGTGATGTCAGGTGTTTAATCTTTTCATCGGCAAAAGCTTGGTCGATGAATACCTGTTGAACGTCCAAGAATGACGAACCAGCCGGGTCGGCCATAACTGTTAACGCGGCATTACGGAACCACGATTCGAAACGAGGACCAATAATACCGGTATGGCCTGGGTCGTATAGCTTATACAGCATCGCAATAGTTTCTTGAATCAAGAAGTCGCGTTGATCTTGATTGTCGAACTCAAACAAGTTCAAGCCAATCGGCATTTCCATATCACCTGGGCTAAAGTAGACAACGTCTTCGACACGTTCTTTCGGCACCATGCCCAATAATTCTTCAGCTGAGTCACCGTGCGGGTCAATAAACGCGAAGCCACGGCCATCCATCATATCCTGGTATGCTAAGTTTTCAAGCAGCTTCGACTTACCTGTACCTGTCTGCCCAATAATATAGGTGTGACGTCGACGGTCCTTTGGACCTAAGCGAATTTCTTTCTTAACACCTCGGAACTCGTTGTACCCTAGCAAGAACCCTTCGTCCATAATTTCTGTTGGTCCATCAACTTGCTTGGTAGCCTGGCGTTGTACCTGTGAAGTTGGAATACTGTTTTGGTCAGGCAAGTGAAAGACGGTTGCGAGCTCAACAGTGTTAAGAATATTCTGGCTGACACCTTGTGGGAAGAAGCGGAAAATATAAGCAGTGACAAATTCTTCCATATTCTTAGCAACGGCAAACTTGAAGCCGTTATTGGCTGGAGAGTCGAACAATGAAAAAGCCGACACCACGTTATTCATAAGTGCCTGTGAGCGTCCAGCTGTGTTTGACGAGGCAACAACACGAATCAATGTTTCGTAGCCTGGGTAGCGGGATTTGTTCTCGATGCCATCAACAACGCTTTGTTCGGTCGAGCTAAGCTGCTTGTCTTCAGATTTAACCTCACCAGCTTCAGGCGGTTTCCAGAGTGCTTCAATAATACCTTTTGTTTGGAAGCCACCCTTAACGCCCTTATTCTTGCGAATCTGGTTCGCAACGTCAGAAGCGACTTTTGCCCAACCTGGTAGTGCCGGACGAATAAGCAACTGGATACCAACGCCATCACCGCGGGTTGCGCCAGATAGCGCATTTAGAAGTGCACGTGTGGCATCACGCTTCGCTTCTTGGTAGGTTGCAATTGGATACGCGAAATCTTTCTTTAGTGTAAACTCGCCACCAATTGTGCCACTCATGTGACCGGCAGGGTTAAAGATGTTGCGCTCGCTGACTTCTTCAAGCCGAGCCGCAGGGTACGCCGCAGCAACTGACTGCTTAATAACATCAACCAACGAAACTGGCGCGACTACATAATAATGCACCAAACCTTCGTGGGCGACAATTTCAAATGAAACGTGGCGTTGCCCATAAATGCGGGTTTTGAAACCTTTGGTCGCAGTACTGGCAATAATGTTATACATTACCTGCGCCTGGCTGAGCACTTCTTCAGTAAGGTCACGCTCGTCGCGGCCATTGCCATCAAGGTCGGAGCTCATTGGCGGAATATGAATATACATCGGCACCATCTTCAAACCACGTTCGTAGTTTTTAGCCTCGCGAAGGACTTTGCGGTATTGGTTAAAGACAACAGCACCTACACCAGCCAAAGCTAGTAAGATGACCACAGTCGTAATAATAAATTCTAACACCTTCCCTCTTCCTCTTTCCTATCCGTCGTCGCTTATTCGCTCGTGCCAACCGTCCGGCCGTAACGCTTTTGTAGGTAATCGCGTTGAAGCTCATTTACCTTTTGCGTTCTAGCATGGGGGTCGTCTTTAGTATGAAGTATAATCTCTTTTGCTTTATCTACCCACTCTTTTTCAATGAGGTCTTCGTCGGCGGCGACAAGTGGCGAACCGCTAGTCGCAACTGGCGCCGGGGTAGCTGGCGGAACTGGCACTGGTGCTACTGGTACAACAATAGGTGCTGCCACAGTAGCAGCGTCAGAGGCCCGAGCTCCTGCTTCGGCGGCTTGTTCGCGACGCTCGCTGTCTTTTTCGATACCCGTCTCAAGCGGCGGCAATGACGGAACATGCTCACCCGGTAGTGAAGGTGGCATCGGGAACTGTTCCGGGCCCATTGGCGCTGGTTGAGAATTCTCGGGTTGCATATCTGTGATTATAGCATAATCAGGTGAGTAAAAAGCATGATACTTAAGCTTTTATTAGCTAGCGAATTCGGCGACTAACATACACACAAGCCACTACTTCAAAGATAATTACTAAAAGCAGTTCGTAGACGTCGATTGTGCGCACCGATTGAAGCGCAATCAGCATAACTGGCGCTGCTGCCAACACCGTACTAAAGTAATACGCTCGGCGAAATGCCATTGCAGTAATTGGCTTGCGAACAGTCATACCAGCGCTGATCGAAGCTACGAGGTGAGAAATTCCAAACAAAAAAAAGCTTATCAAACCGATGAAGGTCAAATAAGCTGTTACAAATATCACAAGAAGTCCAAACGGACCGGCTGTTGCTGGCGTTGTAAAGGTCAGCATAGCGCTTAGCAAGCAGAGACTTGCTAAAGAGAGAGTGGCAATAATTTTTGGTAACATCCCTGTTACTATATACGAAACCACTCAAGTTTAAAACATGGAGTCTGAGCGGAACGCCTTAATGTTCAGGTAACAGCAAACGCCGCAAAATATAAATATGAGCGTGTGTACCGGTGAACAGCGAACCGCTCGAGACAATCTGACCGCTCCAGGAAAACCTGGGGCATTCGTTAACTTACTCATAGTCTATGTTCCGCTGGTCGCGCCAAGATTCAGCACTACTTCTACTAGTGTAGAAACAGGGTTTTTCTTGGCGAGACCAGGTACTGATAGGCAAACGCCTTGGGCGGAGCATTGGTTGGTACTTTGACAGTGCCTTGATGAAGATGGGTAGAGCTATAAATAGTCCTACGAAAGTGCGTACCCGAAAACAGGTAATATATCTTCAAAGACTCTGTCTGAAAATGCCAACCAAATTTTCCGTCAAAGGTTTACGATTTGGTCAGTGCTCGTCTACGAGCGTTTTGAATTGTGAAAGGTGCGATTGTGATGATGCCCTGCTCTGATTCTCATAGATGCTCTTGCTACTGCCCTGCACTTTTTATTGAACTGCCCTGAAGTGCTTTTTCGAATGTTTTTGTGTTTCTTGAAGCTTGTATTTAGATTAGCATAAGCACTGCTATTGGTCAATACTCTATGATGGTTTTATTGTTGTAAATACGTGTATTGTTTATTACAACTTGGGTTTGTAAGGTGTTATATGGAGTATGTTGATATATTTACTACGTTGTAAATATTATATTATCTTCTATACATTTGATGATTCTAGCACCTTATCCGGCTATAAATCGACAGTTATGGGTTTGTTGTATGTACGCCGACTAGCCTACAGAGCCTTGCCTACTTGCTCTCATACGAAGCAGCTCCGCACGCCTTACACTGCCGTGCGGTTATGTAGATAAAAGACAATTAAATTTTCAATATTGGCTTATTGATCAATTCCGGCCAACCAGCTTTTTAAACACCTGCCTTATTGTTCTTTTAGTTCTGAACCAATGCTTACACAATATAAGCCACACCAACTGTCTATATGAATTTTCACACATAGTCATATATAGATTCTAAAATAGTAGCTTGGCACCGCATTTGTTTGTTATTTTTGAATGATAGCTCGGCAGCTGCATTTTTACTTCGAATTCGAATGTAGGCCGATCATGTGCTTGTTGGTGTTTTACGAAGCACGATAGACAGCCGCAATAGACTACTTTTGCTTGCATCATATAATCGCAGCCCGCAGGATTAAGGCTTAAATGAGATTTGGAACATAAATACATAGCCATAAACCCGTAAATAAATTGTGTTCAACGACCATTTCAGACACTAGGCGTAGTGGTTCAAGATATCAAACACTCTGTCACGGTGAACAACTCAGCTATAGCTATCCACAGGCACGAATTATGTAGTCTTTTTTACCTAATAAATCTTTATAAAGTTGTTGACATAAGCGCTTTTCCATCATATTATAGGGGTAGTCCTGAATAAATAAATTATACACGGACCAAAAATAAAAATTACCGCAAAACTCCACAAAAACGATCGTTCCTCGCAGGCGATCGTTTTTATTTGCCTTGATTTAGTGCCCGTTACACCTATTGAAAACAAAAAAAGACTCTCGAACGAGAGTCTTTTAATAAATACATGGTGGAGCTGCCGGGTACCGCCCCCGGGTCCAAAAGGTAACCTACTATTCGTCTACAAGCATAGCCCTACCTAAAGGTTAAAGACTCTCTCTCCATGAAGGTCTGGCGAAAAAGGAGAGGTCGTCCCGCTGTAAAATTTCTCAACCCCTTGCAGCTGCACCAGGGGAAGATAAGAAACAAGTAATAACACCGTCACCCTTATGTTTCATTAAGGTGAATCGATGACTGCCTAATTAGGCAGTTTGCGCAGCGAAACTCTTAGGGGCGAAAGCCGCACCAAAAGTTTCAACAAAGCGGCCGAAACCATCTTTGGCTGCTGTAGCAGTTGTGTTTGCAATTACAATATAGCACCTTATGGGCGCAAATCAGCTTGCAGAATAATATGTTAAAGTCCTTCTGTCGAAGCTATGTCAGCCCCACGTATGCCTTCATTTTAGCATAAAAGTTCATGATTTTCTACTGGTTAACCCCGTACACTAGGCCTATGGTAGCGGTAGTTAAATCGGTGGCGTTGACGGGCTTCGAGGGCTCGTTAATAGAAGTTGAAACGGATTCTAAGGCCGGCCTACCTGGCATGCAGATTGTCGGCATGGGCAATAAAGCCATCGATGAAGCCCGCGAACGGGTGCGCAGCGCTATCTCTAACTCCTTACTCGACTTCCCCGCCCGCAAATTGGTCGTAAACCTAGCCCCGGCGGAACTTCCGAAGGACGGAACGCAATTCGACGTTCCGATTGCGCTTAGCATTCTCGTCGCCTCTGGCGCACTAAAGCAGACAGAGGTTGAGTCGGCTGTGTTTGGTGGTGAACTCGCCCTGGACGGTCGCCTCAGGCCTATTAGGGGTGCCATTGTAGTGGCCGAGGCTGCCAAGCATTCAGGAGCATTGCAGGTATATCTTCCACCAGAGAATGCTCTGCAGGCTAGCTTGGTTAAAGGTATTGATGTGTTTGGGGTAACTGATTTGCGTAGTTTGTATCTACATTTAAAGGGAGAGGTGCCCCTGGAACCTGTTCGCAGCCCCGTATTGCCCCAGGCTAGACCTCTAGAATTAGTTTCTCTAGATGAGGTGAAGGGTCACCAACAAGCGAAGCGAGCTTTGGCTATAGCTGTGGCCGGTCGGCATAACATCCTTCTTACCGGGTCACCTGGAGCTGGCAAGAGCATGCTCGCTAAGGCGCTCGCTTCACTACTCCCCTCGTTGTCGACCGACGAAACGTTAGAAGTGACTAAGCTTCATAGCCTCGTAACGGGTATTGATGGCGCCGTACATACAACCCCGCCCTTCAGAACACCACATCATACAGCAACACTCACTTCCATTATTGGCGGCGGTTCAAAACCGCGGCCTGGTGAAATTAGTTTGGCGCATAAAGGCGTGCTGTTTTTGGACGAAATGCCTGAATATCCACGGGCAACACTTGAAGCTTTACGCCAACCGTTAGAGGATCGGCAGATATCTATATCGCGCCATTATGGTCGCATTACCTACCCGGCTGACTTTATCTTAGTGGCCACAATGAACCCGTGCCCGTGCGGATACTTGGGCGATGCGGCCGTACCGTGCCGTTGTTCAGGTGCGCAAATTGCTAATTATCAGAAGAAAATATCTGGCCCATTGCTGGACCGTATCGATTTAATCGTCACAATAAACAAGACAGACAATGAGTACATTTTTAATACAAATTCGTTGCAAGAAAATCAACAGCTAACAGTTCTAAAATTAATAAATGATGCGAGATGTGTTCAAAAAGAAAGGTACAAACGTAGTTCTATCTACAACTCTTATGCTTCACTTTCGACCATAAAATCACTGTTTCGGGTAAGTTCAAAGGCCGAAGATTTAATTACAACGGCCTCAAAACGGCTCAACCTCACTAACCGCGGATGTTTGAAAGTTTTAAGGGTAGCGCGAACAATTGCAGATTTAGAAAACTCTGCGGAAATCCAGCCTAACCATGTAGCGGAAGCTCTGCAGTATAGGCAGAAAACTACTTTGTAGCTTTTTGAAGCATCCTAGTATCAAGCATGCCTGACGACGTCTTGCTAACGAATACGTTCACTCTATCCCCTACTTTGAGGTCAGATATCTTTATTACTTCACATTTGTAATTCGTTACTTTAGGCGTAGAGGTCCATCGAACCGCTCCGCCCGTTGTTGCACTCGTAACTTGCAGCCCATCATATAAATCGATTGAGGCAATCTTCATCTTTATGCCCTTTAATACCAATTCTGAATATTCTGGTTTGGCTAAACAATCAGTAGTCTCGACACTCTTAGCTACCTCTTCCTCTGAAATTTTTGTTTGCTCAGTTAGAGGCTGCGTCTGTGTTTTAGTAACAACTTGCGATTCATTTTGCGCTTTTAACTTAAGTAATTCGTTGTCTTGCGTTTGAAAATAAAAATTATATGCTCCAGCGGCAATTGCATACATTAACGCTCCGGCCATAAAGGCGGCAGTAATCGCAAGCGTAGAACGCTTTTTCTTTACAGGCTTCATTGGATTTTGTGGAGTTTCTGAGACTCGTGAAGGCATCACCCCAGTTGAAGGTTCAACGGCCTCTATTTTGGGCATCTGTTCGTTTTGATTTTCTGTATTATTCATAGCCACATGATAGCATAGTGGTTATCCTTGAGACAGCACTTAATCTGGCAACAGTGGGCGGATTTTTAATTGCCTTATCTAGCAACAAAACTGCCCTGTAGATAGAAGAAGACGGTGACGACATAGATTAATGCAGTAAACCCAGCTATGGTGACAAACTTATGCTTCTTCATCCATAAAGACAGCCAAGCCTGTCGTGTAATGCAATAACTAATAATTAACGCCGTCAACAAAAACGGTAATGTAACTATAAATACTTCAAGCGCTCCATTTGAAGCACTGCAGCTTCCACATATCTTCGAGAAAGATTTAGAGTAATGCAGTTCCTCGGCAATATGTGCATACGCAAAAAAATAAATCATTGCAATCTGGGCAAAAACAGCAGCCCAAATAACAAATGCTACCTTTTTATTTACATTTTTCTTCTTAACCATAACCGCATTTTATCATAACCCCTTCACCTTTCAGCGAATCGCAAGCGTCGATTCCCCACCCCTTGCGTTCCCCCGTAGATCTTGCTATAATAGCGCCTGAGTAACTGCTCAAATATAGCAACATCATTTTAATGACGAGCTAATTCGTAATCAAAGGCACCCTCAAGGGGTTAAAAAAGGAGAGTATATCGCTAATCAGTCAACTCGTATCAACGAACAAATCAGAGCTTCTGAATTGCGCGTTATCGGAGAATCAGGTGAACAACTAGGCATCCTCAGTCGTGCAGACGCACTGAAAGCTGCCGAAGAAGCTGGTTTAGACTTAGTCGAGATATCTCCAAATGCCGATCCTCCGGTTGCTAAAATCGTCGATTGGGGTAAATTTCAGTATCAAAAAATGAAAGAAGCCCAAAAGAATCGTCGCAGCAACAAGGCAAGCGAACTCAAGCAAATGCGTTTCGGTTTGAAAATTGGCCAGGGTGACCTGGAAATCAAACTCCGAAAAGTGCGTGAGTTCCTCGCTGAAGGACACAAAGTGCGTATCCAAATTTTCTACCGTGGTCGCGAGATGGCTCACAAAGAACTTGGTGTCGTAATGATGAACCGAATTGGTGAAATGTTAGAAGAAACAGCTGTATTTGAACATACGCCACAAATGGCGGGGCGCAATTTAAGCGTCGTAATAAGGAGTAAATAACAATGCCAAAGATGAAGACACACAAAGGTACCGCAAAGCGGATCAAGATTACCAGCACTGGTAAGCTTCTTCGCCGACGTGCTTTTGGCGCTCACCTTCTTGCTAAGAAAAGCAAAAGTCGTAAGCGTGCAATCAACACACCAGCAATAGTAAGTGGTGGACAAGCTAAAAACATTAAACGAGCGTTAGGAATCTAATATGCGAGTAAAACGAAGCGTCACGGCTCGAAACCGTCACAAAAAGATTTTAAAACAAGCTAAGGGTATGCAACACGCACGTACTCGTAGTTACCGCCTTGCTAAGCAAGCTGTAACACGTGCACTTCAGTACGCATACCGCGACCGACGTAACCGTCGCCGTGACTTACGTGGTCTTTGGATTACACGTATTAACGCCGCTGTACGTCTTGAAGGTACTACTTACGGCCGATTCATTGCTGCCCTAAAGGCAAAAAACATCGACCTAGACCGCAAAGTTCTATCTGAACTTGCAGTCAGCGAACCAGCAGCCTTCACCGCTGTTGTAAACGCAACTAAGTAATCTCCTTTAATTACGACGCATTGCAAATCTTTGAATAACCCCTCATCACGAGGGGTTATTCTTTTGCACAAATGCCCTTCCCTTCACAAAGATGCGCTGCTATCGCAGAACGCAGAGAACGTCCCCATGGACGTTCCTTTAGAAAAAAATTTGAACATAGAAATACCCCGCAGGGTCAGCTACTAAGTTAACCCTGCGGGGCATAAGACTTCCAAATCAGATTCTAAAGGAACGCACTACGCGCGTTCTCTCCGCGTAGCCAGTATTTTTGTAGAATTGGAAAGCCCTCGCCAAGCGTGCGCTCTGGCTATCAAACAAAAAGCCCCTCTTTCGAGGGGTTCTTTGTTTGATAGCCAGCCGATAAGCCGGGTTTTGTCGTGGACGACCATCTATCTAGACATATCATTGCTGATACATTCAAGCGGGTATCGACTGGCGAACGGATCGCTCTTCTACTACCGATCTCCTTGCAGC
>Ga0247810_10001084_pt1 | contig 18836 bp, 16 predicted proteins | sample UWRJL119311C1_FD_179918 | JGI IMG/M metagenome (GOLD analysis project Ga0247810, IMG submission 179918) | Plant litter microbial communities from Arlington Agricultural Research Station in Wisconsin, United States - UWRJ-L119-311C-1 | ecosystem: Environmental > Terrestrial > Plant litter >... | reverse complement strand
TCCCCTGGTCCCAGGGCGGCACTACCGACATCGACAACGGCATCCTGCTGTGTCCCTACCATCACGGCATGCTCCACAACTCCGCCTTCACCCTGAGGATGATCCGCGGCAAACCCCACCTGCTCGCCCCACCCTGGATCGACCCCGACCAGCGATGGATCCCCCTCGGCACATCCCGCATCGCGAGACTCAACGGACTCCGGAAACCCGGATGACGAGGTGGAATGCCGTCGGGTGTCGGGTGTCGGGTGTCGGGTCTCGAATCTCCGGTCTCGGGTGTCGGCTCGAAACCCGTGCGCGTCGACACCCGGAAGCGTGCGGACCCGGAAGCGTGCGGATCCGGAAGCGTGCGGACCCGGAAGCGACGACACCGAGAGACGCCTCGTCCCAGCGGCTCCGATCCCGGTAGCGGATACTTGCTCGGCTACGCTGGCTGTTCCGCGGTCACCGCCGACACTCACGACTGACGACACACCAGGAGCGACGCCATGCCGAGCACAGCCGACTACGACACCGCGCTCTGGCTCGAGGTAGCGGCGGAGCACAGCGCGCACCACTCCGGCGACCTGCACGCGAACGAGAACGCGAACGGGCACGCGGACGAGCACGCTCAGGAGCAGGAGCAGGAGCAGGAGGACGATCCCGCGGCCAGGCGGTTCTCCTACATCGGTCCGGACGCCCCGGCCGGCGCGATCGTGGACGTCTCGGAGATGCGCCGCGATCTGCCCGGCGCCGATGCCATCACCCAGCTCGTGCACGCGAGCAGTGACAGCGTCGACAATCCCGCCGTCGCCACGGAGTCGGTGACGTCTCTCGGTGAGCTGATGATCACGTCCACTGCCGCGCGCATAGTGGAGAGCGACCCCGGCGACGTCACCCAATCGGTCGTGCACCGGTTCACACGCGTGAGCGCGGCGACATCGATCTACGCGGAGTACATCGGTGACGACATCGGTCTGGTTCCGCACATCGAGGCGCTCGTGGCCCAGCTCGGCCGCACCGAGGCGGTGGGTATCGGATGGGCTGCGCAGACGCACGCGTGGTCGGAAGCGCTCGCCCGCGCCGGGGTGGACCCGTCGACGGCCACATCCCCCGTGCCGCCGCCCCTCGTCTTCCGCCGCACAGATGCCGAGCTCGCCGCGAGCCTTCTCTGGTCGAGTTCAGAGGGGCGGGCCGAGCGCGAGTTGAACCGCATCGGCATGCGCGACGACGTCGAGCGCAGTGGATTGCGCAACGACCTCATCCTCGGTGTCGTCACCAAGCCCAGCAACAGGCGCGCAGTGTGGATCGGCGCTCTGCTTCTGGTGACGCTCGTCGTCGGCTTCGCGCTGGTCCAGGCATCGAACGACTCCCTGGTGACGATGGCCCTCGTCGGTGCGGTGCTGGCGGCCGCGGGCGCCGCGGGCCTGCTCACGGCGGAGCTCACCCCGACGGCTGTCGCGGGGACACGCACGCACGTCTACGGCTGGAAGATCTTCCTGGCCCTCGCCGCGCTGATCGGGTGGGCGACGATCAGCGCGTCGGTGACCGGTGCCGGCGGCTACGGGTGGCGGGGTGCGATCCTGCCGACCGTCGCGATCCTGCTCGTGACGATAGCGATTCTGCTCGCCGCGTTCGTGGTCTCGTACCGCAATCGCGCGAGTGTGAAAGCATCCGAGGAGGCCCTGCACGCCGGCGACGCGCAGCTCAAGGCGTTCGCCGCCCGGGAGGCCGGACTCGACGCCAGCCTGCTCGCCGACCTCGCGCGATTCCTGGCGTCCGATGCCGCGGCCGGCGTCGACCGGGGAGTGGCCGTCGCAACGCTTCGGGAGCTGGCGCTCTCCGGCGCGGTGCCGGCCTGGCGCGCCGAGCGCATTCTCGTCACGCTGACCCGCTGACCCGCCGCCGCTACTCTGGTGCGATGACGATCCTCCCCGCGGCACGGTTCGCACCCCTGCGTGGCGCACCCGTACTGCGCTGGGGCGTCCTCGCGCCGGGAGCCATCGCCGCCGACTGGGTGCGCACGGTGCTGGTCAATACCGACCAGCGGGTGGTCGCGGTGGCGTCGCGGTCGGCCGATCGAGCCGGGGCCTTCGCGCGCGAGCACGGCATCGCGCGGGCCTACGCCGGCTACGAGCTTCTGCTCGCCGACGACACGGTCGACATCGTCTACATCGCCGCACCGCACTCCGAGCACCGCCGACTCGCGTTGGCAGCGATCGCCGCGGGAAAGCACGTGCTGGTCGAGAAGCCGATCGCCCTGAACGCGGCGGAGGCACGAGAGATCGCGACCGCCGCCCGCGCCGCGGGGGTCTTCGCCATGGAGGCGATGAAGGCGAGATTCCTGCCGCAGACGGATGTCATCGCCCGGCTGCTGCGGGACGGCGCACTGGGAGACATCCTCGGCGTCGAGGCCGACTTCGGCTCCCATGCGACCTTCGACCCCGCCAGCCGCCTCTTCGCCCCGGCGCTCGGCGGGGGCGCGCTGCTCGACATCGGCGTGTACCCGCTCTGGTTCGCGCACTTCGTGCTCGGACGCCCCCGGACCGTCAGCACGACGGGCTCGCTCGCGCCGAGCGGCGTCGACGAGCACGCCGTCGTCACTCTCGACTACGCGGCCCGCGCATCCGCTCTCGATGGGAGTCCGGTGGCGCGCGCCGTCGTGACGACCAGCCTCGTCGAGAAGACGCCGCACGGCGCGAGCATCCGAGGCACGCTCGCGCGGCTCGACGTCGTGCCGCCGTTCCAGTCGCCCACGGGGCTGCGCATCACCGCGAACGACACGGGCGAGGTCACCGGGTACGCCGATACGAGCGGACTGAGCGGCCGGGAGGGGATGGCGTTCCAGGTCACGGCCGCCGCGACGGCGATCGCCGACGGTCGCACCGAGTCGCCCCTGCACACCCTCGACGACGCCATCGCGGTGCTCGAGGTGGTCGACGCGGCCCGCGCGCAGCTCGGAGCGGTGCGGCTGGGCTGACGGGCACGGCGCGACCCCGTAGTCTTCACGCATGAACGCCACAATCGAGCCCACGGCGCTGCGCGCACTCGTCGAGAACCACTTCACCGATCGACTGACGTCGGGCCACACGGATGAAGACGGCCGGGTCGCCGGCGGAGTGCTCTACGAGTCGATAGCCCTGGAGTGCGAGATCTCCGACGGTGTCTTCCGTGCGACGCTGAGCGGCGGGCTCGACGAGCTGTTCCCCGGCGTACCGAGCACGATCACCACTCCGGCGGACGAGCTGCGCATCGCCGCGGCGCTCGACCAGCTGGACCAGTGGGCGCGGCTGCGGCTGCCCGAGGCCTACCTCGCCGCGCGCGAGGCCGCGAAGACGGACCCGCCGGAGGACGAGCCGCGCGTGCTGCGCGCCGACCTCGACGCCCCGGCCGCGGTGCTGCTGGCGCTGCGGTTCTTCGGCCCGCGCCTGACGTCGGTGACCGCGGACACCGACGGCCTCGGCATCTCGGGACTGCTCTACGGGGTCTTCGACTTCGGCAGCGGCGTGCAGGACGACGGCGCCTTCAGCGCCGCCGTGCTCATCGACGAGCGCTACGCCGTGCGCGACTACCTCGGCCGCGAGGTGCCGCTCGAGGCCGACCCCGCGTCGATCACCGCCGGCCTCGCCGCCATCGACCGCTGGTGCCGACTGCGGCTGCCCGCCCGCTACCTCGCCGAGCACGGTTTCGACACCGCGGCCGGAACGGACGACACCGCGAAATGACGCACGAGAGCGACGCCGCGGCACTCGATGCGGCCGACGGTCTCGCCCGGTTCCGCGACCTCTTCGTGCGCGATGCCGAGGTGACCGCCTACCTCGACGGCAACTCTCTCGGGCGGCCGCTCGCGGCATCCGTGACCCGCGTCTCGGAGTTCATGACGGGCAGCTGGGGCGGGCGGTTGATACGGGGCTGGAACGAGGGCTGGCTCGACCTCGGCCAGCGGATCGGCGACGACCTCGGCCGGGTCGCCCTCGGTGCCGCTCCCGGCCAGACCACGATCGGCGACTCCACGACCGTGCTGCTCTACAAGCTGGTGCGCGCCGCCGTGGACGCGCGGCCCCGGCGCACCGAGCTGGTGATCGACCGCGACAACTTTCCCACCGACCGCTACGTGCTCGAGGGCATCGCCGCCGAGCGCGGACTCACCCTGCGCTGGATCGAGAGCGGCGAGTTCACCGCCGAGGCGCTCGCGTCGGTGCTCTCGCCGGCGACCGCGCTCGTGGTGCTCAGCCACGTAACCTACCGGTCGGGTTACCTGTTCGACGCGGCAGCGGTGACCCGGCAGGTGCACGACGCCGGCGCGCTCGTGCTCTGGGACCTGTGCCACTCCGCGGGCGTCGTGCCCACCGAGCTCGACGCCTGGGGCGTCGACCTCGCCGTCGGCTGCACGTACAAGTACCTCAATGGCGGACCGGGATCGCCGGCCTTCGCCTATGTGCGCGCCGAGCACCAGGGGCGGATGCGCCAGCCGGTCCAGGGCTGGCTGGGCAGTGCGACCCCCTTCGAGATGGGGCAGGGATACGAGCCGGCCGACGGCATCCGCGGCTTCCTCAGCGGCACGCCGCCGGTGATCGGCATGCTCGCCATGCAGGACATGATCGCGCTGATCGACGAGGCGGGGATCGACGCGGTGCGGGCGAAGTCGGTGTCGCTCACGGAGTTCGCGATCCGGCTCGTGGACGAGCTGCTGCCGCAGGCCGTACTCGCCAGTCCGCGCGACGCCTCCCGGCGCGGCAGCCACATCACGATCGACCACGACACCTTCGAGACGATCATGCCCGTGCTGTGGGAGCGCGGGGTGATCCCGGACTTCCGGCGCCCCAACGGCATCCGCTTGGGGCTGAGCCCGCTGTCGACCAGCTTCGACGAGGTGCGGCTCGGAGTCGAGGCGATCGCGGAGCTGCTGCGCGACTGACTGCTGCCGAAAGGGACTGCTGCGCGTCGACGAGCACGCGCAGCAGTCCCGAGGGGCAGCAGACAGAGGCGGCGACTACGGCCGGCGGCGGGCCGCGGCCTTGTCGCCCTCGACGATCGCCGTGATCTCCTCGGTGGAGACCCGGTCGAGCGAGGCCTTCTCATCGGCGCTCATGTGGTCGTCGACGCTCATCGTCGACTCGTCGAATGGGGCGCGACGGGAGAGCACCTCTTCCACGCGGTCCGTGTCGATCTCCTTGGTCCAGGTGCCGATGAGGATAGTCGCCACCGCGTTGCCCGTGAAGTTCGTGAGGGCTCGGGCCTCCGACATGAAGCGGTCGATGCCCACGATCACGCCCACACCGTCGACCAGGTCGGGGCGGTGCGCCTGCAGCCCGCCGGCCAGTGTGGCGATCCCCGCGCCGGTGACCCCGGCCGCGCCCTTCGACGCGATCATCATGAACAGCAGCAGGGAGATCTGCTCGCCGAGCGCGAGCGGGGTGCCCATGGCGCTGGCGATGAACAGCGACGCCATCGTGAGGTAGATCGCCGTGCCGTCGAGGTTGAAGGAGTAGCCGGTGGGCACCGTGATGCCGACCACCGGCTTCGAGACTCCGAGGTGCTCCATCTTCGCGATGAGGCGGGGCAGCGCCACCTCGCTCGACGAGGTCGAGACGATCAGCAGGTACTCCCGCCCGAGGTAGCGCATGACGCGGAAGATGTTGACACCGGTGACCAGCTTGAGGAGGCCGCCGAGCACCACCACCACGAACACGATGCAGGTGATGTAGAAGGCGACCATGAGGGTGCCCAGCGCGACGAGGGCGCCGACGCCGGTCTCTCCGACCACCGCGGCGATGGCGCCGAAGGCGCCGATCGGGGCGATCCACATGATCATCGCGAGGACGCGGAACACGAGCGCCTGCAGCTGGCGGATGAAGCCGAGGATCGGCGTGCCCTTCGAACCCATCTTCTGCAGCGCGAAGCCCACCAGGAGCGCGACGAACAGCGTCTGGAGGATGCTGCCGGCGGTGAGCGAGGAGAACAGCGTCTTCGGGATGATGCCGAGCAGGAACTCCGTGGTCGTCGCCGGTTCCAGCGTGGAGGTGTCGTACTCCGCCCCGCTGATGTTCAGGCCCTCGCCGGGGTGGATGATGTTGCCCACCACCAGGCCGATGCCCAGCGCGAAGGTGGACATCACGATGAAGTAGCCGAGCGCGAGGCCGCCCACCTTGCCCACGGTCGCGGCCTTCGCGATGGACCCGACGCCCAGCACGATGGTGCAGAAGATGATCGGCGCGATCATCATGCTGATCAGCGAGACGAAGCCGGTGCCGATCGGCTTCAGCCCCTTCGCGAACTCCGGTGCGGCAAGGCCGACCGTGATGCCGGCGGCGACCGCGATGATCACGGCGATGTACAGCCAGTGGGTGCGGTCGATTTTCTTCTTCGGTGACGTAATCGGCGTCTTTGCCATTGGTCTTCCCTAATATCTCCCGGGCCGTCACTGCCTGTGATGGCGGCTCTCCTGCGGTCGACCCAGCATGGGCCCGGCACCCGCGCGGCGGCGAGTTGCGTTCATACTGTTCACATGGGCCGGTTCATCCGGGGCTGGAGCATCGCCGCTCGCCTCTTCGTACTGCAGGTGGCCTTCATCGCCGTGCTCACCGTCGTCGCGACGATCTGGCTGCTCGCGGATGCGCGCAGCGACGTCGACGCCGAGGCCGCCTCCCGCAGTATGACGGTCGCCACCTCGATCGCGGCCAATCCCTACGTGCTCGAGCAGCTCGCATCCGCTGATCCGACGACCGCGCTGGAGCCCTACGCGCTCGAGATGATGGACGAGACCCACACCGACTTCATCACCATCATGACGCCCGACCGCACGCGCATCACGCATCCCGACCCCGAGCAGATCGGCAGGCCCTTCCTGGGAACGGTGACCCCGGCGCTGCGGGGCGAGTCGTTCACCGAGACGTACACGGGAACCCTCGGCCCCAGCGTGCGCGCGGTGGTGCCCATAGCGGATGCCGGCGGCGAGATCGTGGCGATCGTGGCCGCCGGGGTGACGGTGGAGAACATCTCGGCCGCCCTCGCCGGACGGCTCACCGTGCTGTTCGGCGCCGCCGTCGCCACGCTCGGAATCGGCGCGCTCGCGGCCTGGCGGCTCAGCCGCTACCTGCGCCGGGTCACCTGGGGTCGCGGGGCCGAGGAGATGAGCAGCATGTTCGCGTACTACGAGGGTGTGCTGCACTCCGTACGCGAGGGACTCGTGCTCGTCGACCAGCACAAACGGCTGGTGCTCTACAACGATCAGGCCGCGGAGATGCTCGGCCTGCCCTTCGAACGCCCGGGGGAGCCCGTGCCGGTGGCCGGCCTCGCGCTGCCTCCCGCGCTCGGCGACCTGCTCGCCGGGGGCGAGCGCGCGGTCGACGAGGTCTTCCTCACCGACAGCCACGTGCTGGTGGTGAACCAGGAGGTGACCGTCTCCTCGAGCGGCCGCGGTGCGGCACGGGTGCTCGGCACCGTGACCACGCTGCGCGACCACACCGACCTGCAGAACCTGGCCGGCGAGCTGCAGACGATGCGGACCCTCTCCGACGCGCTGCGGTCGCAGACCCACGAGTTCTCCAACCGGCTGCACACCATCGTGGCGCTCATCGAGCTCGGGCGTACCGAGGAGGCGGTGGGCTTCGCCGCGAACGAGCTCGACCTCGGGCAGGAGCTCGCCGACGAGCTGCTGGCGTCGATCGACGAGCCCGTGCTCACCGCGCTGCTGCTGGGCAAGTCGGCGCAGGCGGGGGAGCGCGGCATCGAGCTGGAGCTGGAGATCGACGACGAGCTCGGGCACCTCGGGCTCGCATCGAGCGACCTCGTGACCATCGTCGGCAACCTCATCGACAACGCGATGGACGCCGTCGGCGCCGACCCGGACGCCGCACCGACCGCCGCACCGCGCGTCGGCGTGCGCCTCTCCCGCGATGCGCACGGCATCCTGCTCCGCGTGCGCGACAACGGGCCGGGATTCGCCGACGTCGAGCGCGCCTTCACCCGCGGCTTCAGCACCAAGCGCGCCGGTATCGGGGGTCGCGGCCTCGGCCTCGCCCTCGTCGGTCAGACCGTGCGGCGTCTCGGCGGCGAGATCGCGGTCGTGAACGATCCGGGCGCCGTGGTCACCGTGCGGCTGCCGGTCCCCGCCGAGCCGTCACCGACGGAAGAGGCTTCCGCGGAGGCGACCCGATGACGGCGGCGCCCATCCGCGTGCTCGTTGTCGACGACGAGCCGATAACAGCGGATGCGCATGCCGAGTACGTGCGCCGGACGCCCGGATTCGAGGTGGCCGGCGTGGCCGCCGACGGCAGGGAGGCCATGCGGCTGCTGCGCGACTCGTCGACGGTGGCGCCGGGACACCCGGCGGTGTCGACCGTCGACCTCATCCTGCTCGACATGAACCTGCCCGACATCCACGGGCTCGACCTGTGCAGGCGCATCCGTGCCGCCGGCCTCGAGGTCGACGTGATCGCGATCACGGCGGTGCGCGACGTGGCCGTGGTGCGCGCCTCGGTGACGCTGGGCATCGTGCTGTACCTGATCAAACCGTTCACCTTCAAGACCTTCGCCGAGAAGCTCGAGGCCTACCGCGGGTTCCGCGCGCAGTGGGACGGGCCGGATGCGCTCGCGACCCAGAGCGAGGTGGACGCGTCGTTCGCGAGCCTGCGCGCGCCCGGCCAGCCGCAGCTGGAGAAGGGGCTGTCGGCCGACACGCTCGACGCGATCATCCATGCGGTGCGTGCGAGCGAGACCGCGCTGTCGGCCGGGGAGCTCGGCGCCCGCCTCGAGCTGGCGCGGGTGACCGCGCGGCGGTACCTCGAGCACCTGGTTGCCGACGGGGTGCTCGAGCGGGCGCCGCGCTACGGCTCGCCGGGCCGGCCGGAGTACGAGTACCGGGCGCGCTAAGACCCGTCGGCCAGCCGCTCCAGCAGCGGGCCCATGCGGTTCGGGATGATCTCCGCCATCGCCAGGGTGGTGCTCGAGCGGGAGATGCCGTCGATCTCGAGGATGCGCTTCGTGAGCGCGTAGAGGTGCGCGGGATCCCGCGCCACCAGCCGCGCCTGCAGGTCGCCCTCGCCCGTGATCGCGAGCACCTCGACGATCTCCGGGATCTCCGTGAGCGCCTCGATCGGTGCATCCGAGGAGCTCTGCGCGATCGACAGCCGCAGGAAGGCGGTGAGCGGGTAGCCCAGCGAGGTTGGATCCACCCGCTGGCTGGGCGGCCCGAGCAGCCTGCGCTCCGAGAGCTTGTGCAGGCGCGCGTGCACGGTGTTGCGCGCGATGCCGAGCGTGCGCGACAGGGAGAGCGTCGTCGCCTCCGGCTCGGCGTCGAGGGCGAGCAGGATGCGGGCGTCCGTGCGGTCGAGATCGGGCGCGTCGGAATTGGGCATAGTGCACCATAACAGGGCATCAGCGAGCATAGATAGCGCACCGTGCGCAGTATTCTGAGTTGTGTTGCGCACTCTGTCGTGCGGAGCAATCCTTGGATCATGCCCGACATCCCCCGCCGCCCCACCGTCGCGATCGTCGGCGCCGGAGCGATCGGCGTCGTCGTCGCCGATGCGCTCAGCGCCAGCGCGTCCGTGCTGCTCTGCCGCCGGGGAACCGCCGCCGCAATGACCCTCGAGATCGACGGAACGACGCGCACCGTCGACGCCGCGGTCGCCGCATCCCCGCTCGGCCTCGCACCGGTCGACTGGGTGGTCGTGACCACGAAGGCGCAGGACACCGCGGCCACCGGCCCCTGGCTCGACGCGCTCGTCGGCCCGCACACCCGGGTCGTTGTGCTGCAGAACGGCATCGGCCACGCCGACCGCGTGGCACCGTGGGCGCCCGAGCACCGCGTGCTGCCCGGCATCGTCTACATCGCCGCGGAGAAGGTGGGCCGCGACCACGTGGTCTGCCGCAACGTCGGATCGCTCGCGCTCGCGGCGTCCGCCGAGAGCGCGGACTTCGCGGCCCTGGTGGCCCCGAGCGTGCCCGTGCGACTCGTCGAGGACTTCGTCACCGAGTCGTGGACCAAGCTCGTGATGAACTCCGCGCTGAACACGATCACGGCTCTCACCGACCGCACCATGGAGGTGACCGGCGACGCCGGCGTGCGCCCCCTCATCCGCTCGCTGCTCGTCGAGGGCGTCGCTGTCGCGACCTCGCAGGGCGCACGCTTCGAGCCGGGCGCAGCCGAGCTGTTCCTCACGAGGATGGACGCCCTGCCGCGCAACAGCGCCACCTCGATGCTGCTCGACCGTCGCGCGGGCCGGCCGCTCGAGCACAGCTACCTCACCGGCGCCGTCGTGGCCGCCGCCGCCCGCGCGGGGATCGCCGTTCCGAGCATCTCCCTCGTGCACTCGCTCATCGACGCGGTCGACGCGGGAGCCAACTCGCAACAGAAGCAGCAACTGGCCGCCTGAACCCGGGCCTAGGGTGGTCGCATGCCCCGCCTGATCACCCGGATGACCGCCCGCGACACCCGCGAGGAGCACCGCGCGTCCAGCCCGCTCGAGCTGCTGTTCGACCTCACCTTCGTGGTGGCGATCGCGCTCGTGGCGGCGCAGCTCGCGCACGGCATCGCGGCCGGGCATGCTCTCGAGGAGCTCGGCCCGTACCTCATGGTGTTCTTCGCCATCTGGTGGGCGTGGATGAACTTCACCTGGTTCGCCTCCGCCTACGACACCGACGACGTGCCCTACCGCGTGCTCGTGCTGCTGCAGATGGGCGGCGTGCTGGTTCTCGCCGCGGGCGTCCCCTCCGCCTTCGAGGAGCAGGACTTCACGGCGGTCACCGTGGGCTACCTGATCATGCGCGTCGGGCTCGTCGCGCTCTGGATCCGCGCCGGCATCCAGCATCCGGCCGGCCGCGCCACCGCGTTCCGCTACGCCGCGGGCATCACCGTGGTGCAGGCGATGTGGGTCACCCGCCTGTCCTTCGGCGAGGCGGCGCCCTGGTGGCTGTTCCTGGTGTGCGCCCTCGCCGACCTCAGCGTTCCGCTCTGGGCCGAACGCACCGGCACGACGGCCTGGCACCCGCACCACATCGCCGAGCGCTACGGTCTGTTCACGATCATCGTGCTGGGCGAGAGCGTTCTGGCCGCCACCACCGGCGTGCAGGCCTCGCTCGCCGGCGGCGGGCTCAGCCTCGACCTCGTGGCGATCGCCGTCTCCGGTCTCGTGGTGCTGTTCGCGCTCTGGTGGCTCTACTTCTCCGAGCCGGCCGGCGACGGGCTCGAGGAGCACCGCGACCTCTCCTACCTCTGGGGCTACGGGCACTTCGCGATCTTCGCCGCACTCGGAGCGCTCGGCGCCGGACTCGAGGTCGCCGTCGAGTCGGCGGGGCACCACGTCGACGTGGACTCCACCGTCGTGGCCTACGCCGTGGCGATCCCGGTGGCCGTGTTCCTCGTGGTGCTCTGGGCGGCGCACGCGCCGATCGTCGAGAAGGTGGTCATCCACCCGCTCGGCATCGCCCTCGCGGCCGCGGCCGTGCTGCTGCTGCCGTTGGCAGCGGATGCCATCGGCATAGCGGGCGCGCTCGCCGGCATTGCGATCGCGCTGGTCGTGCTGCTCGCGGTCACCCTGCTCGGGCAGCGCGAACGGGCGGAGGCCGGGCCGGCGGGCGTAGGTTGGGAGGCGTGACCGTTCTCAGCGCAGACCTGCTCGCCCGTATCCGCTCACGCGCGGCCGGCTATGACCGCGACAATGCCTTCTTCACCGAGGATCTCGACGAGCTGCGCGCCGCCGGGTACCTCGCCCCGCGACCGCTGCTCGAAACGGCGCGCGACCAGCGGCTGCTCGCCGCGCACGCACCGGCGACCGCGCTCGGCATCACCATGCACCTCGTGGTGGTGGGCATCGCGCGGGCGCTGCAGCAGCGCGGCGACTCCTCGCTCGACTGGATCCTCGCGGAGGCGGAGGCCGGCGAGCTCTTCGCCTTCGGAAACAGCGAGGCGGGCAACGACCAGGTGATGTTCGACTCGCGCACGGTGGCCGAGCCCCAGCCGGACGGCTCCTGGCTGTTCACCGGCACGAAGATCTTCACCTCGCTCTCGCCGGCCTGGACGCGGCTCGCGGTCTTCGGCCGCGACGACTCCGACCCGTCGAACCCCCGTCTCGTGCACGGCGTTCTCGACCGCGACAGTGCGGGCCACAGCACGCTCGGCGACTGGGACACCCTCGGCATGCGCGCGACCCAGAGCTACACGACGGTGCTCGACCACGCCCGGGTGCCTGCGGCGCGGATCACGCGCAACCTGCCGGTAGGACCGGTCGCCGACCCCTACATCTTCGCCCTCTTCGCCGACTTCCTGCTGCTCGTGGCCTCCGTCTACGCCGGCATAGCCGACCGGGCGCTCGAGCTCGGGGTGCAGAACGCGACGCGGCGCAGGTCTCTCAAGAACGCGGGCCGGTCTCTGGAGCAGGATCCGGACATCCGCTGGCAGCTGGCGGATGCGGCGATCGCCCTGGACTCGCTGGCTCCCCAGATAGAGGGGCTGGCCGCCGACGTCGACTCCCTGGCCGACCACGGCACCGCGTGGTTCCGGCTGCTGGTCGGCACCAAGACGCGGGCGGTGGACGTGGCGCGCTCCGTTGTGGAGACAGCGATCCGCGTGTCGGGCGGCGGTTCGTACTCGGCCGACTCCGAGCTCGCGCGGCTCTACCGTGACGCGCTCGCGGGACTGTTCCACCCGAGCGACCCGGAGTCGGCGCACTCGACGGTGGCGACCCACCTGCTCGGCGCGGTGGAGCTGTGACGATCGCGCCAGCGATTGTGCGACCCGAGCGCCGACTGAGCCTGCGAACGAGGGTGGAGCTGGAGCCCCGCGACACAGAATAACAATCACGTTCCGGTCGGCGGGGCCGGGCCGGCAGCGAGCTATTGTCGAGGTCCGGGGAAATCGTCAGGAGACCGCCATGTCCGATCCGAACCAGCAGCCCTTCGACCCGGCGGTCCCCCCGGCTCCGCCCACGCCTCCCGCCCCGCCGGCCGCGACCGCGCCGCCCGCTCCTCCGGCTCCACCCGCTCCCCAGGGCCGGCCCGCCGCAGCCCTGTCGCCCGTACCCGGCATCCCGATCGTGCTCACCCCGATCGACCCGCCCGCGCAGGCGCCCTTCGCTCGCCCGGCGCCGTCGCCCTACCAGCAGGACCCCTTCGGCGCTCCCGCCGACGCCCGCCCGAAGAGGAGCAGGCGCTGGCTGATCGTGGGCGGCATCGTCGCCGGCGTCGTCATCGTGCTCGGCGTCGGTGCGGCCGTGGGCGCGAACGTCGTCTCCGGCAACCTCAGCGCCGACAAGCCGGTCGACGCCTTCCTGACGAGCCTCGTCGACGGCGAGGCCGAATCGGCGCTCGCGATGCTGGAGAAAGCGGATGACGGGCCCCTGCTCAGCGACGAGGTCTACCGCGAGGCGGAGAACCGCATCACCGGGTTCACCCTCGGCGAGCCGACCGTCGACGGCGAGAAGGCCACGGTCGTCGCGACCATCACCCAGGGCGACGAAAAGTACGACACCACCTTCGCCCTCGCGTCGGCGGGCAAGACCCTGCTGTTCTGGAACGACTGGAAGCTCGCGGCGCTGCCCCTGGCCAGCGTGGCCGTCGACTTCGACGCGCCGAGCGATCTCGGCCTCGAGGTCGGAGGCGCCGAGCTCGACCGCGCCGACCTCGGCGGGGACTCGCTGTACGCTCTGCCGGGCGACTACGCCTTCAGCTCACCCGACGACAACGCCAACTACACCGCGGAGTCGGCCGTCGCATCTGTCGTCGGCTTCGGCGGCAGGGCCGGGGTCGACCCGATCGATCCGGTCGACGTCTCCTTCCCGGTGACGCTCACCGACGCGGGGGCCGCGGCCGCACTGGCCTCGGCCAACGCCGACATCGATGCCTGCGCCGCGCAGGCCGTGCTGGAGCCGGCCGGTTGCGGATTCAGCATGCGCGGCACGCCCGGAATCGAGCCGTCGAACATCCGCTGGACGGTCACCACGCGTCCCACGGCCACCTTCGGCGCCTGGGACGGAGGCGGGTTCCCCGTCGTCGCCGAGACGTCGGGCCGTCTCGACTTCGCCGCAGACGGACGCGAGACCTCGACCGGGGATACGGGCACCTTGACGGGCGACGTGGACGGCTACTCCTTCCGCGGCTCGGTGACCTTCGTCGACGGTGCGGCCGTCTACGCGTCGCAGTACGGCGTGATCGACAGGCTGCAGGACATCATCGAGGGATCGGGAACCTGATCGCGGCTATCGCGGCAGGGTAAGCGCGAACACGGTCGCGAGCACGAGGAGCGACCCGGCGGCGAAGACCACGTCGGTGCCGGTCAGCGCAACCGGGCGCCAGATCGTGCGGGGCGCGAGCCCGAGTCCTCGGCTCTCGAGTGCCATGGCCAGCCGTTCGCCGCGGCGCAGAGACACCACGAGCAGCGCGAATGCGGCGCGTGCGAATGCGCGCACGTCTCCAAGGGGGTGGCCGCGTGCGGCTCGGGTGCGAACCGCGTGCGCGTGCCGGATGAGCTGCCACTCGCGCGGCAGCTCCTCGAGCGTGCGGTAGCCGGCGAGCACGGCGTAGGTGAAACGCAGCCCGAGCCGCGCGTGCTGGTGCAGGCTCGTCATGAGCCGCACGCCGTCGGTGGAGACGACGAATCCGAGAGCGAGAACCCCGATCACCAGGGTGCGGAAGCCGAGAGCGGCACCGACCTCGACACCCTCCGCGGTGACCCGCAGCAGTCCGAGACGCATGATCTCGGTTCCGGGTCGGCTGAGCGCGTTCACGAGGAGCAGGCCGACAGCGACGCCGACGAACGGCAGGTGGCCGACCAGCAGCAGGCGCGGGCGGATGCCGCTGCTCGCGGCGACGGCCACCAGCGCGATGCCGTACAGCACGGCCGGGGTGACGGGCTCGAAGACGAACAGGAGTGCGAGCGAGACGACGACGAGCAGCGCGAACTTCACCGTGGGGTTGCGCCGGGCGAGCGGCGAGTCGGCGACGGTCACGACGCGGCGACCGCTTCGACCGGCACCTCGGCGTCGAGCGCCCGCAGCGCCCGCAGCACTCCCGCGTCGGACCCGGCGTTCTCCAGCAGCCACCGCACGAGGGGCGGCAGGCCGAGGTGCGCGGACTCCAGCACCGCTGCGTCCCGCAGCACCTCGAATACCGGTCCGTTCGCGATCATCCGCCCGTCGGCGACGACGACGGCGCGATCGGCCAGCGTGGCCACGGTGCGCAGGTCGTGGCTGGAGAACAGCACCGCGGCGCCGTCGCGGGCAGCCCCGCGGAGAGCGGTGATCACGCTGATCGTGGCGCGGCGATCGAGCCCGAAGGTGGGCTCGTCGGCGAGCAGCGTACCGCGCCCGTGCGCCAGCATCGCGGCGAGACTCACTCGGCGCTTCTCGCCGCCGGAGAGCCGGTGGGGGCTCTGGTCGGCGAGGTGCGCGAGCCCGTGGCTGTCGAGCAGTCGCGCGACGAGGGAGCCCGAGCCGGGCGGGAGTCCGTAGCCCACTTCGTCGGAGACGGTGTGCGCCACGAACTGGTGCTCGGGATTCTGGAAGACCATGCCCGGGCGCTCCCCGGTCACCGCGCCGGCCGCGGCGGGCAGAAGCCCCGCCAGTGTGAGCAGGAGGGTCGACTTGCCCGAGCCGTTCGCGCCGAGCAGGGCGACCACCTGCCCGGCGTGCAGGTCGAGGTCGACGCCTGAGAGCACGGGAGTGTACGGCGCGCGCGACCGACGAGGACGCCGTGTACGGGAGACCGAGAGCGCCGTCGCCGCGAGCAGTGTCGTGCCGCGACCGGGCCCGGGGTCGTCCGCCGCCTCGTCGGCGGTCGACCGCCGCGCGAGCGACGTCAGCCCCGCGCGCACGGCGGGGGACTCCAGGCCGCCGACGGTGCCGAACACCGCATCGAGCTCGTTCCCGATGGGCAGCCAGCACCCGGCGGCGGTCAGCATCCGGGCGTGATCGGCGAGCACCTCCCGGGTGGGGCCGTCGGCGGCCAGGGTGCCGGCCGCGCCGAGCACGATCGTGCGCTCCGGCAGCGCGGCCAGGCCCGCGTGTCCCGCGAACTCGTCGAGCCGGTGCTCGACCAGTACTACGGCCGGCGCGTAGCGGGCGACACTCGACGCGATCGCGTCGCGCACGGCGGCGACTCCCTCCGAGTCGAGCATCGAGGTCGGTTCGTCGAGCAGCAGGAGCGCCGGTCCGGCCGCCAGCGCGGCGGCCAGCGCCACCCGCTGCCCCTCGCCGCCCGACAGCCGTGTGGTGCGTCGTGTGCGCAGGTGCGCCACCCCCGCGGAGCAGAGGGCAGCGTCGATCAGCCCCGAGATGGCGGTTGGGTCGACGCCGCGGTTCTCCAGGGGGAGTGCGATCTCCTCCTCCACCGTGGGCAGGCAGATTCCCGATGCCGGGTCCTGCGCGAGCACCGCGACGGTGCGCGAGAGGTCGACGACGCTGGTGGTGCGGGTGTCCACGCCGGAGACGGTCACGGTTCCCTCGACCTGAGCGGTCACCGAGTGCGGGATCACGCCGGTCACGAGCTGCAGGAGTGTCGACTTGCCCGAGCCGGAGCCGCCGATCACCAGCATCCGCTCGCCGGGCGCGATCTCGAGTGCGATCCCGTGCAGTACGCCGGTGCCGCGTCGGGGGAACGCGACGGAGACGTCGCGCAGGGAGACGAGTGTCACGCTCGATCCCGGCGCGGGAGCACACGCCCGATGGCGAAGTTGTCGACCACTCCGGTTCGGGCGAGCCCGTCGACGATGATCTTGGCGAGCAGGCCGCCGAGTACGACGCCCGAGACGAGCTGCACAACGAGCCGGATGAGGAAGAGGTCCTGGCCGTACCAGCCCGACCGGAACGCCGAGTAGAAGAACACGAGACCGGCGCCGCACAGCCCCGAGAGCGCGTAGACCCACCAGCCGAAGCGCCGATACCGGGTGAGCGCGAACGGCAGTTCGCTCCCCGCACCCTGGATGGCGGCGGCGACGATGAGCAGCGGGCCGACCGCCGAGCCGAGGAACACCACCTCGATGACGGAGGCGAGCACCTCGGCGATGATGCCGACGAAGGGCTTGCGCACGATCGCGACCGCGATCGGGGCGACGAGCAGCCAGCCGCCGAGCAGAAGGTGCTGCGCCAGATCGCCGGCCGGCCCCATTAGGAGCGACAGCGCGGTCCAGGCCTGCACGAGCGCCCAGTAGAGGAACCCGAGAACCGTGCCGAGCACGGCCACGAGGACCAGGTCCTTCAGAGTGAGCCGCCTGCTCATCCCGGTCACCGGCTCGTCGGGCTGTTGATGGAGAGCGTCACGTGGCTCGTGACGTGCTGCACGGTGCGCCCGACCAGGATCCACCCGGCGGCCGCCGTTCTGATCACGTCGGCGACGTCGCCCGAGAGGCGGGTCACGAAGTGCTCGGACGCCTCGAAGGTGCCCAGCTCGCGCGCGAAGTCGATGGCGGCGTAGATGTCGCGCATGTGGTCGGGCTCGACGCCCGCTCGTGCGGTGTCGTCGAGCGGGTAGAGAGCCCATTCGCCGATCGCCGACACGCCGGTCGGGGGCACTTCGGGGATGTCCGCCGCGAGTGGGCCCGCGCCGCCCGGCAGGTCGCAGACGACCTCGCCGGGGCATCCACGGGAGAAGTGGATGCTCGCGCTCACGTGCACGCCGCTGCGTCCCGCCGCCGCGACCAGCTGGACCAGGTAGCGCACCAGGTCGGCCTCGCCGCCGGCCGCGAACGTGCTCACCGCGCCGGTCTGCACGTCGAGCCCGGTCGCATCCGCCGACGACAGCGCATCGAGCAGGATGCGCACGTAGTCGTCGCTCATCGCGGAGAGGGTGATCCTCGCTCCGACGCCGAACTCGGCGGGGCTGAGGGGTGGGGATTGGGTCATTTTTCGCGCCTTGTCTCTGTGAGAGGGCACGGGATTACGAGTGTCGACTCCCTGCGCTGGCATGATCCAGATCAGGTTCAACGGTCGAAGCTTGGATAGCTTCCTCTCAGCCCGGCTCACCGGACTCCCGTGTACAGCGGCCACCATACACGAGGTGCGCATCGCGTATCCTCGGGTGGCGCCGTTCTTGGCACCGCAACACTTCGGAGGAAACGTGGCACTGCCCTGGACGCTGCACGGCGATGGAAAGAATGTCGGAGCGACCGAGATCGTCGCGCCCGAGGAGCGCCTCACCTGGCTGCGCACGATCGGATTCGGCAGCCAGCACGTCGTCGCGATGTTCGGCGCCACCTTCCTGGTGCCGCTCATCACCGGCTTCCCTCCGGCCACCACGCTGCTGTTCTCCGGAATCGGCACTCTGCTCTTCCTGGTCATCACGGCCAACCGTCTGCCCAGCTATCTCGGGTCGTCGTTCGCGTTCCTCGCCCCGATAACCGCGGCGACCGCATCCGGTGGTCCCTCTGTCGCCCTCGGCGGCATCGTCGTGGTCGGGGCCCTGCTCGCGGTGATCGGCGTGGTCGTGCACCTCACCGGGACCCGCTGGATCGACCTGGTGCTGCCGCCCGTGGTCAGCGGCGCGATCGTCGCCCTGATCGGCTTCAACCTGGCGCCGGCCGCGAAGGACAACTTCGCCGAGTCTCCCGTCGTGGCGATCATCACGCTGCTCGCGATCATCGTCTCCGCGGTGTTCTTCCGCGGCTTCCTCGGACGCCTGTCGATCATCCTCGGCGTCGTCGTGGGCTACGTGGCCGCGGTGATCGCCGGCCAGGTCGACTTCGGCTCCGTGGCCGCCGCCGCCTGGGTGGGGCTGCCGGAGTTCACCGCGCCCGCCTTCTCGACCGACCACCTCGGCATCTACCTGATGTTCCTGCCGGTGGTGCTCGCCCTCGTCGCCGAGAACGTCGGGCACATCAAGGGCGTCGGCCAGCTGACGCACCGCAACCTCGACCCGCTCACCGG
>Ga0247810_10001083_pt1 | contig 18848 bp, 40 predicted proteins | sample UWRJL119311C1_FD_179918 | JGI IMG/M metagenome (GOLD analysis project Ga0247810, IMG submission 179918) | Plant litter microbial communities from Arlington Agricultural Research Station in Wisconsin, United States - UWRJ-L119-311C-1 | ecosystem: Environmental > Terrestrial > Plant litter >... | reverse complement strand
CGAGAAAATACCCCTATTTTAACAAGAGTTAATTTTGGATATATATATAATATAGTCGCATATTAAAAACGATGAACAAGTCCATCTAGCGCATAAAATAAAACTCATAGAGCCGATAAAGGTATGAAGGTGGGATAATCCCCCTACAACCGCCCCCGTTGGATGGGTTATAAAAGTGCTTTTATGCTGATGGGGTGGGGTCGAATTTGGATTTATAAATGCACAATGTGAATGCAATGCGATTAGATGCCCTGTACTGCACGCAATACTGTACGCCTTACTAAGTGGCCATACTATGCGTATAATAGCACTTAGGCTATCTTAAAGCGCCATACTAGCCAATTTAAACATCACAATACACATGCACTATGTACATTATGCAATATCACATACCTTTGCTGCTCACATTAACTAATTATAGGAACTATGAAGCAAGGCAATTTAAAGGCTTACACCATGTTTGTACCTCGTAACAACACTAAACTAAAGCCTACTAGAGTAAAGCCCTTTAAACAGCCTAAAAAGGGCATAGAAGGGGAATGTGAGGCGGATAATACCCTTCAAACCAAATCTGTTAGTTTTGAAAGTATAAGATTGTATAGTAAATTGTTTGTTTATAGGCGTAATGCAGGAATAAGATATTCTACTATGGAGGTTTTAGTATATGTGTATGTGCAGTATTGTGAAAATGGCATAGGTTGTACTTCTTGGAGTCTTGCGAATGCTTTAAATAGCAATAAGGATAATATAGGGGGAGATATGCGACGTATGCATAATATGTTAACTACACTGGTAAAATTAGGTAGTGTAGATAAGTTAGGAACAAGTGTTAATGGTGCAAACCTGTATATACCTAGTCAAAAGACTATAAAGGACTTTAGTGAGTTAAGTTTGTGATATTAATAAAGTGGGTTTTTAGTATTGTTATTGAGGTTTATCAAAGTTTAACTTTAAAATGTTAAGATTATATTTGTTTTATTCAATAATTGTTTGCACCTTTGGATCATGGGAGCAAACGAAAAGGTTTTAATCACAAACAGTAAAGGATTATATATAACTAATGAAGGGCTTGTTTATGATTCTAATAATAACAGTTATAAGAATCTACACTTAAGCACAAAGGGCTATCATGCTTATTCAGTTGGTTATGGAGAAAAGGGCAAACGGAAATTCAAATACGAATACATACATAGGTTAGTTGCTATTTACTTTATACCTAATCCTGAGGGATACAAAACGGTTAATCACATTAACGGCATAAAAACAGACAATAGGGTTGAAAATTTAGAATGGGCTAGTCACCAACAGAACATAGAACACTCTTTGATTAATAACTTAAGGGATATTAAAAATATTACTGTAAGTGTCCTTAGAAGAATGTCGGTAGGAGAGGAAATAGTATTAAATCTAACATCTCAAACTGGGTTAAGTCTGCCTATATGGAGGCTCAAAAAAGAGGATATGTTTTTCAAGGTTGAAAAGATAAAAGGGACTAATAAGTCAATAATTAAAAGGATACCTAGATAAAAACACATTAACAGCCTTGCGCCCTGCTTAGAGATAAGCGGGGTTAAGGTGGTACAGGAGCAATGCAGTTTCTGTTAAAATATCTCAAAATGAAAACAATCAAATTAACAATCGCAATGGCATTAATGGTGTTAGGTTCTTACAGTGCTAATGCACAAAAGAAAGAGGCGGTATTGTTGGCGGATGAAACGACAATGACAGAGTTAGCAGCCAGTGTTAAGATACAGACTAGCAACGCAAAGATATTCGGGTTGTTGACTAGCAAGTTTGGTTCTATTATCAAGGGTTATTCGGTTAAGATTAAAAAGGATCGTAAGGGAGAATATACTGAGTATTCTATTCCATTTAAAAAGGACGTGGCACCGCAAGTGATTACTTATCTTAAATCACTGGGCAAGTAATGTTAGATTTAATCACATTATTAGCCGATCTAAGAGATAAACAGGCTAAAGCTATACAAGTTAACACAGAATCAATTAAAAGAGCTAAGAACGCTTTAAAAGCATTAAAAAGATAAGTTATGAACTACAGTAGATTATTAACGGTTCAGCCGTTGGAAACGCAAGGAACTAGAGTCACCAAAGTTGTAAAGACTAAATACGGTTACAGGGTTCAAATGTTCAACAACTATATCACTTTGTTTTATATCAAATTGATAGTTAACGACAATGGCAGTGCAAAAGCTCATTACCTAGTGCAAAAGAATTACCACCCTGACAATAGATATACATTATATTTTGGGATAGATGGTAATGAGGTAACCCAAAAAGAATACAAACTAATCAATAAGTAACCCATGCAAACACCTGCTTATTACCTATGGGAAATCAACGAGGTTGAGGACTCATTAACAGGAGAAGTTATTGAACTACCATACGGGGAAAGATTGTACAGTGTAGTGAGTTATAAGGGCACACAATGTAGTATGGATTTAGTAGACATTGAAGATGCGCTAAAGAACATTGTAAGGGGTAGGAGTTTCGAGGTAGTAACTACAGAGTATTCACAAATTAATTGATCAACTGAAATGAAACTATATCAACATAAAACATACTATAAAGGGCAAACGGACGGTATGAACATATACATACATAAAAACGGCACTAAGGTGTACGCTGCCAATGTTAAAGACGCACGATTGAAATACAAAGCAGGTTTAACAGTAAACACATAACCAACCTTAATCATTAACAGGCAATAGCCACAATATAAAGCATTATGAACACATCATTGTCAGATTTAAATTCTTTAGCAATTAGAGCTTATTCAGGAACTTCATTTAGCCCTGAAAAAAGAGGAGCAGCAATTATTTTAGAATCAGAATCAGAATTAAAAAGTGATTTAGATAACATGCCCGAAGAGGAAAAAGAACTTTACATCTCTAATTATAAAAAACATCTTTCCGCGTGGTTATCAGCTAAAAGCAATTGCATATCCACAATGATAGCAGGTGGCTCAAATTTCCCTGTCAGAAGAGCTGAAAAGGCTAACAAATCCGAACATAATCGTTTAACTGATTTTATAGAATGGCGAGAAAAAGCATTAACAGCAATAAAGAAACGCATTGAATTAAATAAGCCTCAATCACAAAAGGACAATGAGGAATTTTTACACATCAGAAAACAAATACTAAGTAGTTGCGAAACCATCATAGGAATAGACAATGGCACCGTTAGAGGAAGTTCACGCCCTTTATTTGTAAGTAATTTGGCTGGAAGAATAAATACAATCGCTAAAAGTGGTAATGTTGAATTGCTTGAGAAGTGCTTAAATCTTATCAAAGAAATTCAATCTAATCTAACAAAACCTGTTATTTCAGAGAAACATTCAATTTGGAAGTTATTAGATAAAGCCGAAGCTAATAGAGAGGCTAAAGCAGACAGGGCAAACAAGGAAAACAGAGAGTATATATTTCACAGCGGTAAAGTTATATTTAACTATGAAATAGACAGGCTTCAATTATTATTCGATAGTAAGCCTTCGCAGGAAATCATTACTCAACTCAAGAAAGGTGCATTTAAATGGTCACCTACTAATAGCGCATGGCAACGACAATTAACTAATAATGCGCTGCACTCAGCAATTAACATAATCGGTGAATTCAGACCAACATCTAACAACTAAAGACATGAACAACTATCATATTATAAAAGTTAAAAACGTATTCAATAACCGTGACCTAATGCCAATGGTTAAAATAGAATCAGAACTTTTTCAGCAATCAAAAAGAATATATTACAACAATGATGCTGGCAGCGGGCAACCTGCATTAGATACCGCTATAGCCTACTTAAATAGCCTTGTTTATTTAGTTGAGAATGAAGAAGGTAAAAAAGAAACAAAAGGCTTTAATATCATAGGTAAAGGAGAAGGTAAAGACCATTACTATTTAATTTCTGATACATTTCAACCGATTAAATAAAAACACCCCCTTGATTGTTGGCAGGCATTGAAGAAGCAATGTTACGGTTCGATCCCGTGTCAAGGGCTAACACCTGATAAGTGTATAAACTATCCGAATTGCGTTGTTACGTCAGCGTAGGGAGTAATTCACCAAACGAACGTAGTAAAGCGTTACAGACCGCTTAAAATACCTGTGTAGGGAATAGAATGTATGACGTACCCGAATCAAAACGATTACCGCAAAGCGCCTTAATTGGGCAAATGGTAACCTGAGCTGTACAGGTGAACGCGAAACTAACCGACAGGCTTGAAATAGTGCATCCGGTGAAAATATGTAATGTCAGTGTTATCAGGTTCCAACTCCTGAATGAGAAAGACAGAGGACATAAATTAAAAACAAATGATATGAAAAAATTCAATGTAACAATCGAAAATGAACACAATTCACATAGGTTCTCATTTGAAGCCACAGACATTAAGTCTGCAATAGAAAGATTAAGTCAATTGAAGCTTAACTGTGTTCAAATAACAGAATTACCTGATAATTTTCAAGGTACAATAAGAAATCTTGAAGAAATGTATAAATAACATGAAACCATCCGATTTAATAAACGACGAGATTAGAGACCTGCAAGGCACTCAATCAAGATTGGCTATAGTATTATGGGAGTTGATGAAACAGTTCGCTGTACAGGAGATAAGGCACCAAATAACTAAAGGAAATTGATATGACAGAGCAATGGGTAATACAGGACGAAAAGACAGGGAAGTACTTTAGTCTGCTAGGTTCACCAAAATTTGCACCTCACTTTACTGAAAATATTTATATAGCTAATGTATTAAGTAGTGAACGGGATGCAATTATGTTTGAAGAAGAACACATCCACAACGAACTGGAATTTTTGCAGTACGACACAAGGCCAGTGAGGCTAAACGAAATCACGAAAACAACAAACTAATCTTATAGGGATATGCAAAAAGAAATAGATTTATTCGACAAAGAAAATGAACATTTGGTTCCAGAAGAAATCAAAGATATATTCTCTAATTGTGAGTATGACAGTGAAGATACATACGAACAACTAAGAGACCTGAAAAAGCAATGTGAGGCTAAAGGATATACTTTTGATTGGTATCTTGATGCAAATCCTTTTAACCTTAGAAAACTGCAGGAATATGAAACCACTTAAAATACTCACTAGCATCCTTTGTGTGGTGTTAATTATAGCGTTTGCAGGGTTACTGTACCTTATGCCTTTAGTGAGCGCATATGACCAATACGGGCACTTGGAAGAGTTCACCTACCGATGGCAGTTTGGCGCGTGTTTATTGACTGTAATAGGGTTAAGCGTGTTGGTTACCTACGTGAACATAAAATAGGGATAAGGAAATTAAACTAAAAAATAACATGAACGAATTAGAAATCACAGACAGGGTAAAGACTACGTATAAGCTCTTCCCTTTAGACAGCGAAAAAGAGTTAAGAATTGAAATTCAGGATGGTGACAGCGATATCGTAGGGTACCTTAATGAAGAGCAGGCAAGGCAAATAGTTAAACACCTTTACGAACAGTTTGGGACATTGATCAAACTGACAGACGATCAGGTTAAAAAAAGATCTGAGCATTACGCAAAAGTAAACGAGTCTGATTGGGATGATAGTAGTTTAACCCAAATAGTTGAGCGTTCTTACTCAGATGGTCTGAATGACGCACACGACTATTAAAAGCATTAGGGTTGTAAGCTATCCCTAATTACAGTATGATGAGAATAGAATAGAGGCACACAGTTGAGTTCTTTATATCTAGGGATAGATTAAGTCCTCTATTCTTTTATTAAACGTGCAGGTGGCTCAATTGGTTAGAGCGATTGACTTTCAGGTCAGGAGATTGATGGGTTCGAATCCCTCTTTGCACACAATAGGATTGAGAGCCCTATTATCAATAGCAATATTGAGCGTTAATTTAGATTGAAATGGGGGGGGGGGGTAACTGTGGATGCAGTCCCCATTTTTTATTTACAGGGAAATTTAAAAATAAATGAGAGACAGAATATTTGATGTACTTATGATAATAGGGGCGATATTGACAATAATATACATAGTTTATAGATCAACGTTATGACAGAGAAAATAAAAGACAGGCTACTGCTTGTCGCTATACTGATCACCTGCATTGCTTGTCTTGGGTTTATTACTGTAGACCATATGAATGATAAGCCTTACACAATTGAACGCAGCACAGGGGACTGGATGACATCAGAGACTAACTATCCGGACACGGTAATCATAGACACCATTAACATAGATGGTATCGTAACTTTTAACACCACCCAATATATCAGGGTTAACAAACAATAGAAATGAGCAGATGTCACGAATGGAATAGCGCCCTTTCAGGGTTCACGAATTATCTACTTAAACAAGGTTTTGAATTGGATATCAGGAATACCAAAGGTAAGGCTGACAGATATCTTTGGCCTGAAATGCGTAAAATCATAAACCACTACTGTAAAATCAAAAAGATAAAAGGCAGCTTTTCTGAACGAATACTGATCATGAATGAAGATTTTAAATCGTTTCGTGAATGGGTAGCAGAAAACAAAGAATTGTATTTATTGAAGTATAAAAAAGAACAATAGGGATATGGGAATATAAATTAACATTCAATCATGTTTAAAAGAATAAAAATAAAGTTATATCCAACTGCAAAACAGAAAAGGGTTTTAGATGAGCATTTAAATGCTTTTCGATTTCTATATAACCTATGTTTAAGCTATAAATCAACACTATGGAGTGATTATAAAATAAATGTATCTGGATATGATATGCAAAAAGAAATTCTTTCAATAAGAAGTGAGACTCCTTGGCTTTTAAAATGTAAAGCTGAATGTTTAAGAGAGGCAGGTTTAAGCGTAGATAAATCTTATCAATTCTTTTTTAAAGGGTATGGTTTTCCTAGGTTTAAAAGTAAGCACGGTCGCCAATCATTCAAAGCTAATCAAAGTATTCGCTCTAAAAATCAAAGGTTATTGTTTTTTAAGAACAAAATAAAATACAAAACATCTTTATCCTATGTTCATCTATTAGAAACAAATAAGATAAAGCAATGCGCTTTTATTAGAGATACTTGTGGAGATTATTGGGCGACTTGCCTGATTGAAATACCAGATTTAAATCCATTAGTTAAAATAAATAAAAGTGTCGGTATAGATTTAGGTATCAAAACCTTAATGGTAACATCAGATGGAGAATATATACCGAATAAAAAATACATTATAAATTCACAATTTAAATTAAGAAGATGGCAAAGAAAATTGTCCAAAAGTCAGAAAGACGGGAATAACAGAAAGAAATTAAGAATTAAGGTCGCCAAAATACATAGAAGATGTACACGACAAAAAGAGCATTATTATCATCAAATAACTAACAAAATTATCAACGATAACCAAGTTATAGTTTTAGAAAGTTTAAAAATAAAAAACATGATGAAAAATCAATCACTGGCTTTAAATATAGTTGATGCCAGTTGGGGGTTGCTTAAATCTATGTTGGAATACAAATCATCATGGTACGGAAGACAAATAGTTAATATTGGGACATTCTTCCCTTCATCTAAGATGTGTTCTGGATGTGGAAATGTTAAAGAAAAACTATTATTAAGTCAGCGGACTTACGATTGTGAATCTTGCGGACTATCTCTCGATAGAGATTTAAATGCAGCAATAAATATAAGAAATGAAGGCTTAAAAATAGCCGGTTTGCCTGTGGAGGATACGAACAATAGTTTGGCCAATGAAGCAGGAAGTAAAAGTATAATTATAAACAATTAAACAACTACAATTTTGGAACTACACGCTAAATTAAGCCTCAAGCAGGCCTTCAAACAACAACCTGATCTATGCGGTCAGCTACTCGACAAAAAGACCGTAGAACAAGCTAAAATACAACTAGCTGAATTGTCTAACTTATCACTGAACTTCATAGAGATTAACTTTAATCAGGTTAAGCTACTGGTGTTCGCTCAAGGTCTTTAGTTATGGATATTAAGAAAACTATACTTTTTGCTGAATTTATGGGTCGTAAATTCAAAGCGTATGCTGACAACCAAAGCTATAATCAAGATTTTGAAACATTTGACTCATGTCAGGAATGGATTGATAATAATACCCTTAAAGGTATGGGTTTTTCACCTCATTTAGGTTGGGGAGATATATATGGGGATTACCATTCCAATTGGAATAGCTTAATGCTTGTAGTCGAGAAAATACAGATGTTAGATCAGGTTAGAGCTTTTAATATAGATGGGAATAAATCTCATGGTAAATATTTTAATGCTATTCTGATTGTTTTATTCAACCAAGATCGAAAGGATATTACTTACTACGGTGATGACAAAATAAAAGGCGTTTACGACTGTTGTGTAGAATTTATTCAGTGGTACAATAAAATTAAAAAATGAAAAAGGAACAAGAATGGTTACAGTTTGCACAGCTGGTGTTTGAGCTAATAGCAGGTATATGCGCAATATTGATTTGCTTATACTTAATATTCCATATGGGGAAATCACTTTACATGCTGTCTAAGACTATTGAAACATTAGAATACAAGGTTGTTTATTGGATTTCAATGACAGGACTGTCTTCTATATTGATTGCCCACTTTATAGCCAGAAATAAATAACAAATGAAAAGAACACAATACGAAATAGCACTAGCCGAACAGATAGGGAAGAACATCAGGAGAATCAGGGAAAACCAATACATGCCTCCCAAAGATATCGCTGAGCTTTTCGGGATAACAACAGTCGCTTGGTCTAACCTTGAGACAGGGAAAACAGATATTACTTTAAGCAGGCTAATAAAGCTGTGTAAGGTGCTTGAAGTTCCTATCCATGACATTGTTCAGCATGAGTTAATACCTAGCTTAGACGAGGCTTTTGAGAAGCTTAACAGCGAACTAGCCAAAGCACAGAGAGAAATAATCAGATTACAAAAAAGACTCCTGAAAGAGGAGGACAACGAGGAATAGGGATATGGAAAACTATACTTTAAAAAGAGAAGAGGTCAGAAGTAACTACAGGTTCTTTATCGGCTGCTTTATAGCTTTCGTTCTTCTCTCAGCTCTAGCAAAGGGATGCAATGAGTTCAACGAATGGAATAGGTCACCGTGTTCTAAAGATGCTTCATTAAGGAAATCAATGATGTGTAACCAATGTGAGGACTGCGAATGAAAAAGCTATTCACCTTCATCCTTATTGCGTTAGTCGCTTACAAAGGATATAAAGCCTACCAGTCACTCAATCAACCAGACTGCAAGTGTCAAGTCAACCCTTATTTTTCATGCCCTAATAAATAAAACGATGGGATATTATACAAAATATGAATTAGAAACGTCAGAACAATTTGACGAGATTCAAGAAGCAATTGTTAAAGAAAGTAATTACAGTTCTCCATTTGAAGAATCATGCAAGTGGTATGATCACGAAGAAGATATAAAAGCGGTAAGTGAGCGGTTTCCGAATGTGCTTATCACTCTTTCAGGGGAAGGCGAAGAGCAACCTGATTTATGGAAGAAGTATTTTAAAAATGGTAAGATGCAAAGAGCCGATGCTATTGTTACTTATCCTGAATTTGATGAAAATCTATTGGAATAATTAAGATGGAAACAGCAAAAGAACTCATCTTCTGGCTTGCGGTGTGTATCGCAGTATCAGGAATAATAGTAGTTTACATAAGAATACAGGATAATAAAGAATAGTATGGAAGATCACGCTAAGTACGCCAGACGGTTTAAGAAAAAATTACCACCAGAAACAGTTGGAACAGTAGTCACGAAAACAGGATTTAACGCCTCATACAACAAGAAGATAGTTTCTTTCCATTACAAGAACAAATCACTTGGTGAAGGTACTGCTGTATTCAGGTCAAGAGTTATTAAATTTCCTATTAATGGTGAGGTTGATGTTTGGTCTACCTTGGTGGGATATAAGGAGCCGGATAAAGTAACTGAAAAGCCTTTGTCTGTTCCTATAGCAGATAACCAAGGCTCAGGAGTACAACAGTGTATTGATCACATCGGAAAGAAATTACAGCTTATAGAGGCCGATACAACTCGAAATAATAACCAGTTGGTAACGCTGTTAAGGCAATTGCAACAGGAATTAAAGCAATACTTATAAAAATGGAATATCTTTTGCTACTTTTGTGGTGCATGATACTCAATAATACTAAGCCACAATGTCTCCCCGACTGAGTGGCTTTTTTATTTACAAAACATTTTTCTTATCATTGTATGTCGGTTGTATATGTTGAACCGACAGAGTATCATGCAGAGACTCCCACAAAAACAACAAGTTTGAAAACCATAACTGTTAAAAATTGCAAGCTCTGACTTAACGGTGTCAACTAGCGACCTTCAAGGGGATACCAACCTAACAGTGTGATAGTAAAAAGAAGATTTTAGAGAGAAGGAAAGTGAGGCTAATTTCGGGAAGGGGCTATTTGTTTTCAAGCACGGATAGTGAATGCAGAACTTTAATTAGTTGATTAAACTATCAAATCCTAACAAGTTGTACAGCACACATCTTGAAGGGATATAGACCGTTCTATGTCTAATCGTTAAATTTTGAATAAAATATGAATTTCGGAACAGAACTTATAGTGTTAGCAGTAGGCATGCTATTAGGCCGTATACTAAGCCCTAAGGGTAAAGAGCCTGACAAGGAAGGGCAAACCTCCTACGAGTTATTATTAGTGAGCTACGAGGCGGTAAAGAAGGACAACACGAGGCTAATGTTAGAGAACAACAGATTGTCTAGCATTGTGGCTATGAATAACCTCAAACCTTTTAAAGAAACTAAGCATGAAAACACTTAGCCTCCTTCTCTGTCTGCTATCCCTCGGATGCTCAGAGACAAGATCAATAAAGAAACTATCTCAGATCAACACAGAGCAGGATATCAAAATCCGCAAGCAACAGCTACTAATCAACCTTCAACAGAGGGAATTGTATAATTTAAAACAGCATCAAAATGGAAACAAATAGGTTTAAGTTCAGGGCTTGGTACGATGGTAATATGTACACTAATCATTCGGTTTCCATAGAGATTGATGGAACAATTCAATTTTTATACCCTGATGGAGAATGGAGAGAAAATAAAGATTTAGTCTTGATGCAGTGCACAGGATTAAATGATATAAACGGAACTCTAGTATTCGAGGGGGATAAATTTGAAGGTGAAGATCAGAAAGAGTATTTCGTAGTAGTATGGAATCCACAAGAAAGCAGGTTTCAATTAGATTACTATGGTTTTGATCAATATACTGGTGAAGGAGGGCAAGAAGTTGATGCCACTGAAATAAGTAAAGTTGACGAAAATGTGATGGATATTTCTTCTGTGCTAGAAATGAATATAACCGGTAATATTTACGAGCGATGAAAAAGATAACCGACATTGAAATACACAAGGAAAGACCACCTAAGTATTTCCCTATCACGGAGGTGATGTTAGTCTTTGTATTCATTATGATAGCTATATGGGTACTGGACTACTACAAATTAATAGACGTACAATCATTCATTAAAAAATTACAGCCATGAGTACTTTAATAAAAGAGTTGCCCGATACAAGGAAAGCCTTTTGTAATCTGGTAGGAGCCTTGACTACAGTGTATGAAATGTCGGGGAATCCTGAGCTTAGGTTCCACATCAGGGACTGCGTATTAAGAGCGCACAACGAGGGAAACATAGCGCCTAGCGAACTGGTTCAGGAGACGTTTAACCCAACAGTAAACGAACAAGGAGAATGGGTATGAGCATAGTATCAGAACTTAAGCAGAAGTACCCTGAGATCGAGTATTTAGACGGATGGGTATACGAGACAGAGGGAGATGACTACCCTTTGGAGATCGACGGAGAGGTGGTGTTAATAGACAATTTAGTCGAGATTCACTATGCCGAAGATTTCAAACAAAACGAAGAGTACGGAGACATATTCAAATGGATCATTGACTTTCATGGTTCATACAAAAACGCTTTTAATTCGATATAAAATGGAAAAAGCTTTAACGTATTTAGGAATACCTCTTTATTTATCAAAAGACAACATCTCTAATGTTCATCATTTAATATTCAGAAATGAATTCTGGAAAGATGTTGTCGGTTTTGAAGGTCAGTATAAAATTTCATCCTTAGGCAGAGTTCTACGACTTAAGAGGCTAACGCACGCTAAAAGAAGGCATGGAATGGTAGCGTATTATACCAAAGCTAAATTAATGAAAATTAACTTAGATAGAGCCGGATACACAATGGTATCATTAAGTATAGTTAGTAAAACAATTAACAGAACTATACACAGATTAATAGCAGAGGCTTTTATTCCTAACGAAGAAAATAAAAGAGAAGTTAATCACAAAAACTGTATAAAGAGGGATAGTCGATTAGAAAACCTTGAATGGAATACACATCAAGAAAATATGAGGCATGCAGTTGTTTCTGGCAGAATAATAATTAGAAAAGGGTCTGATAATCCCGGCTCTAAACTTAAAGAAGATCAGGTTTTAGAAATAAAAAGGATGCTAGAAACAGGTTTAAAATCATATAGGGAGATTGGGGATGTATATGGCGTAGATCAATCGACAATATTTTTAATAAAATCAGGCCATAACTGGTCGCATTTAAACAACATATTATGAGCACAGCATTAGTCACAGTAAAAGAACAACTATTAGCAACTAGGCCTAGTTTTGATGAAATAAACCTTAACGGGTTATCATTCAATAAGGAGTTGGAGTTTGCCTTACAGATTTTTGAGAAAAATGACTATTTACTCAAAATGTCACCATCGTCTTTAAAAAATGCATTAGTGAATATTGCTTTATCTGGATTAACACTGAATCCTATTTTGCGTTTAGCATATTTAGTTCCCCGTAAAGGAATGTGTTGTGTTGACGTATCTTATCAGGGTATAATCAAAATACTTACAGATACAGGCTCAGTTAAATCAATCAAATCAGATGTGTGCTATGAGAAAGATGTATTCGACATTGAACTAGGGTCTAATGGATTTGTTAAACACAAACCGTTTCTAGGGGAAGGTGTCCGAGGCAGAAAGCTAGGAGCATACAGTATAGCTGTTTTAAATGATGGTAGCGAACATATAGATTTTATGAGATGGGATGAAATTATGGCTATAAAATCGAGATCAGAAAGCGTTAAGTCAGGCAAGCAAAGTGCATGGGATACTGACACTGATGAAATGGCATGTAAAACCGTAATAAAAAGACATGCTAAATACTTGCCTAAATCTGAAAGGTCTATAATGGCATTTAACGCAATGGCTTTCGACGATGAAAACAACGGCATTAACTTCGCTAATGAGGCTAAGAAAAATGCTCTTGATACACTTGACGACAGCATAGATGTAACTAATATACCTGATGAGGTGGTTACGGCATTAGCAACAGCACTAACGAAAAAGGAGGTGAATGAAATTTACACCAGCCATCCTGAACTGCACCAGTATATCCAATTCCAAGAGTTAGGCCGTAAACGTAAAGCAGAAATTGATATAGCTTATTTACAACAAAAGAAAGCAGAGGAGGCAGCTAAGTAATGGAAACAACGGAAATAAATAAAGAAGAGCTTGAATTGATTCAACAAAGGTCAGACCAGTGGCGCTTAGAAAGAATGGGGCGCATGACATCAAGCGAGCATCATAGACTGGTAGCGGATTGCAAAAGGGATATGACACAGGAGGAATTAGCTAACAGGCCACCAAAGAGTACAGCTAAGACGATAGCTGATCCGACCTTACTATCTGAGGGAGCGATTACTTACATTGAGGAGGTAGCTACAGAGATACTCACAGGGCAGTCTGCAGATGACGAACGAACTACCAAGGAAATGGAGTGGGGAATCTTATACGAACCTCAAGCTGTAAAGATGTATGAGAGGGTATCTCAGGTAGTAGTAACCGAGACAGGGAGCTTAAAGTATCCTGCTTTACCAAAGTACGTATCCGGCTCTCCTGATGGTTTAATTGGGGAGTATGGTGGATTGGAGATCAAATGTCCTTACAACAACGTACACCACCTTAAAAACATTCGTATGAGGGACTGGCAAGACCTTAAGAAGTTACGGCCGACTTACTATTGGCAGGTCATAAGCGGGCTACTGATTACTGGACGTAAGTATTGGGATTTCATGAGCTACTCGCCTAACTACCCTTTACGATTGCAGGTTGGGATCGTAAGGATTAAATACGAAGATGTTCAGGAAGACGTGAGGCATCTGGCAATCAAGTTGAAGTTTGCGGTTCGTGAATTAGAAAATATTTTAGAACAATTTCAGGAGGAAGAGTAATGGTAATATTAGCAATAAATTATAACTGGCGACAGTACAGTAGTAGCGGCTATTCAGACCATGAATATAACACATATACTGTTGGTAAAGATAAAGTAATCAAGATACTGGAACACCCTGCCGTGGGCGAGGGAGATAGATGGTTCTATGACGTTCACTTTGAAGATGGACGTATGGAGCGGATATTCAACCCGAATCAAATTTTTTATAAACCTGAATAGTATAAGACAGCATTTGAAATATATAAAGAATGTCAGCCAGAACCCAAAAAAGGAGAGAGGCTGAATTCACCATCTATGTGGCAATTGTTAGCCATGCAACTGTACGCAGAACAAGCCTTAGACTTGGCTGCTGAGGAAGTTACCGCTGAGATTATAATATCTAAGGAGCATCCTGATTTTGACTACGCTAAAGTAGACAAACAATCAATTTTAAAACTTAAAGAGCAATTGAAATAATGGACATATATCAATATATAGAAAAAGCTACTAAAGCTTCAAGAGATAAAAGCTTTGCTAGATCAGGGCAATTAACTCTTGGAGAGATTATTAACAAAATTGAATTAATAATCAAAGATAAACCAGAGTTACCAACTGTAATCTATGATTTTGAATATTTATTCCCAACTGAAATAGATAGTTGGAGAGGATCATACGACGAGTTAGCCCTTAACTATTCAACAGAAGGAACTCAGTTATATGCAGACGGTTTTCTGAAAATATTAAAGGACACCGTAGGTAAGAAACTAGAGGGTTATAAGGGAGGCGAATACGTAATGACTGAAAGTACACCAGTTTGGGTAGCTAACTATGGTAACTCAGGTAATACCGCTGTACTTGATGTGATTGATGGTGGATACCAAATAATATTGATAACCGGATATAGAGAATTTTAACATGGTAAAGCAAAAAGAAGAAATAGAAGAAGCGGTAATTGTAGAAGAATCAACAGCAATACTGTTGACTGATTTTAAGGCTCCTGTACTCCCTAAATTAATCAACAAGGATCAAAGTATAGAGAAGATTAGAGAGTCGCTTAAAACGTACGATGATGTGGTTATTGAGGGCACTAAGGACAAGGAGAACTATACGCTTGTGTCAAAAGGTATGGCTAAGATGAAAAGTGATCGTATTGCTTGGAAGAAAGCTGTTACTGAGAACTTGTCTGAACCTGTTGCAAAATGGTTAGCTGAGACAAAGCTTGAAATCTCTGCGATAGAGACTGAGTTCAAAGACGCTGAGTCAACTCTCCGTACTAAAAAAGAAGCAATAGACAACCTTAAAGCAGAAGAGAAGCAAGCAGCCGAAACAGCTAAGCTAAAGGTAATGTCCGAACGTATCGAGGTTATTGTTAATCTTGGAGGGAAAAGTGACGGTACACGTTACCTATTCGACTATGATATGACTCTTTCCATCTCCTTAACCTCCCTGAAAGATTTGGAGGAGAAGAAATGGCTGATCGAACTGAAAGAGATACAGAACGCTTGGGACTTTGAGCAGAAACGTTTGGCTGATCAGAAATTAGTCGAAGAGCAGCTGAGCCTTGCTAACGCTACCAAGGAGAAAGAGTTACATGACAAACAAATTGCTCTTCGCATTAAGGAACTTAAATTTGAGGGCTTCATGCCACGAGATATTAATAATACCTTTTTTGATCATCCCAACGGTAATTTCGTTGCTGACATTCACATAAACGAATACACTGTAGAAGAGTGGGATGCGCTAATTTTATCGCTTCAATACTCAGAAGCCTTAGAGTACAATGGAGAAGATAGCTTAGACGATATGTCTCTATCTCTCGCTCAAGATCAGGAGTTCAATGATGGGGTTGCTAAGGGAGCTTATTCAGAGATTAATCCAACTCAAGAGCTTGCTTTTAACCTTACAGAAGATAACAATGTTGATCTACCATTTAATGATGATGTCAAAGCCGAGGAAGAGATAGCTGAGATGTCTAATGATAACGGTCTTGTATTCGTAGGATTAGAGTTCGACGCTCTTGACCCTTACATTGAATTTGAGATGGGGAAAGGCTACATCCAAAGGATATTCCATCCTAGCTTTAAGGACTACGCTACAGAGCTTACACCGACTCAACAGATAGTATTACAAGGTGAAGTTAACGAAGACCTACAATTCGTTTTTATTAAGGTAGGATAAACAAGGTTGGAGAGGTGGCGAAATTGGTAGACGCACGAGGAGGAACATCCTTGTTAAATACGGTTCGAATCCGTAGACATCTTTGGTTGATTATGCATGTTCAAGTCATGCCCTCTCCACTAAACAAAACACAATGAGTACACGACAACAACAAAAGGAACTGTCTGCTCAGATAATTCCACTTCAAGAGAAATTAGAACACTATGAAGGCCTACGAAAGGATCGGAAGAACAAACATGACTATGAAGGGATAATCATCAACCTACAGAGTAATCTTGAAGATTTAAGAGAAGAGTATTTTAACTTATTACCAACGCCATGACAAAAGAAATAAAAACAGAGAAATTTAAAGGGATTGCAATTCTTGCGCCTGAAATAGAAGAATGGGGATGTGAATTAAGAGGAAGAACAGGAAGGAACACCTTACTCTCTTTTTACGGAAACGCAGAAGCTATAGAGTTACCTGACGGAGAATGGGAAATAATAAATCATAGTAATCCTGAGCTTACAGAGGAACAGTGTGCGGATATTCTACCTAAACCTTTAGAACGTGAAAGGGATAATATTAAAGGGTTTATGATTGATGCTATGGACACAGAAATTTATTCCACAGCTAAAGAAGCTTTCTCATTTCTAATGCAGTCTATCGGAGCGGAAGAGGGTAAGACTTATGTTATTTTGGGGAGGGTTTAAGTTATGGAAATGGAAGAACCAGAAGCGCAAGCAATTTTAAAAGCACATAAAATAGAAACCACCAGTAGAGGATTGATTGTTCTGCCGTCAGATGGATTCTCTGGATTGCCTGATATTGTCTGCGAAGCAATAGTTTATTTATGTAATGAATGGGATTACGACACAATTTTGAGTAATAAATAAAATGAAAATAACACAACCAATCGCATATTTTGACCTCGAATCAAGTGGGGTTTCGGTAGTCAAGGATAGAATATGCTCCATAGCAGTAAACGTTATCAAACCTGATGGTAGCCGATCTAAGAACTATAAGACAATTAATCCAACTATCCCAATACCGGAAGCTGCTAGTCTGATTCATGGCTTATATGACAAGGATGTAGCCGACTCCCCTCAATTTGTTCAGATAGCCAAGTCGCTTTACTCTTTATTAGACGGATGTGTAATCATAGGTTACAACTCCAACGACTTTGATGTAGTGATGCTTTCAGAAGAGTTTGCCAGAGCAGGGATCGTATGGCCTAAACCGGATCAATTGTTCATCGACTGCTACAACATCTTCCGAAAGAAAGAAGAGCGCACATTGAAAGCTGCAGTTAAATTCTATTGCGGAGAGGAGATGGTCGATGCCCATAATTCAGCAGTTGACATAGAGTACACAGAGAAGGTTTTAAACGGTCAACTTGAAATGTATCCAGACCTGAAAGATATGAGCTTAGAAGAGCTTGCAGAGTACTCTAGGTATGGTGACTTGAAGCGAGTAGACCTAGCAGGGAAGTTTGTTCAGAATGCTGAGGGCGATATACTATTCAGCTTTGGCAAGCATAAGGACAAAAAAGCTATCGACGCATTCAAAGAAGATAAGTACTATTACAAATGGCTATGTGGGGCTGAGTTTACCAGTGAGACGCTACGTATAGCTAAGGAAATTTACGATTTCGTTTACCCACCTAAAAATTAGAAGATGATAGACATAATTTACGTATTGACCAGTACCAACAATCCAAATTATACAAATGAATTTAAAGCTGTATTTAAGGTAAAGCCTTCCCCTGAACAAGTTTGCTATGCTGCTAAGCCTGATAGGCCATTAGAGGAATGGATTGGTATGGGAATGTTTTTACTAGCAAACTCAGGGAGAGAAATGAATGGTTTTACCTTAACTCAATATTAATATGGATTTATTCAGCCAATTTACAGCACAATTCAAGCCGAAAGAAGAACCAAAGCCTGAACCAGAGGTAAAGCCACAAGAGGAACCAGATAGTCGCTTAGTGGACAGATATTATGCCTATCGCGAAGCTAATCCTGAATACATATCAGTGAAAGACTTTAGGCTCCTTGAACAGCGAGAAGCAGCGGTAGAAGGATTAGAATCAATGAGTGAGTTTGAGAAAAAGCAGAGGAGGTTGGCGGATAAGCAAAGAAAAGAGGCTTTGACTGGTCAAGTCGAAGAAGAGCCATTGCCTCACGTAGCAATCAAAACATATATTGAAGAAGGGTTTGCTAAAATTAAATCACCAGTAGAATTTTCTCCTACTATATCTCACGTTAACTGCTCACCTGACATCACTCCCGAAACAATTGAGGCTATTAACCAAGTAGCTGAAAAAGCTCTTGAAATGTATAGTTCCATGCCCATCGGACAGAAAGAAGCTCAAGAAAGAAACGGAGTCAGGGATCATGGGTCAGGCTTGTACGGT
>Ga0247810_10001081_pt1 | contig 18859 bp, 17 predicted proteins | sample UWRJL119311C1_FD_179918 | JGI IMG/M metagenome (GOLD analysis project Ga0247810, IMG submission 179918) | Plant litter microbial communities from Arlington Agricultural Research Station in Wisconsin, United States - UWRJ-L119-311C-1 | ecosystem: Environmental > Terrestrial > Plant litter >... | reverse complement strand
GGGGGGGGTGTCGTGTATCACTCGCCAGGAAAAGACATGAGGTGACGCGATCTGGGAAAGTGGACCTGTGGCCAATAAGACGCAAAGGATCTGAGGGTATCAGGAAACTGATGATAAGCCGTAGAGGAATTATAAGCAGTTGGACAGAATAAGGATCCCGGTTAAATCAATGTTTATTTCGTTTGTGGGACTTTACCAGAAACACTTCGACCAGTAATTTTACATGACGATCTGCTCAAGGCCACCCCTGAATAATCTTCCTCGAACCGAAGGTTTCGCTTAGCTAAAGATTACATGACTCGTGCGCGGTTACTTCTCATGGCTATGGAGGATTTGACCTACAAGATAACCAACATAGACTAACCGGTGACCGTCCAGATCGCCTTAGGATCAAGGAGATAAGATAATTAGAATCTGAGATTGAGCTAGCTGTAATCTTAATCTTATATTCTTTGTTGTGTTAACCGAAAATAATAATACAGATTGGTCTTAATTGTAGCTTGGTCTTACATAGCCATGAATCGTTCAACACTTAATATTCGCAGTAGCTCACCGTTCTGGTGATCGATTCCAGAAGAAATATTATCACCATAAGACATGGCTGAGAAGAATGACTGTTCGGAAAAATTTCCCTTAAAGCTAACCTCGACTAAAACCGGACGAAACGGCAGTGTTAATTTAAAACATATGAAGAATGCCCACTACGAGACGATCAAAGAGTGAAATCAACAGCTTCAAAGCAATTAGAGATAGTTTCGTTAAGAAAAGATACTATAGTCATATCTAGATTACCACTCTATTACTAGTTTTAAAATCACTGTAATACCACGTTTACACCTCCAATCTCATCAACAATGCGATATTTGGTATTGACTATAATCAGAGCAATCATGGGTACATATATAGCTTAGAGATGTATCAATCAGGCATAGGACTGAAAACAGCTGGATCAGACACACGAATTAGACGTACGCTAGCTAGAAGTAGGAAGCATCATATAATTCACTAGTAGCTGTGGGGAAACCTTTTAAAACCCAGCGCATGGACGCTCTCGAACACTATTTGGAGAATAGGCTGTGACCTGCAAGAAGTATTCCAATCAAGCAGGTATGTAGACATAAGCCCTTCGTTTATGACGCTTTATCTGAGTATGAAGGAAATAAGTTAATTCATGGCTACTACGCTAACAACAGGTGTGTGACAATTCGCTCAAATCAGAATCAGACACAGCAGGCGCCATTTGTATGACGAGTGCTTAGTAAGCCTTTCATTCTTAATCACCGCCAAACGTCAAAAGACTTTGGATATTAACTCTACCAAAGCCAGGTTGGCGTAACAGTTTCCGGCCCCGGTGAACCGGGAACTCGGCCACAATCATGACACTGACGTCTTTAGCACGGATGCCAGCTTCTTCCAATAACTGTAACACTGCACAAAGAGTCTTCCCAGTAGCAAGCACATCGTCTATAACAACTACTAATGAGCCTTTTGAGACGGCATTTGGGTCCATCTCAATTCTCTTTTCTCTAAAGTCACTCGACATGGAAGTTGAGATGTGCGACGGGCACTTGTCAACAGAAATGGTAGGTGGGGGGAGCTTGCGAGCCTCACGAATCAGAGCCAGAGGTACATTAATTTGCAAGGCCAACGCCGAGGCAAACACATATCCACCGGCCTCGCAACAAGCCAACTTATCGATTTTATTCCAGTCACCCGTGAAATAGTTTTGAAACAGAGACGTACACAGTGCCAGTCCATCCTTCTGCTGAGAGATGCCTAGCACATGGCGGAAATCGATGCCCGCCCGTGGAAAGTTGGGTACACGGTGGACCATTTCTGTTAATCGCTGCAAGTCTTCATGGAAGAAAGGTAACAGGTAGCGTTCAGCAAAGCTGCGTATCACTGCATTTCCAGACCTGTTATTATCGATAGTAAGACTTGAAATTTAATCTAGATCTATACATTTAGACCTGTCATTGTTTCTGTTTTCTGTGTTCTGTCTACTGTCAACGTTGACAGTACTGCCAGGATGCCCTCTGCTAGCTTGAATACGAATCTCAAGTAGTCTGCTTTCTGGCACTAAATGCGAAAACGTTGCAACTGGCGCCTCGTCTCTCATACCTGTAATAAGCAACACGTCAATACCAATGTTGCTTTTTGCCACGCTCCAAGAAATGTTCCTCTGGCAGTCGAGGTTGCTGTCGCACCTGGTCTTGGAAAAATTTCGTCAACGCTGGTCGATGTTGCTCCTTGTAGGCACGGTCTCCAAGTAGACCATTCAAATCTGCACCTGTACTCGCCGTGTATTTGCGTTTGGTTAGATCGCTAATACTGACTGAACGCACAGTGTGGCTCTTGTGAGTGCATTTAATGAATTCAGAAACCAATACTGAGGCGCAATAGTCCTTTCCAACACCGCACTTGCCCGTGACAAGAATGATGAGCTTCGGTCCTGCTGGTGCTTTCGGGAGTAGGCAGGTGTAAGCCAGCACATTGTATGGGTCCCATCTCTGTTTGAGACAGGCTAAGAGCGAGAAGTTTGGCCCAAAAGCCTTGTCTGCTAATACAACGTCTCTAGGGTCTGGCCCAAGATCGGCCCCGTAGATACCGCTAGACAATGGTAACAACTCTCCGACAACAGTGTAAACCCATTGTACGGTAGCTCGAGAGAATTCAGTGTTATCTTGGTTGCGGGGCCAAACCCCAGTTACCACACAAGCAAAGTCCTAGTCTCGACAGCCAAAAGCAGTAGCATCAGCTTCTATGTCACCGACTGCTCCACCACCATGTAGCAAGTGCAGATAGCAAAGTGATGAAGGAGGATTTCTAACAGCGGCAATCAAATTATCAATGATGTTTGTTTCTCCAATATATTTTAAAAATAAACCTCGTTTGAACGAGGAGGTCTTGCCACCACCGTGTCCATGCATCCCGGATACGTACATCCCAGTATCGAATAAGCCAACTCCGTTCACAGCCCTGATATTGTGTTCCGGCCCCATATTCCATCAATGACCGTGGTGGAAGTGGGTGACTCGGAGCTAAGCGGATTTGTTGAAGTTCCAAATGTAGTTACCCCAAGGTGCAGCTGGTCCTTGTCCCAATATAGATACGCGTCTGCAGAACAATCTCTAGGGAGCTCCTTGGTGACGAACTTATCATATTCACTAAGCTTGCGGCACGCTTTAAGGTTGTCACACAATGGAGCAATCCACTTTCGAATCGTATATGTCGGAGCTGCATAAGCTCTGAAAATAACGCTCACAACAACACAAAAGTTGGTTGCTGCGCCTTTAATCGCCCATAGTAGACTATTTTCTTCTTCTAGGTATACAGCACCGACTGGCTTGTGTTCGCTTGGTACACGGCCAACGCAGAAGATCTCTCCAGAGGCAACGCTTACCACCACAGCGCCGATAATAGAGTCGCACGTGAGCCCGTAGAGCCGAGAAAGGTGCCCGATCCCTCCTTGTAGCCATAGCCCTGCTCCTATGCTAGGGCGGAATCCTAGAGGAATCGTGATACCCGCCTCCATGGTCTTGCGTATAATATCTCCTGTCTTGCAACCCGATTCGACAGCAACCAAGACAACGCAGTCACTTTCATCTTTCGCAGCTTTCAGAATTTGTATCTGGGTAAAGGCGCTCATGTCGATCGCAACAACATTGGGGTGGCAACAGTGGCTGCTATGACCCCCACCGATGACTGTCAAAGCAACCTCGTGCTTCACAGCCCATCGAATACACTGCTGGACATGTTCAACCTTTGTTGGTCTAACATGCAAGGCTGGACGACAGAGGTTAGCCTCTTGGTTTTTAAGCATCGTTTCACCTTCCACTAGTGGCACTTGTTCTGCCAACTCCGGCAGTGAGGTGGCATGTCGGTTGAGAGCCACCATGATGTTCGGCGAGCTGAACAAGCGATGATCTGGGTGGGATTCTACGTGATGGCCCAATGTGCGACATATCTTACGCCATTTGACTTGTATAGACATTTCCAAATCCAAATCCTTTATAACTAGCCCTGCGACGAAAGGAGCAAAAGAGTTTAGGACCTCGTCGTTATTTTCCACAAGGGTAACTCCCATAGGGAACGAAGCCATTCAGTGGCACACAAAGCCATCGAGGTGCGAAGTGCCGTCGCGATGGAATACTATTATCATTCCGCCGTCCGCCCGCTCAGCAAGCAGCTTCAACGCCACTTCAATAATTTTGTGTTTAGGTTTCATGCTATATATGCTATGGCAGAACAGTATAACATCGAATTTTTCGCCGCCGTGAGTTGTCTCAGTATAGATTCCGCTGCCCATTTGACTATCTACACTAAAACGGGTTTCATAGATTTTAGGTTCACTTTCCAGACAAGGTAGTGGATACTCTGTCTTAATGGTAGGACGAAACCATTCTTCCAAACTTGTAGCAAATAGGCTATTAGGCTCAAATGCAGAATACTTTCTGACCTTCTGTCTCACATTTCTAGGCAGATATCCACAAACGCTCTTCTGGCCGGGTCCAATTTCTAGGATAGAGATATCGATACGCCATTGAACAAAAGATGACAGCAACTGAGATAGCTGGGGTATGATAAACTCTTGGTACGTATCCCATCCTGATTCCCGCAACAAGATTTCGAAGCCATCACGATATTGTGTATCAGATAAAGGCTGCGTCGAGGATGACATTGTTGCCGCGACTTCCTGCATAAGTTTCCTTTTCAGGGAATTCAGAGTTGCCATATCTGTGTGCGTACTTGTAGTGATGGAAATTGGGTTTGTTGTGGATTCGACAGAGACGAGCCGTTTTTATAGCTATAGGCGTGTAAGAATCAAGTTTACCTGGGGTGATTAGGCTGTGTCTGAACACCCACTTTGCTCAGTGTTACAGGAGCGTCACGTGCTAGCTAATAAGTAACCACCCCATGAATCAGGTTCTAGTTGTGTAACGATTAGGAATTGTGAGGAGTCTAAGTGGTCATCTCGTCAAAGTTCTGTGATAGCTTGCATACAGTAGTGTTGCCTCTCAATGGGCGGTTTTAAGGGAATCTAGTAAAGAGATTGCTTTTTCGATACTGGAGGGGGGGGATTACCCACATCAACTTGTCTTAAGTGGTTATCGCCACGTACAATAATTTTGGATCTCTCATAGACTCTTAAAAATTTGGTACTTCAGTATGAGAACTCAACGTTACAATAAAAAGTCTTCTAGCATGACGTACCAGCCCTATACATAGACTTCTAATAATACCAGCTTTTAATGGGGTAGGAATACTGCGGCGTCACTGCCCTTAGTCGAGATTCAGAGCATTGTTCTACAACACACCCCGCTACGTGCCTGACAACCTTGCATTTACTGATATGAAAAGTAGGCCTAGATGAAGGAATCTCAGTGTAGAGCTTATGGTGCTCTTCTAAGTCAAGTTGAAATTCTGTGTGTCACATACTGTCTCACTACAGCTGCTGTCCTAATCAGTTATGCCACTGGTTTAGCAAGATATCCAGCAAGACTTCAGTCTTGCAGTACGTATGCGATATGTTCTTGACGATTAAAGGAACATCCTTCATGCTATGAAAGAATTCAGTGCGTCAGCGTCTAGCCTTGAGACACATGTTGTACATGTCTCCGACGAATTATTTCCAGCCTGAGATTTTTGATGAATTGAAAATGCATCAAAACTCTCATTTTCGAAATTAAATGTAAGTTTCAATACATCTAATATTCAAGAGGGCTAGGTTATTGGTCTACCAGGCTTTAATTAGGCAGCAGCTGTAGATGAGTAATTGCTTTACATTAGCTCTACTTTGGCTCATGATTGCTTCTTTCTACTTGAGTTCTAGGCAGCATTGCCTTGTGAGATAAAATGTGGCGCCGTTACACAATGCGAGTAATGATATGCCTGTATTTTGTCCAAAGGAAAGCCCTATCCGTTTTTGCTCTTGGCACATTATTGACAAGAAAAGTGATTAAAGAGTACAGGGAGGCACAAGGCGGATTACAAGTTAGTGATTTTCTTGAGTAAATGTTAATCTAGACCATTAATCTAAGTCGTAAAATTCGCAACGAGTCCACAATTATTCCCTTCCCTGAAAATTTGTATATTGCATAACTGGGAAGACACGTATTAGGAGTGTCACAGCCTTATGTGTTGTGCCTAAAACGGTTGATTCTTGTAACCATGGGAAGTTCAAAGTTTTATGAAAAAACAATAGCATGCATGTTGTATCACAATAATGATCGTACGGTGATTGATTATTGGTCATCTCGTTGACCGAGTACACTTATATAATCTTCACTAAGCGGGAAAGAAACAGCATGATTGATTAATTATTTATTATTATCTTTGGTTTGTGATAATTTTTATTGAAAAAGGGTACATATACTCAATATATTACATTCTAATAAGTAACAATCATAAATTGTGATACTACTCGCCACTCGATCTCGTAACAATGATATTCATCTATGCCACGACACAAAACTTTAAACAAGTCAAGCATCTACCACACGTTATGCCCGGTCTGCTTTCCCCTCGTTCGTTCTAGCTCTTTGACATTAATGTTTTTCCACATCAACAATGCCACCAAGCACAACGGCAGGAAGCATGATCCTGCAATTACCATCTTCCGCTGCACATCCGCATACGCCGCAATGACACCGTCACGGATGGGATTTCCAATCGGATACTCCAGCTGAAGCGTTATATCACCATAGATTGTCGCGCTCATATTCTTAACATCCGCAGGTAGGAATTCGTTCAGTTTGGCTGGGAGGATGTTGGTCCAAAGACCGCCGGCAATCGCGTAGCCGATCGAGGAGCCGATCGAGCCAAAAAGACCGAACAGCGCGAGCGCGACTGCGATCTCTTGGTGGGTGACCGAGGCCATGATGGCGATTTGTCCACATAGTGCCCATGTTCCCGTCGCGAGACCGTTAAGCAGTTGACACATAACGAGCAGCCCGACGTGGGTCTCTGGAGTACGGAAGTGGATCAGGAGAGCTGTTCCAAGAATAGCTACCGGAAACGCACCCAGGGAGATCCATTTGTAGTTTCCGGTGTAGCGGATGAGCAGACCGCAGAACGGGCTCCAGAACGCGGACATAAGAGAGAAGGAATTAAGAACGTAGCCAGAGACGGTGATGGATTGGTCGTGCACGACTTGGAGGTAAGATGAATAGTACGAGTCCCAGCAGAATATCGAGATGAACATAATGCCGTAAACCAGGCAGGCTCCGAGGATGGTGGGGTTCTTGAGATATTTGAAGGGGAAGTACTGCACTCGCGCAAACCATTTCTCCCAGACAACGAAGAGAGCTAGAAGGAGGACACCTAGTATGATCATGGCAATGATATATCCCGTCTTCCAGCCGTTGGGGGCGGTATATACCAAGCTAAATGGTAGAAGTAGCAGGGACCACCCGAAGGTAGTGAGAAACATGCCAACAACTAGAAAGGAAAAAGTTAATCTCGGATGTCAATACAGGAACAGGAATTCATCGGCTCACCATCAAATTCTACGAAATAAAACTTCATAGACTCCCAAAGCGTACGGCCGCCATTGGTCTTCTCTGGGAACTTGCCGAGCTTGACCGCTTTGCGCTTGCTTATGAAGAAGATGGCGATGACCGGGATGCAAAAAGCAACCTCGATGATTATGAACGCGCCAAATGCCCAGCGGAAGTTGACGTACTTGTAGAAGAGCTCCGCAATCCTTGGGCCGCCGAAAGTAGTAGCGATGAGCGGTGTTCCATTGATGCCGAACATCAGGCCTCGATTTCGAAGCGACGTGATGTCGGCCAGAATAATGCTGATTACATACACCATGCCGATATGGCCAACCCAGTAGAAGGTATTGGCGGCCGCATACATCTGTACGTTGATACAAGCGGCCTTCATGATCACACCCACGGTAGTCAGGATAAGCATAAGGGTAAAGCCTTCGCATCGACCCCAGATATCAATGAATTTGGCAATGGCGAGGGAACAAACGCCGCCTAAGATGGTGGCCACGATGCTGGTGGTGGCTAGAAGACCGTGCTGACTGAAAGAGGAGGTGACGTAGGGAATGAGGTTGGACTGTACGGATTGAAGCATTGCGTCGATGAACGAGACGAGGTAGAGCCTGCGTACCGGTTAGGTCAATGATGCAAAATGGGAGCACAAACTCCCAGCAACGGTGCCTCTGCCTAACATTACTTACAAGATAAACATGACAATCAGCAGCTCTCTCGACCAGACTGTCGTAATGGCCTCAACTTGCTGCACCCCTTGCTGCTTGTGCTCACTGTCTTCCAGCGAGTCGGCTTTGTCGTCGCCTTCGCCGTCGCCCGGATCGTTGCCAATGCCAGCCATGCCTACCGCACCCGCCATTTGTTTCTCCGGCAGATATGTGGGATGGGTCGAACCTTGGATAGGCTGGGGAGCCCCGGGAACCATGGAAGCCATAGTGATAACGAATACGAGTGGTATTAGTCCTCCAGAAACAAGTTGTACTTACTACCCCTCGGAGTGGTGACAATGGTAGTGATGGTGATGCTGGTGAAAAGCTTGACACAAATATCCGTGAGAGTGAAGGGGGGAGATATTAATACTAATCCCAACACTGTGCTGCTATGCGTGCTTGGCCATTAAGTGGAACCACATGCGGCAACTTTTGGGACAGTCGAGGAGTAGTGCGGGCTCCCTGACCAATCGGCTGCCAAGGGTGACACCATTATTGGCTGTGTCGTCAGCACATATCCACTTTCCCTCCACTCAGGCTCTTATCAGATGAAAATTTGATCTGATAAGATGTGATTACGGCTGCTAGTGGCACAAGCGAGCGGCGCCACGAACTGGAGCCGGGAGAGCAGTGCTTAGGGAGGAGCTCTTTATATCTGGTCGGGCTAGTGCTAGCGTAGTCTATACACGCTCCCCATTCACCAAGACCATTCGCATAATGGTGCTCGCATTTACAATAAGATCCAATATACTTAGGAGCTATAGGGTCTCTTCTAGCTGTATTTCTTCTTCAAATTCGAGGTAGGTTGAGGGGATAGTAGGTGCCAGGGACGGTCATGTGATTATGATGCTGGAGTCGTCATGTCACGGGCCGAGGTCGGAGTCGACGGGTTCCGGTAGGTATATGTATCATTGGATGTATTACACTCTCGACTAAAAAGCTACGTATGATATCACATCTGTGTAGATGTCACTACCAGAATTGAAAGGAAGTATTGGAAGCGTATCGTGGCCAAATCCATGGGCGTATGCAAGCAGGCTTCCTTCCTATGGGCTACCAGAACATATCGAGGAGCTACGAAAGACAGATAGAGGGACAGTTCAGTCTTTGTAACTCCCCGCCTACTATTACAAAACGAGTGTTATATGGCCCTGCAATTTGTCACTCGAACATGTAATTTGAGGTTCTTAGGAATTTAGGGTCTGAGGCTATATCTGAAAGAGAGGCTCTGTAGGTGGAGCGCGGGCGGGGCTCGTGGATACTCTCACTTCCTTTGATCTTAGACAATACCCCGCGCGTAGCCAACACAATATCAAAACACAAAGCAAGTACTGCACCCGCGAATATGACATTCTTCGAGTGCTGTTTCTATGTTCTCCCGGCGATCTATACTGGTTAAAATACATCCCCTTCGTCCTTTACTCCCCCTTATTAACGGAATTCTCTTCATATTGATAAGGACCCGCAATACTACCACTGCGTAATAAACATCACACTATCACTGATACTTACAGGACTGCCCCTTAAGTTCGTGTTTTTGATTGGGGCGAGGCAGCTTATAACTTGACAATGAATCTTTTTGGTGGGAATATTAATTTTGTTATGTTATCAAAAGTAGTTAGTAGATGGACTGTGAGATGCTAGGCGGGTTTTCAGTGCTTTTTTAACTTACTAGTATGTATGTCAGAGGAAGTTCTAGGGTTGCGAATCTAAATAGAATGCCATTCTTGCTCGAGTTGGGCGTGGCAGTGTTTGTTGCAGACTCTGAGGTAGCTACAGCCCTCCATTTGGGTAAAGTTGGTTTTAGTATTTCGTAGACCTGGTGAACGATTATGGAGTGGAAAATGCCGGTAAGGGACATTATTATGAGTGTCCTGTTGCTTTGCTGCGTATTGTCATGGTATTGTGTAACACCTAGTTAGTTGATCGAGAAAATGTAGTTCACAACTTCACAAACATACTGTGGGTTGGATAACTTTGAGTTGGTGTAAGATGGCAAAAACAGTTTGATCGAGTTACGTAGAGTTTTGAGCGACGCCTACTGCCAAGTTGAGCTACCTGGTTACGGGGTCTGGGTATTGAACTTAGCTTAGATTATGGCTTACGGACGTAGAATGGCTCAATATATAATAGAACTAGACAGGGAACCTTAGAACCCCACTTTACTTGACTCAATTAGGTAAAAGTATTTTGATAAGCGAGATATGTCTACTCAAATCGGTAGGCCTTCCTACATAAACTAGCGCTCCCCAGACGCTACTATTTGTAAATACGTAGTTGAGAACGGGAGACCATGTAATAATGCATCTTTACTTTGCAGCTAGGTCAAGTCAGTCTGTTAGTCAAAGCCTACCAACACAAATTACCTCCAAGAATACTATACTGAGTTCGGCTGAAATGAATACGCCATTAGAAACGCGGTTAGGCTACCATAAACTGTGACTCGATAACTAGCCTCACTTGTACTTCCCTACTATCACGGGTTCTTCATGTCATTCTCTTGCAAATCTTTGCAATGCAGCCTAGGATGAGCTTTCAAACCACATGCATCGCTAGACTGTATTGATGTGGTAGAATCCGTACGTCACACTATATCTCGGATTCCTGAGTTAATACTAACAACCAAGCTAGACCAAGGAATCCTTCAAGGTTGACAACTCCCAGCCCGATTCTTGATTAGACATAGATTGTCGATCTCTTTGATATGAAACTGGAAGAAAGCTTGGGTTGTGGAGGAATTTTAACGCTATCGGCCAATGTCGATATTCTTCGGTTAGATGTCTACAGTGGGATACATTAAGTGCAGACATACTAAGTAAATTACTTGGCTCCCCATAGTAAATCGAGATAATTGTATATGCTTGGTCGAGGACCAATCGCGTATTTCAAGGTTGTCTCGATTAGAGGGTAGGATTTTCAGAAGAGAGCAGATCATCTGCCCAATTATCATGAAGAGTCAATATTTCATGGATAGGGAAAAGGTCTATGACGCTTCTCTTGCTTGGATTACGACAAGATGCTTCGATGGAATTTCAAATTTATGTCTGCTATACTGCAAGCGTGGTTTCCTCTTAGCGGACATTTGTACAGTGGATAGATATAAAGGAGAGGAGAATTCTCTTTAGTATTCCAGTATCATCTCATCTCATCTCCAATATCTATCATCAACACACACAAACACTCTCTATCTCTCTATCTTTCTGCCTATCCCTTCAATAAGTTTCATTTAGAAGGTCACTATGCTCTTCAACATTGTTATCGCCTCCCTCCTAGGAGTCTGTACCCTAGCAGCACCACTGGATGCCGGCCCAGCAGAGACTGGCAACATATCAGGCGCTGTGAAAGCCATCGAGGCAGGGCCTCTTGAGCCAGGTGTAACATCGTGGGGAACGTCTAGCATCATAAATGAGCTTTCCGGACGAGAAAGTAAAAGCAGCGGACTGCAAAGTCGCCAGAGATTCTGCCAATTTAAAGATGAGATTAATGGGAACGGTAACCCTACATATAGGGTATTGCACAAGCAGCTTAGTGTAAGTTATTCTGTGACAAAAGGAAGGATTGTGGACTTACAACGATATAGCAAACTCTTACGTGCTCCCAAACACCTGGCTGTAGTGTCGGCCAGACAGAAACAATCTCTTACACCGTGAGTGCTAATCTCGGCGGAGCTGCATCCTGGATCAGTGCTGGTTTCGGGGTCTCGAAGTCTTATGCTACTGGTAACTCTTATACCTGCCCTGGCGCTTCAAACAGCAATGTTTGCATCTGGACAGAAATCGAACATACGGAGTAAGTGTGAAAACAGGAATCGATACGCTGCAGCCAGTTTATAGAGATGCTAACGTTATTCTAGTTATGATGTGATGACTTGCGGCACCACTGGAGGTGCATGTGGCAAAGATTGTGGAGCTTACAGGAGAATTTCGAGCCCGAACTCTTATCAGAAATCTCCTCACTACTACTGTGTTGAGGGTGATGACTGTCGCACGCAGGGAGATGAGTATTGGGTAGACGCTTGAGGGGCTTATATTTGACATGGAAGTGGACTGGCGAATGCAGAAAACTCGAGCAAGTCTGCGCTCCTGGTGCTGGAAGGGTATAACTCGCGGTACAAGCCTACTTGAGTGCTATATATGTGTATTTTTTTGACATAATTAGTTTAAAAAGAGACTAAAAAACGCAATTAGAAGCATATGCTTTTCATTCACATGTGATATGACTACAGAAATCGTGAACTAACATTTTGTCGCCTCAGGCACCACATCCCCATTAGTAGCTATGAGCTTCCTTCTTAGACTTAGCACAATCCAAGAACCTTGATACACGATTTACACCCCGAGGAACCTCTCATTTTGGCCGTATCATGAGTGCATATCCTTGACATTTTCAAAAGGCTATGTCAAGGACCTGTACTCACGATGGGGGTAAAAGGAGAGGTTTCTGTGCTTAAACGTGTGATAAGGCCCTGTATTCTGATAAGTCTGGGGAAGGAAGCTCTCCGTACGGGAGAGGTCTAAGTATACTAGCTAATGAGAGTGTGTGCCTGAGGCCACAACAGGCTATTACGCAGTAGACAGAATTAAAGCCGCGGAGGACCTCAGATGCAACCTTTTCTCGTTTGAATGTAAAAATTTCATTTCCAACTGAAGCACTCATTCACTATCGGCAACTTCACGCTATATAATTCCTCGCTCCACCACTGCGTCGCAAAAGCATCAATGCTAAATGTAAAGATGCTTTCGATTGCTAGGCCATTTTCACAAGTTTCAGCGGCCGCTGTCATCAAGCTGCCCACTTGACCACCTTCAGCGGCACTCAATGTGAAGGTATTGGTGAGACCTGGCTTGGCAGTTATTCCAGTAGAAAGATCAACCAATCCACCAAAGAAGTCAACTGCGAGCTCGATGGTCAGCGAAGCAGAAGGGTTAATCTCAGCAACAGCGACACCGGAAATGTTTGCCGAGGCAGAATATTGGGGTTTCCATCCTGATGTTTCGGTTTTGTCTTGATTGATGGCGTCAAGATGGATATTACCATCGGGGATAGTGACGCCGAAGGTTGTTGTTAGATCTACAGCCTCGGAGGCGGAAATGAAGGCACCCACTTGGAAACTGAGAGCCGGTCCGAGTTCGATAATTCCCGGAACGCTGATGAAAGAATAACTAAGTGATGCGGGGGCATACGTAAAGGTGTTTGAGTAGGCTGATGTGACAACGGCGGAAAGGCTTAGAGAGCTTGTAAAATCGGTATCGATGTCGAAGTAGAGATCTTCGAGCTTGAAGAGCAGCCAATTGTAGCGCAAGTACCCAGAGAATGTAATATTAGATGTATAAGACGCAGATTGAGCAGTGACGGTCAGGTAAGGTGCTTGAGAGAAGAGGGTTGTGTCGGTTGGAAGCGAGAAAGCGTTGTTAAGGGTATAGCTTGGGTCGAGGATTAAATCCCGCTCAATTAGGGCGGTACCCGGAAGGCTGCCGAACGTGATAACCGTAGAGGCTGGCCTTTGTTAGTTTTTAGCCCAGCTGATGTTTTCAAATTGGTCTTACCAGCAACGCTTGAAACGTCTGTCATCTGAGAGTGTGCTGTAATTACCAGAGCAATCTCATCGAAGTGTAAACTGTCGACTATGAACACCCCTCTTTCCAGCTCAACATCACAATCTCCCATATGATTGGTCACTATGATAAACTTCCCAACCCAAATTTCTCTGGTGTAGGCAAACGTAGAAGAATTGCTGAAAGTCAAAGCGACCGAACTGGCTGAACAGTCGACTTTTGTTATAGCATCTATATCCTCAAGCATGACAGATGGGTACTTCATGACGTGAGCGACATCAATGGCAGACTCTTCAGCGCCTGCATCATGTGAGCCGTAGTGAAACGTAACGTTTCTTGATGGGCGAACACGGGCTCGACTATATAAGACTAAGTTAATGACGTGATGAGAACACAAAAGACATAAAACCTAACTAGACAGCAGTCATAAGAGCTAGTCATGTTTCCACGGCGTTATGTGTGAAGTTGCTTGTATATTATGAGGCTAGAAAGAAAACTCACTCATGTCTGTTTCGGTTTGGCATGGGAGTAGGAGCGAACACCGTACTAGGTACAACGTTGCCTTCAGCTGCCCCGGGGCTATTTCTCCGAGCGTCAACATCAACCAAAAGAGTTGCAGCAAGGACAACAAGACTGAGTATACACTTCATGGCGACAGGTTCTGAATCATGTAAGAAGCTAGGATAAAAATTGAAGAGTCTGACTAAAGACTTACTTGGGAAAAAAGAACAAATCGGAACAGCAGAGGGCAAGACTATATACTTTCTCATTCTCACTGACCATCCATTCAAGACGGAAAAGCAACTTGATAAGCACGCTTAAGGATAAGATCATGGGCAGCTTCCTTAACTTTGATTCGGCAAGCAGTTAGCGATATCAGATGGCACTCACTGATCTGGGCACGGAGTGAAATGGAGTCGCTAACCAGCAGGTAACTGCCGTAATGATATCGTGGCTTCTACCTGCGATACAATTCGCTATCAGAAGACCCTTAAACGCACGTAGCACATGCTGAACTATTGATTTCCCGCGGTAGATGCTTATTTCAGGGGTTCCCCCCTGCAGTAAGATCTTATCGCCCTAATTATTTCAAGTGCATTGACCGCATCGGTCTACAATATGGTCCGCGGTGATCGTTTTAAGAATCTTGGGTGTTGAATCAAGGCAATAGCACCTTGTTCTACTGCTATGACAAAGAGTCAGCGAAAACATGTTTTGAGCAACCGGGAAAATTAATTGTAATCATTTTCCGCTAATCTCATACATTGTTTAGAAACATCCGAAAAAGCTTCTAACTAACAAATTTGCAAACAAGTATGAGAGCAGCCGATTTTAGGATTTCAGGCGTCCAAAGTGCAAATTCAACAGTTTCTAGCATCTAATTATATCATCATCTCAAAACTTGCCTGCCGTGAACTCTACTTATGATATTTTGCCAATGATGTTTTCTTCGCCCGGGAGGATGAGGGGCCTTTTATTAAGGGACTGAATTGATCGGACGGTTTTGATACTCGCTGGCAAAAATAATATGAGTGGTCCTAGTAAGATGTGATATAAGAAACAATGCCCTGACAAAGATTATCCACTGAACTGCCATCCCCCGCTAACACATGAGCCTGTCGCTCGTCTTGACGGACAATCTTCTGCCTGATCTGGCAGCAACCCGCAGATCAAAAGAATTCTGCGCGGCGTTGCATTGACTATTTGATGTATTTTCTCAGCTAAGAAGAGATAATAACAATCATGTAATGACCCTGATTTCTATTCTATTTGTCTCGAATTATCATTGCTTCGAATGAGAGGGAGGATTAATGAACGACCATACTTGAACAGATATGCCATTCGAGCTGGAAGTTTGAAATGAATGCATTATATTGCGTGGCTTAAATTGCAGATGGCCCAAATTCAAGTGTCAATTCTTGATCTGCTAGACTTTATTTATACGCATCTTCAATAATGAATGAGCTCTAAAAATATCAGAATGCGAAGTCTGGGGGGTGAATTGGGTTCTAGATCAAAAGCTGGGCCACTTGAGTATTACTTTAGTAGTTTAATATTCTAGGTGATGATTGAGCTATTTCCTCAATTCTAATCCCTCAAGCGTGCTTTGAAGAAGCATTCATCTCTAGCCTAGACTCTGAAGAGTCTTTGTCAATTCTATCAATGCTTGTAGATCTCTGAGCAGGTAGCTGTTCATTAGCCTCCAAATTTTTAACTAGCTCCGTTACTCCGAATAGATCATCCATCTTCTCCAAGCTTAGACCTTTTGTCTCCGGAATCATGAACCATACAAACATGAACATGCTGAAACAAAAGCTACCAAAGATAAAATAGGTGCCAAAGCCCTCTTTCCCGACGGTGATAAGCATAGCTGGAACAGCTCTGGCTACTACAAAATTAAATACCCATTGAGTTTCCGCAGCGAGTGCGACATTCAAACTGCGAAGTCGCGCAGTTGGGATCTCAGAAACATAAATCCAGCAACAAGGACCCCATCCAAATTGAAAGAAGCCTGCGAAAAGGAAAATGCAAACAAGCGCGACATATCCAAATGGAGGAATAGCTGCTCCAGCTATGGGTGGAGAAATCCGCACATAGCTGCCAATGATAAACATGACTGTTCCTTGAGCGATGGATGTCCAGAGTAAAGACCTACGGCGGCCGCTAGGTAGATCTTGTTAGCAAACCTGGTCACATGCGATAGATATTGAAGGCACATGAATGACATACAGAGAGTCTGCTGCCAAGAGGAGAAATGCCGAACAGGTGACCATCTTAACAATGCCATATATACCGGTTGCGAAGAGTCCAGTGTTGACTCCCTAAGAAATGTTAGCCACTACGCTTGATTAGGCCAAATCTTCACAGAGACGTGCCGTGATGCCCAAATTCCTAAAAATTTGAGGAGCATAGTAATTAATAGCGTTGGTCCCAGTCATCTGTTGACAAAGCATCAATGTCATAGAAATTAGGGCTCGTTTTCTATTTCCCGGCACAAGCCACATCTCTTTTTGTAGATCCATGAAAGAAGCACCTCCTACCAGCCGTCTTTCATTTTCGAGCTGTTCGTTCATCTCTTGAAGCTCCATCTGAATGTACGGGTGGTTCAATGGTAAATTTCGTGTGATAGAAAGTACTTTACCAGCTTGCTCCCAATTGTCTTGACGTGCAAGCCAACGAGGGGACTCATGGCATAAAAGCATGCCGGCTATCATAAATCTAGTCCATCCATTAGCATTAATAGGGGAGGTAATACTTTAAGGGTCAGGGGGAGATAATTGAGGGAGCTCCAGTAAGCTTTGGATGGGCTAGAGTATGTTACTTACATCGCGGGAACCATTTGAAGGGCCAATGGTACGACGAACGTAGCCTTGCCATTAAGGTTGAGAGAGCCTCCGTAGTTGATCCAAAAAGCCAACATAGTTCCAGTTGCAATGAATAGCTGGTAAAGGCCAGTCAAGCCACCACGAATAGCACGAGGGGCGTTCTCAGATATGTAGAGGGGCACAAGCATCGAGGCTGCGCCAACACCAACACCACTGATAAATCTACCAATGTACATGACTGATAGTTGACCTGAGGCAGCGGCCTGCATAACGACTCCGATAATAGCCCAAGTTGCCGCTGCCATCAGAGCTGGTTTGCGTCCATATTTGTCACAGAACCAGTACGATGCAAGACAGCCGAGAAAACAACCAGCTTGGAGAGTAGAGACGATATTAGCGCCTAGGTCGGCTGCTTGGATCGGCGACAACTTTTTCATGTCGTACTCCTCAATAAACGCTGGTAATGTTAAGACGCCACCAATTGCACCTGTAGCTTAGGTTAGTGATGTTCTTGAGTTCGTCGGGCTACTACCGCTGACCTATATCCCACCCAAAAAGCATGCCACCGAAGCAGGCACTGCATGCCAGCATAAAAACTCTCCATCCATAGATTTCGGGAGGATCACTCTTCATAGCTTCATTTCGAACAACTTTTTGAAGCAAACCCATCTTGTCCAATTCAATATGGGTTGTCCAACGCGTTTGAAAGGTAACAAAAGGCCGAGAAGATAAACTTAAAATGCACGTTGAGAAATTGAAGTATAATTTTGAGGGCTTTCCTATTCCTTAAATGCTAAGAGAGAAAGTCTTCTGGGACAACAATATTGACTAACCTGCTCGTACATACCGAGGGACTGTTGCATCTCTCGCGTTTTGACGGAGCTTGACAAGAATGACAGATCCATCTCAATGTCCACTCTTGCTCATCCACCTTGCTCTTGTTGTCCCCAGGCTGTGGGAATTCCGCCTCCACGGGCTCCGGAGGTAGTCGACTAGTGAAGTCAAATTGTGGGGGTTTTTACTAGTGGAAACCACTTCCGCAAGGCAGTTCTATTTGCTGATGATGCCTCATTTGAAAATGAAAGCCTACCTTGGCTAGGAACCATATAGCCGGCCGATTTTATATATGTGATCATATTGGGGACACAGAGTAATCGTACATTTGAGCCTATCAAACGCCGGGTCTATAAACACAAGTGCCCAGAATGAGTAAAGTTTTGTCTTCTATCAAGGTCATTGCTGAAAACGATCTCGCATGATTGAGAATATGTATTTCTCTATGAGTACTACCCAGATCTGACTCTATGAAATATCACAATAGTGGTCAATTTTTAAGAGATCTTTAAACGAAGAGCCTAGTTTTCTTCATAAGTGACACGAGAACTAATCGCGTGCTGGGACGCACACGACAATCTGAGCCACAAACCAGTTTACCGGCTTATGAAATTTATTCTTGCCGGAAACAGGATGGATAAGCGATTTCACGCGGTCTATTTTACCATACAAAAATTGTCTTTTCTCATCATATTATACAGCTCCACGTGAATAAGGTACATATCATAAGGAGTTCTCTACTTCTTTCACAGGACATACACTGCAACCACGCATGGACAATCTCATTCTTTTTGTTCATCTTCACCTCGCCATACACATTTGCCTTCATTATGCAGTCCCATCCCTAGCAGTATGCTTGTGGAATTGAAAAAGCAGGTGAGCCGGTCTGTTACTGCCGTTGCATCTCAACCGCCTGGCCGGGACACGCG
>Ga0247810_10001080_pt1 | contig 18876 bp, 13 predicted proteins | sample UWRJL119311C1_FD_179918 | JGI IMG/M metagenome (GOLD analysis project Ga0247810, IMG submission 179918) | Plant litter microbial communities from Arlington Agricultural Research Station in Wisconsin, United States - UWRJ-L119-311C-1 | ecosystem: Environmental > Terrestrial > Plant litter >... | reverse complement strand
TCAACGGCTCCGGTTTTGATATCCTGGTCGAGCTCTTTCAGCTCCTGCACGTGATCGGGATTCAACTCGAGCTGATGAAGCTGCCTTGCAATGTGCAGGATCAACCTGCGGGAACTGAAACGATGCGCCGAAACGCCGATGAGCACTTCCATCCAGTTCGTTTTTACGCGGTAGAATGATTGATCGAACAGGTTGAGCGTTTCAAAGAATACTGGTCGCAGGTAAGGCTGAAGCTCCCGCACCAATGCTTCTTCGGAAACAGCTTTGGCGATTCCTCGTTCCAGCAATTCCTGGTTGTCTTTGAGCTGGTCGTAAATAATTTCCTGGATGAGCCCGCTTTCTCTTTCCTCTAATAAAGGAACGTAAGTCAAGCCGGCACTCCAATTCTCAAGTGACGTATTTCTCAGGCCTTTTTCCAGTTGCGGATAAAGGAAAGGTGTTATGAATGCCTGGTATTTACGAAAAAGCGCGTGCTGCTTCAGGTTGCTCCGGTTCCGGAAAGGATGGCGGATAACACCTCCCGAAAGCACCTCCAGCAGATCGGATTCCTGCTCGGTCCACTGCATAAACAGCACGAAGGTCTCATTGGCGAGGTTGGCGATCCATTGTTCGCTCTCATGAACAGGAGCCTGTTTCGCGAATTCGCCGGCGTAAAAAGCATCTCTGAAACGGTCCGTTTCGTTGGTAGACAAGGGGAATTCGAATTCCGTAAATTGTTTTCTTAAATCGGATAAGCGGATGTACTGCATGAAGGTAAGCTCTACAATTTCAGAAAATTACTCATTCCGGATGAAATTAATGTATCTTCACTTAGCTAAAACTATTACTATGAAACGGATCATCACGCTTCTCAGCCTGTTTTCAGCCGTCAGCTTATCCGCTCAAACGTGGAGTGGCAATGTGGCTTCGATCGTTTACAACAAGTGCGCAACCTGTCACCACAGCGGAGGAATTGCACCGTTTTCACTGATGACTTACGAGGAAGTGGAGCCAATGGCAAGTGCCATGCACAATGCGATCATTACCGGAGAAATGCCGCCATGGCCTCCGGATGAGAATTACCAGCAATATTCGCATTCACGCCTGCTCAGCACGGCCGAAAAAACAACCATTCTGAACTGGCTCACCAACGGAGCTCCTGAAGGCATTGCTTCGCAAACGCCGCCGCCGCCGGTTTTCAATATCGGTTCTGTTCTCGGAACGGGAGACCTGACGCTGCAAATTCCGAATTACAGGAGCAAAGCACAGGGCGGACAGGATGATTATGTTTGCTTTTCCATTCCGACAGGACTCGCGGCCCAGCGAACGATCCGTGCTATAGAAGTCATCCCGGGAAACCGCGAAATCGTTCACCATGCCCTGATCTATGTAGATGAGGATGGCACTTACCCGACTGATACTGTTGGCGGAGATTGCGGCGGCCCGCAGGATGCAGCGCTGATCACGGCTTACACTCCGGGGTCGACACCGCTGGTTTTTCCTTCAGGGACAGGATTCAAGCTGGGAATGAACATTCCCGCGGGAAGCAACATTATTCTCGCCATGCATTACCCGGAAGGAAGCTACGGACTGATGGACAGCACCAAAGTGATCTTTCATTTCTACCCGCCAACCGAAACAGGGATCCGGGATGTTTTCGCGGCACCTGTTCTGCAGAACTGGTCGCTGGTACTTCCCCCGAACCAGGTAACTACTGCAACGGCTCATTATCCTCCGAGCGGAACACTTCCGATAGATATTTCGGTTCTGAGCGTTTTCCCTCACATGCATTTGCTGGGCGAGAAGATCAAGGCCTACGCGATCGATCCGCAGGGTGATACCATAAAATATGCGAACATTCCGCACTGGGATTTCCACTGGCAGGATTTCTATTTTTTCCGGCACATTCAGAAAACACCGGCCGGATCGGTTATTAAAGGAGAAGCGACTTATAACAATACGGTCAATAATGCCCACAATCCTTTTAATCCGCCGCAGCTGGTCGTTGCCGGAGAAAGTACGACGGACGAAATGTTCATGACCTATTTTCATTACATGTATTACCAGCCGGGAGATGAGCTTTACGACCTGGAAAACATGATGAGTGTCGGGCTGTCGGAACTATCGAATGAAAACAACGGAGACTGGAAGGTTTACCCGGTTCCGTTCGAAGAAACGGTGACGATTCAGCATTCAGAGCTGCAAAGCGGAGATCGCGTTTCGCTGTTCGTTTACGACGCCCTGGGGAAAGTTGTGAAGGTACTCGCGGAAAATGTAGAGATCGGTCAGCAGTTCACCGGTTTCAGCTGGGATGGCAGAAACGATGCGGGAACCATTGTTCCGAAAGGCGTTTACTACCTGTCTATGAATCGCAACGGGGAATTCAGCACGGGCAAGGCTTTAGTCTTTAACCGGTAGTTTTTAGTCGGATAGTCGGGTTGGATCAGCAATTATTCATCGGCTGGCAGAGCGATCCTGGTAGTCCTCCCTCCAAAGGGAGAGGCTTAAAGCCTCCTTTCGAATAATGAAATTCCAATTTCCTATTTCGGCCATCTGGTGGAGAGAGACTCCATAGAAAGAAACCAAAAATCCCGGCAACTTTTCAGTTACCGGGATTTTTAATGTCTTACTGATTATTTAGAATTACTTCCTTGTTTTGAAATACTTCAGGGCTCTCTGTACTTCCCTGTCGTATTGTGTAGAGACAGTGAAGTAACCCTGTTCGGTGAAAAGCTGGCGGGCAATTTCCGCTTTCAGGGAATGCTCGATGAGCGCGTAGCTGGCTTTGAACTCGCTGTCGACCTTTTTGATCTTCTGCTGTTTTGCGGCGTAAACGGTGAACTGATCCACGAGCTCACGGCTCACTTTAAAGTTCTGCATGAAATCGGCAGGTGATTTCCATTTCGTTCTTTTATCCTGTACGAAATCGAACGCGAAATTCTGGAAAGCGGCAGAATACCGCAGCTGCACATAATACCAGCTGGCGTTTGACGTGTCGATGGCTACAAAAATATCCGGCATGATCCCTCCGCCGCCATAAACGATCTTTCCTTTCGGTGTTTTGAATTTCAGGGAATCCACAAAAAGCGAAGTATCGGGTGCGAACAGCTCGCCGTTGTCCTCTCTTCTTTCCTGGTCGTGGATGTAATTGTCCATGTTTCCGTCGAACGGTTTCTGGATAGACCTTCCGGTAGGCGTGTAATAGCGTGCGATCGTAAGACGCAGGTTGCTGCCATCTCGCAGACCGAAATCCTGCTGTACGAGGCCTTTTCCAAATGATCTTCTTCCGATCACCGTTGCACGGTCGTTGTCCTGCAGCGCCCCGGCCACGATCTCGCTCGCCGATGCCGAACCGTCGTTGATGAGCACCACCAGCTCCACATTTTCCAGCATTCCCGCACCGGTTGCACGATAAGTCTGCGTTGGTGTGTGCGCTCCTTTGACCTCAACGATCTTCAGCTTATCTTTCAGAAATTCGTCTGCTATTTCATTGGCACCGCTCAAGACACCGCCGCCATTGTCGCGCAGGTCGAATACCAGCTTCTTCATTCCTTTTTTAAGCAACCCTGCAGCGGCTTCATGGAATTCTTCCGAAGAAGTTACCGAGAACTGCTCCAAACGGATGTAGCCGGTTTCTTTATCGAGCATAATGGCAGCGGTAATGGACGTAATAGGAATGCTTCCGCGGATGATCTTTTTGGTGAGCAGCTCTTTCTTACGCAGGATCACGATGTTCACAGGCGTATTTTCAACACCTTTCAGCATGCCCATTACTTTTTCGCTTTCCAGCTTTACTCCGGCAATTTTCTTACCGTCGATCTTCAGGATCTTGTCTCCGGCTTTTACGCCCACTTTTTCAGACGGAGAACCTGCTATGACGTTGGTAACGCACAAAGTATCGCGAATGATTGCAAAGCGGATCCCGACACCGCCGAATTTGCCTTCGATCATTTCATTGGCAAGCGCCACATCTTTGGCCGGAATGTAATTGGAATGCGGATCCAGCTTGTGAAGCATATCGGAGATCGTTTGCTGGAAGAGCTTGTCTTTTTTAATAGGGTCCACGTATTTCGCATCGATCACGTCGATGATATCCTTCATTGTGGAGAAATTCGCTTCCGTTCCTCTTACAGCATACAGATCCGCGGGGTTGGACTTGATCTTCCCTCCTATAAAGATGCCTATCGAAGTAAATAACAGCAACAGAAACGGCAGCAGGAACGCATTTTTATTTTTTAGCATCGTCAAAAGGATCTGGAATATGTACGGTTTCAACGCCGGCGCTTCTCAGGAAGTCGACTCCGGTCGTGTCTTTGTATTCGTTTATGTAAACAACTTTCTTAATTCCGGCCTGGAGAACGAGCTTGCTGCAATCGCGGCACGGAGATAATGTAAGGTATAACGTTGCGTTCTGACAGTTATTGGTGGAATGGGCCACTTTCAGAATGGCGTTCGCTTCGGCGTGCAGTACATACCAATGGGTTTCTCCCTGGTCGTTCTCGCAGCAATTGTCGAATCCTGCAGGTGTTCCGTTGTAACCGTCGGAAATGATCATGCCATCGCGGACAATGATCGCGCCTACTCTTTTCCGCTGACAATGAGAGAGTTCCGCCCATGTGGTTGCCATGCGTAAATAAGCCTTGTCGTACCGTTCGCTTTTTGCTGATTTAGAAAGGGAAATTGTTTCTGAATGCATGGTACAAAAATAAGATTATTCGGCCAAAGTAAACTTGTAGCCCACACCGCGTATGGAATGAAAATAGACCGGATTGCGCGGATCTTTTTCGAAGATCTTGCGGAAATTGAGAATGTAGTTGTCAATCGTTCGGCCGGTCGGATACTGATCGTTTCCCCACAGCTCGCTTAAAATGTCATCGCGCGAAACAACCTGGTCTTTCCGTGCGTTGAACAGCTGAAGCAATTCTATTTCGCGTTTGGTGAGCAGGTGCCGGGTATGATTGATATGATCGATCACTTCATAGGTCGGGAAATCCACTTCCATATCGCCGATCTTCAGCGAATCGCCTGTATGGATTGTTTTTTCATTGGTGCGGATCAGGATCTGAACGCGCAGCAGGAGCTCCTCCAGGTCGAACGGTTTCGGCAGGTAATCGTTGGCGCCGATCTTCAGCCCGGCAATCCTGTCGACCGTTGTTCCTTTTGCCGAAAGAAAAAGTACGGGAACATCGCTGTGGCGGCGGAAAGTGCGGCAAACATCCAGGCCACTTACCTCGGGAAGCATCACATCCAGGATCACCAGGTCGAACCGATCCAGCTGTTCTGCATATTCCAAAGCTTTCCGGCCATGATCGCAGGTGGTTACTTTAAAACCTTCCAGTTCCAGGTTGAGCTGTATCATTTCCAGCAAACTGGACTCATCTTCAACAACTAAAATTTCCTGCATGAATTTGAATTATTTCGTAAAAAAATAGATTTAACTTGACACCTATTGTTAAAAGGGTTTAAATTTGAGCAACAAGCTTAGATATAATTGCAATAAAACTATGAAAAGAAAACTACTCTCCTCAGGGCTCTTTGTCATACTTCTTGGATTTGCGGGTTTCTCTCAATCCGTGACAAATCTTAAAGCCTATAACAGGTTCGAAGTTAATAAAGGAACTCCAACTCTCAAGTTCGCTGCGCCAGACATGGCAGCGATCCAGCAGGAAGACATTGAGCGCGACCGCAACGGCATGTATTACCGGATCGGTGTTTCCGCGGAAACCAATATCACTTCCCAGAATTCAGGAAGCTGGATTACCCGGCAAAACGGTGACCGCGTCTGGCAATTACATGTAAAATATACTGGCGCCGAAGCGCTCAGCTTTTTATTCGCGACTTTCAAAATCTACGATCAGTCTTCTTTCAACGTATTCGACAATTCAGGCCAGATCCTGACTTCAACGCTTACGAAGGACGATGTCCTGGACCATTTTCAGAAACACATTCCACTTTGCTTCGGCGACGAAATGACCCTCGAGCTTACTGAGCCAGCCGGAAGCAGAGCTTCGGAAATCCTCATCGACGGGATCACATACAATTACCGTTCAACGGGCAATCCGAATGCTTCCGTACAGAAGATCAACGAATCCGGGAACTGCGAGATCAACGTTAACTGCTCTCCCGTAGGCGATGCGTGGCAGGATGAAAAACGCGGCGTTGCCCGGATCATCGTGGTCGGTCCAAGCGGATCGGGCTATTGTACGGGAAGCCTTGTGAACAACACTGCACAGGACTGCAAACCGCTTTTTCTTACCGCTCAGCACTGCGCCGTGGGCTCTACCACTACTCAATTCAACCAGTGGGTCTTTAATTTTGCCTATGAAGCTCCGACTTGCTCCAGTCCTGCATCCACAGGAACATTGCTCGCCTCCAGCAAAAGAATCGACGGCTGCGTGCTGCTTTCCAAATCAGATGGCGTTACCGGTCAGAACACGATTACCAGCTCCGATTTCGTACTCGTTCAGCTCGGCTCACTGGCAACTGAAGCAACCGTTGTTACCAAACTGAAAACCGCAGCGATCAATGCCTACTGGAATGGCTGGGATGCCAATAACATTGTTAATACCGGCGGTGCAGGAATTCACCACCCGGCAGGCGACATCAAGAAGATCTCTACCTATTCGGGCGCACTTGTTTCCACCAATTATTCTTCGGGCGGAAGCAATACGCACTGGCGGGTTACCTGGTCGTCCAATTCGAACGGAACTGGTGTAACCGAGGGCGGATCTTCCGGCTCGCCTATCTTTAATACCAACGGAGGAAACTCCAGGATCATCGGAACATTAAGCGGCGGATCTTCACAGTGTTCAGCGCTTTCGGCTCCGGATCTCTATGGTAAGATGTCCTACCACTGGGCTTCCAACGGAACAACTGAAAACAAACAGCTTCAGCCTTTCCTTGATCCTACGGAAAGCGGTGTGCTTGTCATGAACGGGTCTTCCAATCCATGCGGAACGGTGGTTGTAACAGCTCCCGTTGCGAATTTCTCCGCCAACATGACCACAGTGAGCATTGGCGGAACTGTTGCTTTCACCGATCTTTCAACAAATACACCAACTTCCTGGTCGTGGTCGGTTACTCCATCTGCAGGCGTAAGCTATGCGGCAGGAACCAGCTCAACTTCACAGAATCCGCAAATGACCTTTACGGTTGCCGGGCAGTATACGATCGCTCTTACGGCAAGCAATTCAGCCGGTTCCGATACGGAAACAAAAACGAATTACATTACTGTGACCGTTGCCAACAGCCCTTGTACGGCAACTGCTTCTTCGGTTTGCGACGAATTCATTTCCAACGTTTCACTGGGAGCTATCAACAACAGCTCTTCGTGCAGCAGCGGGTATGCCTCTTACGCTGCTACCGCAACACTTACGAAAGGCCAGCAATACACCATAACGATCACTCCATCGATGGAAGATCCGGATAGTCTTGGTGCCTATAGCGGAGATGAGATCGCGGCTTACATCGACTGGAACGGGAATTTCGATTTCACAGACGCAGGAGACCGCGTTGCTTTCGTTCACATTGCAGGTAACTGGAACAATCAATTCACTTTTACGGTTCCAACCTCTGCGGTTTCAGGCATGGTTAAAATGCGTGTGCGTATCGCATGGAACGGAAGTCCTTCGCCGGAAGGTGCGATCCAGCCTTGCGGAACGACTGTTTACGGTGAGGTAGAAGATTACAACATTACTATTCTTCCGGCAGTTGCCGGGGTTGAAGAGCTGAATGCCCTGGAAGCCGTTTCCATTTATCCAAATCCTGTTTCCGATCAACTGACGGTCGATTTCTCATCTCTGAAAGGAAATGATGTTTCGGTTGAGCTCATCGATCTGACAGGTAAAGTGCTTGCCGTTCGCCGAAATGCAGCCGGAACCGTTGCCCAGTTCGATATGACAGGCTTCGCAAAAGGTGCTTACCAGGTAAGAATGAAAAACGGAAATGTCTATTTAACTCAAAAAATTATCAGATTATAAGTGATAATCATTAGATTTAGAACGGCTCTGTCAATTTTGTCAGGGCCGTTTTTCTTACACTAAAATGCCTTTTTCAACGTTAGCCCTTTCATACTAAAATCTATTCGCATGAGAACATTTTTTACTTTAACCGCGCTGCTGCTCTTTGTAATGACAACCGGCTGTTCCGGACTTTACAAGAGCTACCCGATCGTTAAGGCGAATAAAAATGCCGGACATTACGACCGCACGGAGCAGCAGGCAGTTGTTGCCGAAAATTCTGAAACACTCTTGGCAGAAACAGCAGGCGCAACGGAATCCCAAAAAAACGAGCCGGAAGCGCTGGATGCAGCAGAGGTACCTGAACTTTTCACTGATGATCGCCCCGAAGACCGCCTGACCGAGCGGCGGGATAACGACGACACGATCATCGTTGCTTCCCGTTCCGAACAGGTATCAGAAGCACTGGAATCCGAACGTGTTGCCCGGAATGCTTATACGTTCTCCGTTCTTCCGATCACGGCCATTTTCTTTTTTCCCATGCTCTTCGTTGGAATTATCGGAACGCTGATCTGCGTGGATAAATTCAACTCTTTCGAGTATGTTACCGAAGAAGGCATTCGCACAAAAGAAAAAGCGCTTCGCACACTTCTGATCACCTCGCTGGTTTTGGCGCTGCTCATTTTTCTGTTAGTCCTGCTTATTCTCTCCATCTAACGCTTAAATTCTATCTTTACAGGCTCAAATTCATGTATTGAAATCCAAAGCGATCGTCAGTGTTATCAATGATCTTAGTACAGATCAGCGCGTGCATAAAGTCTGTACTTTCCTGACCGAACAAGGCTATGACGTTCTGTTGGTGGGAAGGAAAAAACGCGACAGCGCCGAGCTGCCCGAACGCATTTACACCACCCGCCGCATGAAACTGATCTTTGAAAAAGGCGCTTTATTCTACGCATTCTTCAATCTCCGGCTCTTCTTTTTTCTTGCGTTCAGAAAAGCCGATCTGCTGGTTTCCAATGATCTCGATACATTGCTTCCCAATTACCTCATCTCGAAGCTCAAACGAATCCGCCTGACTTACGATTCGCATGAGTATTTCACGGAAGTTCCCGAGCTCATCAGCCGTCCGCGGGTGAAAAACGTCTGGGAGCGCATAGAACGATTCATTTTCCCGAAGCTGAAAACCGTTTACACCGTGAATCAATCGATCGCCCGGCTTTACAAAGAAAAACACGGTGTTGATCTCCGTATTGTGCGGAATGTTTCCCCGCTCTGGAAACCAGGCGAAATCCGGGATAAAAAAACACTCGGAATACCGGAAGACAAACGCCTGCTTATTATGCAGGGTGCGGGATTGAACGTTGACCGGGGCGTGGAAGAAGCCATTGCCATGATGCAGTTTCTCGATGGAGCTGTTTTGATGATCGTCGGTGACGGAGATATTATTCCTGACATGAAGATCAGGGTTCAGGAAGAACAGCTTTCCGATCGTGTGCTGTTTTTCGGAAAACGGCCCTATGCCGAGCTGATGCAGTTTACTTTTCACGCCGATCTCGGACTGAGCTTCGACCAGCCGACAAACCCCAATTACCGCTTCTCGCTTCCCAACAAGGTGTTCGATTACATGCACGCCGGAACACCCATCATCTGCTCCGATGTAATCGAAGTTGCCACCATCGTAAGGAAGTACGAAATTGGTTTGGTAACGAGTGATTTCACTCCTGAACACCTGGCGGCAATGATAGGAAAACTACTTCGTGATCCGGAAGAGCTCTCCAGGCTGAAAGCAAATTGTGGCCGTGCCGCACAGGAGGAAAACTGGCAAAAAGAAACCGCCGTTCTGGCAGAAATTTACCCGAAAGTTGACTGATAAACACTTACACATTATTGCGCTCGACGTACCTTACCCAGCTGATTACGGAGCAATGATCGACGCTTTTTACCGCTGCCGTGCCCTGAAAAAGGCGGGCGTAAAAATTACGCTGCACTGTTACGAATACGGTCGCGGAGAACAAGCAGCACTGGAAGAAGTAGCCGAAAAAGTGATCTACTATAAACGGCTGATGAAACTGAGCGACGTTTTTTCCACAACTCCGTTCATCGTTAAATCGCGCAGCTCGGCACAACTGCTCGAAAACCTGCAGAAAGACGATCACCCAATTTTCTTCGAAGGCCAGCACACCTGTTCGATACTCGATTATCCGTCACTGGAAAAGCGAAGAAAGTTTGTTCGCGTTCACAACATCGAATGGCAATATTACTCCTTGCTTGCCGAGCGGACCCGGAACCTGAAAAAGCGCATCTTTTTTCAGCTCGAAAGCTGGAAGCTGAAACGCTTCGATAAAAAGCTGTCGCATGCCGAAGCGCTGTTCTGTGTGAGTCACCAGGATCTTGAACATTACCGCAAGCTGCATCCGAACGTGATACTGATGCCTTCTTCGAGTCCGTTTGAGATCCCGGATAAAACGGCGAAAAGAGAACGTTACGCGATTTACCACGGAAACCTGAGTATAGAAGAAAACGACGAAGCGGCACGCTGGATCCTGGAGGCATTCGAAGAATACGACGCCCCGATGCCACTGGTTATTACCGGGAAAAATCCAACAGAAGAACTGCGGTCGAAAGCGGAAAAAATGGAATTCTGCGAGTTGATCCCAAGTCCTGACCAGGAGAAAATGACAGACCTGATCTCAAAAGCCGGTGTTCAGCTCCTGATCACGTTTCAGAACAGCGGCATTAAGCTGAAGCTGATCAACTCGATGGTGAGCGGAGGCATTTGCATCGCCAACCCGGAAATGGTTCACGGAACAGATTTGGGCCAGTTCTGTACGATCGTGAACAGCAAGATCGAGCTGATCAGAGTGCTGTCGAAAATCAAGGATATCGATCCCGACACGACGGAAAGAATTGCTTTTCTGAAGAAGAATTACCACCCGGATGAGACGGTGAAGCGAATAACAGACTTAATGTAAAATGTTGGATGTTGGATGTTGGATGTTGGATGTTGGATGTTGGATTAAAAGACTTTCCGTCCTTCATTCAAAATTAATCATCAAAATTCAAAATCCCGCGCAGCGGCTACTCGAACATTGGTGTAAACGGATCAAACTGGTTCATCGTTTCCAGCGGCTTCAGCTTACCGTCTTCCACGCGGATCACACGCCCGGGGAATTTTTCGATCATCTGCATATCGTGCGTTGCCATAACGACAGCTGCTTTTTCTTCTTTTGAAACCGCAATGATAAGCTTCATGATCTCGGCTGAAGTTTCCGGATCGAGGTTTCCCGTTGGCTCATCGGCCAGGATCAGTTTCGGATGATTGACCAAAGCTCTTGCAATCGCCACACGCTGCTGCTCACCTCCGGAAAGCTGGTGCGGCTGAAATTTGTCTTTTCCTTCCAGTCCGACCATTGCCAGAACTGCTTTTGCGCGCTCATCCATTTCTCTTTTGTCTTTCCAGCCCGTTGCTTTCATCACAAAGTAGAGGTTCTCCCCGACAGAGCGGTCCGTTAAGAGCTGAAAATCCTGGAAAACGACACCGATCGAGCGGCGCAATTGCGGGATCGTCCGCTTATTCAGTTTATTTAATTCGAATCCGGCAACTTTTCCTTTGCCCTGATTGAGCGATAATTCACCGTAAAGGATCTTAAGCAGGCTGCTTTTTCCGCTACCTGTTTTTCCTATCAAAAATACCAGCTCGTCTGTATTTACATCCAGGTTTACGTTGTCCAGCACGCGTTTCTGCAACTGCACCACTTCCCCGTTTTGAATTTCAATTACCTTTTCCACTTGCGTATTTTAGGTAAAGTTGCGAATAAGCGGTGCCTGTTTTAAGCCTGTAACGAAAACCTCTTAACACGTTTTCGTTTAAAACTTTTAGATACTCACGCTATCTGCCCCTGACATTGCGGTTAATTTTACTTACTTAAAATACGTCGTAATGCGCCATTTTCTTATTCTTCTCTTCGTTCTAGCGGTTGGTAAATCCTGGTCACAGGCCACGGAAAAATACAATTCGCCGCTCGCCGGTTTCTACCGTGCCGAAGATTTGTTTGAAAAAGAACAATACAGTGCCTCCCGCAAGGAATTCCGGGTTTTTCTCGACGGCTACAAAGGTTCGAAGAACGATCCATACTATATCAAAGCGCTTTATTACGAAGGTGTTTCGGCGCTTGAGGTTTACAACAACGACGCTGTTTCCCTGCTCGAGCAATTCAACAGAGACTATCCGGAAAGCATTTACAAATACGAGATCTTTTTCAAGATCGGCCGTTATTATTACCAGAAGAAGGATTACAAGAAAACGATCGAATGGCTTTCGCAACTGAACCGGCAGAATGTAGAACAGGAAAATGTCGACGAATACTATTTCAAGCTCGGTTACGCCTATTTCGACCAGGAGCAGTATGCCTATGCGAAAAGCGCTTTTTACGAAGTGAAGGATGCCACCAGCCAATACGGCGCTCCGTCGCTTTATTATTATTCGCATATCAGCTACACGGACGGTTCCTACCAGACAGCGCTGGAAGGTTTTGAAAAGCTGCTCAAAGATCCCCGCTTCGGGCCGGTTGTTCCGTATTACATTACACAGATCTATTACCTGCAGGCGAAATACGAGGAAGTAACCACTTTTGCTCCGGCGAAGGTTGACAGTATGAAACCGGCAGACCAGGTCGAAATGAACCACCTGATCGGAGATTCTTACTACAAGCTGGGGAAATACGACGAAGCGGTTCCTTACCTGGAAGCTTATAACCTGAAAGCAACAACAACCCGCGACGACGATTACGAGCTTGGTTACGCTTATTTCAAAAGCTCCGAATACGACAAGGCGATCCGCTACTTCGATAAAGTTTCGCGTGTAAAAGATACGCTCGGGCAAATCGCGCTTTATCACGCTGCGGAATCCTACCTCAACTTAGACCAGCAGGCCTACGCCCGAAAAGCATTCGAAGCCGCTTCCGAGCTGGATATGGACCTCATGATCCAGGAAGATGCGCTTTACAATTACGCCATTCTTTCCTACAAGCTCGACCTGAATCCTTACGACGAAGCTGTTGTGGCACTGGAAATGTACCTTCAGAAATACCCGGATTCTCCACGGAAAAACGTGGTTTACCAATACCTCGTAAACGTTTACACTTCCACCAAGAATTATTCGAAAGCATTGGAATCGCTCGACAAGCTTCCAAACAAAGACCTCAAACTTAAAACCGCTTACCAGGTCATTGCTTTCAACCGCGGGGTTGAGCTTTACCAGAACGGCGATTACCCGGGAGCGATGTCGGCTTTCAAGCTCGTTGACAAATACCCGGTGGACAAAGACGTTTCGGCAAAAGCCATTTTCTGGACGGCAGATGCGTTGTTCAAGCTGGGTGACATGCCAAAAGCGATCGAAACTTACCGCGCTTTCCTGGCAATGCCTTCCACTTCTCTCAGCGGTTTGCGGGCGGACGCTTATTACAACATCGGATACGCCTACCTTGCTCAAAACAACAACGAACAGGTTAAAACATCCTTCAGAAGCTACCTGCAGGAACCGGGAAGCACCAACAAAAAGAAAAAGGCGGATGCGCACATGCGACTCGGCGATGCTTATTACAAAGGACGATCCGAGCAGGACAACCGGGAAGCCATTTCGCAGTACAGAAGCGCTTACGACCTGAGAAGCGGCTACGAAGACCAGGCATTGTTCTTCATTGCACGGTTGCACGGTTTCCTGGAGGAACGTGATAAAAAGATCGCCAACCTGCAGGATATCATCAACAATTATCCGAATTCGCAGTATTTGCAATCTTCGATTTATGAAGTTGCCGTGAGCTATTTCAATGATGGAAATAACGATAAATCGCTCCGTTACTTCGAGCAGATCGTGAAAGATTACCCGACTTCCATTCTGGTGAAAGACGCGTTGCACTATATCGGCGATATTTACTTCAAGAAAAAAAGCTACAGTCAGGCAGAATCTTACTACAACCGCGTTCTGACCGAATACGGAAACGATCGCGAGACCTGTAAGCGCGAGGTCGAAGCGCTGGCGGATATTTACACTGCCCAGCAAAACCTCGACAAAGTAGAGCAGCTTGCCGATAAGTATCCATGTGCCGATTCCATCCGATTCGAGGTAGAAGACAAATTCTACGTTCAGTCTATGAAGCCTTACCAGGATTCCTCTTGGTCGGGCGCCGTGATCGAATTCGACAAATACCTGAACAAGTACCCGAGCGGAAAATACCGTAACGAGATCCTGAATTACAAGGCAGATGCGCTTTACAAACTGAAACGCGAGGCTGATGCGGTTGTTATTTACCGGCAGACGCTCGAAGGTCCGGACGACGATTTCACCGAAGTTGCCGCCCAGCGAACGGCCAAATACCTTTACAACAGCAAGGATTATGAAGGTGCGCTTCCTTACTATTCCCGACTTGAAAAAGTGACGAAATCACCGGAGCTGATCTTTGCTGCTTCCCTTGGACTGATGCGCTGTCATTTCATCCTGGAGAATTACACCAACGCAGCCGAGTATGCCCGCAAGGTGTTGCTGAATACCAAAAACACAACGACCGTTCGCCTGGAAGCAGAATTTGCCAAAGGAATCTCGCTGGCCAAGACAGACCGTTTCTCAGAAGCAATCTCCTCACTCGAATACGTTGTTAAGAACACGACCAACGAATTTGCCTCTGAAGCCAAGTACACGATCGCCGAAGGTTATTTCCTGGCAAACGATCTCGTGAAAGCAGACGCTGAGATTCGCGCTTTGCTGAAACTGAAACCGGGCTATAATTACTGGATCGCCAAGGCGCTGATCCTTCAGACCAAAGTATTGATCGGCAAGAACGACCTTTTCCAGGCAGAACAGACCATTAACTCGGTTATAGCCAATTACAAAGTGAAAGACGACGGTATTATCGATGAAGCCACAGAGCTTTACGATGAGCTGATGCAGCTGAAAAACGAGCCGAAATCGATTGAAGAAAAGAGCGGAACAGTGATTGAACTCGAAGAAAAACAAGGGAACTAATGAATAGCAGAAAGACAACACAGATTGCCGGCATTTTTTTGATCCTTATCACGAATGCTTTTCAATCGGCAGCACAGATTGACATCACAACCGAATCACTCCGGGAAGTCGAGCCAGCTTACCGCCAGGAAGGTCAGCCACAGATCATCGATACCGTTTTCTCTACGCCAACGACCAAATTTCCGTTGCTTGCTATGCGCTACGAGCCCTTTTTCGAGGTACAGAAAATTGAGCCAGCCACAGTAAAGACCGTGGAAAAACTGCAGCAGCTTTACAACGGTTATGCCCGCTTGGGAATAGGATCCGTGTTTATGCCGCTGGCTGAAGTTTACTACAACAATACACGCACCCGCAAGTACAATTACGGTTTGCACCTGCAGCACCTGAGCTCATTCGGCCGCCAGCCAAACGTGGCTCCGAGCTCGTTCGACCGCACTAATTTTCGTGGTTTCGGGGGCGTGAACGAGAAGAAATATGACTGGCTCGCGGAGATCAATTACAACAACCGCGGACTGCATTTTTACGGCTTCCCGGATGAGCATGCAGATGCCGACAGTATTGCACAGCGTTTTAACACCATTGGCGCAAAAGGACTATTCAGCTCGCACAAGCACGACAGCCTAGGGCTCAACTGGCGCGTAGGACTGGAATACCGCCACTTCAACGACAAGAAACCGGGCGAAGACAGCATTTCCGACTGGAGAGCGCGCGAAAATTACTTCGCCATCACCACCGGCGGCTGGTTCAAATGGGGGAATGAAACCTTCGGAGCGGACATTGACCTGAAATACAACGGCTATAAATACGGAACAGAAGGCGATACCTTGTATTCCGCTTTGAATCCCGGAATCGTTACCAACAACACGCTTATCAGCGCCAAGCCTTACGTGGTGACCTATTCCAAGAACAAACGCTTCAAGGCAAAGGTCGGTGTAGATATTACGTTCAGTGCCGGCGCCAAAACGAAAGCTTATCTCTATCCGAATGCGGAAGTGAAGTATTCACTCTTTGACGATATCCTGATTCCTTATGCCGGACTTCGCGGTGGAATGACACAGCAATCATTCAAATCGCTGACGGATATCAACGAATTCTCGCTTTCCAACGTTGACCTTCGCAATGAGCACAAAGCCCTTGACGGTTACATCGGTATGAAAGGAACGCTGAGCAAGCGCATAGGCTTTAACATCGGTGCAAGCTTCGCCCATGTGAAAGACAAAGCATTGTTTGTTACCGATACGACTTTCTCGGGTGGGAACCGCTTCAAAGTGATCTACGATACGATGAACATCGCGATGGTCGAAGGATCTTTATCTTACCAGCTTCGCGAAAAAACGAAGATCGACGTAACGGGACGTTTCTATTCTTACAATGCCCTGAACAATACATATGCGTGGAACCTGCCGCAGGTCGTATTCATCGTTCGGGGAACGCATAACCTTTACGACAAATTCATTTTCAACGCAGACCTGACATTCGAAGGCGGAAGACGAGCGCTGGTCTACGCAGATGAAGAAGACGTGACCGAAGAAAACAACCAGTTCGCGAAAAAGCTAGGCTTAATTGCCGATGTGAACCTGGGAGTTGAATACCGCTACAACAAACGCATTTCCGGTTTTGTGAACTTCAACAACGTTGCCGCCCAGCGTTACAAAAGATGGTATAATTATCCTGTTCAGGGAATCCAGGTAATGGCCGGGGTTACTTTCCGATTCTAAGGCTTCTTTAAGATTTGAATAAAACACGAACCGCTCCTTCATTAGCTGAAGGAGCGGTTTTTATTTTCCAGGCTGTTTAGCTATAGCTTTTACACATACAGTTATCGCCGCAGTTGCAATTTTCGCACTGGCAGTTCGGATTGCCGCAAGGGCCTTTTGCTGATGTTTCCATGTTTCTTTTTTAATTGGTTATGAAACAAAAGTACGGCTGACCGAAGCCTGGCTTCGTATATCGAAAAGGGAAAGATGTATATAATTTTTGGATGCTTTTTCAGCTCTTCGCACGCTTTGCCTGGCCGATACCTTTGAAATAAGACGGCGTTAAACCGGTGTGTTTTTTAAACTGTGCAGATAAATGATGAACGCTGCTGAACCCGGTTTGATAAGCTATTTCAGTCAGCGACAACTGATCATACACCAGCAGCTCTTTCACTTTTTCGATCCGCTGCGTAATAAAAAACTGCTCGATGGAGATTCCTTCTGCTGAAGAGAACAGATCACTCAGGTAGCTGTAGTCGTTCGGGATGTGCTGCGTAATAAAAGCGGATAAATTTATCTTCTGCTCTTTCCCGCTCCTGATCACGTACTCGAGCACCAGCAGCTTGATGTTTTCGATCAGCTTGTTCAGCCGCGTTTCAATGAGCTCGAAACCAACTTTCCGAAGCTCGCTTTCGAAAGCTGCCAGTTCGGTGGATGACGGAACTTGTTCCAGGGTGACTTCGCCGGGAATGACTTTTTTGTACGCCATGTTTAAATCCGACAGGATCGTTTCAACCGAAAGCACGCATCTCGGGCACACCATGTTTTTTATAAAGAGCGAATGATCTTTTTTCATGGCCAGAAAATCGGAAAGTGTTTTGAAATTATTTCAGGATCCAGCCATTCAGACCTTCTGCCTGGAGCTTTGTGTTCAGTTTTGCAAAATCCGCTCCGCTTCCTGCGCTTACTCTTGTCAAGCCTTCGCCCGGGAGAACCGATGCATCGAAGCCTTTCGCGCGCAATGAGCTTGCCAGTTTCTCGGCATTTGCCGCGTTGCTGAAACAGCCTACGATAATGTGAGATGATGATGACGAGTAAGGCTTCTGAACTGCCGGAGCACTTACAACGGGCGCCTCCGGAGAAACTACCGGGGTTGCATTTGTCTGGGGCTCGGCCACACGGACAGGAATATACGTGTCTTCGTCGAAGGCGTAGGAGAAAATCGAAATACCATCCGGAATGTTATCGAGCTGGTGCTGATTACCGGAAACGGGCGCTTTGTAAACTTGCTGCTGTGGCTTGTAAGTTCCTTTCTGCTGCGAGTGGAAAGGATTGAAATCGTGCAGTGAGATCATTCCAGATTCCAGCACATCGGTTTTCATCGGGATCCAGAAGGTATAAAAAGCGACCGGCAGCAAAGCAGCGGCGGCAACATATTTCCAGGGCTTAATCGTTCGTTTCGCAGCAGTAATTGAAATGACAGGTGTTTCGGTCGAAGCCGTTACCGGGATCTCGCGAATGTGTTCCGGCTGAAATTCAACTACAGGCTCTGACAGCGCTTCCCTGACCAGGATCTGAACGGCATCGTGAGCAGTTTTAGCTTCCACATCAGAAACGGAAACGAAATGGATTGGTCCCAAACCATAGGATTCCAGCAGCAGGTTGTAGAAACGGTCCTGCTCAAAGCAAAGATTGCGCTCCTGATCGACGTACAGAAAACCGACGCGATCGATGGAAATACGCTGTCCCTGCTTCAGGTCGTTTTCCCACAGGGCAATTGCGTTTGAAACTGCTGATTGTGCTGCTGCATAATCCACCTTGTTCTGCTGAGCATAGGAAGAAACGAGCAGTCCGTCGTTGTTGATCAGCTGACGGTTGAAAAGGATTGCTTTTCGTGGTGGAGTCATGGTTCCGTGTGACATATCGAGCTGCGCACCAACGCGTTGCGCTACGAATCCTCCGAAAGCAGGAACGATCACACAATTGTGCTGCAGCAATAAATCACCAATAATACCTTCAACTGTCACCATGTCACAAACTTACGAAAACAAACAGACATTCTACGCTCACAGCCGAAAACGGTTACAGGAAAGCGAGCACTTTTTCCACATCTTCCGGAGTATCAATGTTTGGCGTTTCGATTTCCGTTTCGACCACCTGGATGGTGTAATTGTGGTAGAGCCAGCGCAATTGTTCCAGCGATTCGATCTGCTCGAGC
>Ga0247810_10001079_pt1 | contig 18902 bp, 18 predicted proteins | sample UWRJL119311C1_FD_179918 | JGI IMG/M metagenome (GOLD analysis project Ga0247810, IMG submission 179918) | Plant litter microbial communities from Arlington Agricultural Research Station in Wisconsin, United States - UWRJ-L119-311C-1 | ecosystem: Environmental > Terrestrial > Plant litter >... | reverse complement strand
GACCGCCGCCGGACTCCTCGCCCTCGTCGGGGTGTTCGACATCGTCGGGACGATCGCCTCCGGCTGGCTGACCGACAAGATCAACCCGCGCATCCTCCTCGCCGTCTACTACGCCGGGCGGGGGCTCGGTCTCCTGGTCCTGCCCTTCCTGCTCAGTGCGACCGTCGAACCGCCGATCATCGTGTTCGTCGTCATCTACGGCCTGGACTGGGTGGCGACCGTCCCGCCGACCGTGGCGATCTGCCGTGAGATCTTCGGCAAGGACGGGCCCATCGTGTTCGGCTGGGTCTTCGCGGCGCACCAGGTGGGTGCGGCGATCGCGGCCACCGTCGCCGGAACCGTGCGCGACGCGACGGGGGAGTACACGATCGCCTGGTTCGGTGCGGCCGCCCTCTGCCTCGTCGCCGCGGTGGTCAGTGCGGGCATCTCCCGTCGGGCGCGAGTGCTCGCGACCTGACTTCGACCGCGCGGTAGGGTCGCAGGGTGGAAAGCCTGCTCGACGTCGGTGAGACGATCGCCCTCTACGTGTTCCTGGTCTGGGTGCTGTTCCTCGCACTCCAGTCCTCCGATCTCCTGGCGACGCTCGTCGACATGCGGGGGGCGCATGACCTGCGGATCCGCGGCCGTGCGACGAGCCGACGGGTCACGGAGTACTTCTGGGCCATCCCGGCCGTTTTCACGCTCGCGCTGTTCTTCGCTCTCGGTATCGACTACGCCGGTCATCTGCTCTTCGACCTCGGCCGGGAGCGCGACGGCCTCACCGTCCTCGCGGTCCTGCTGTTCGTGGCCTTCGGTGCGGGGATCGGTATCGTCTACGCGCTCAGCCGGGGAGAGACCGCGAGTTACGCCATCCTTCGCGACAACCTCACACAGGACATCGGATTGCGACTCACCCGCGGCCAGGTGGACGGCTTCCGGGCCCAGCTCGACCTCGTCGACGCGAAGAGCCGCCGGATCCGCCTCGGCGTCCGCGACCGCGGGGCCATGCCGCGCACGCGGGCACACCTCCGGGAGACCGCGGAGAGCTTCCGTGCCGTTCCGCCCGCCGGACTGCAGGCCCTCGGCGCCATCGGCTGGACCTACGCCTGGGCGTACCTGTGGCGCGGCAACGTGCTGCGCGTCGTGCCGCCGCTGCTCATCCTGGCCGACACGGTCTTCGTCGCCGTGCTCGTCGGGATCGCCGGCGATCCCGCCGGGTGGGCGCTCGTCGCGCTCGGGCTCCTCGGCACCGCGGTCAGCGCCGGGCTCGCCATCACGAGCGCCCGGGCATCGCTCGCCGCGAAGACCGCCTGGCACGCGGTCTACCTCAAGCAGCGCTCCGAGGTCGAGGACCTCCTCATCGAGCTGGAGAAGGCCACCCGCAAGGGCGTCACCGGTCTCGGCGATCGGGTGGCACGCGCCCTCCAGATCCTCCGCGAGCAGCAGCAGTAACAGGCAGTGGCAACGACAGCATCGGACGCATCGTCGTCCCGACCGGTGAGGCACCCATGACACACACGGACCCCTTCGCGCGCCCCGCCTATCTGAACTTCCCGCCGCCGACGCAGGCACCGGACGAGGTCACGCGCGCCGCGAACGCCGTCCCAGGGCCGGCGACCGTCGGCCAGCAGGTGCGCCGCCCGAGCCTGCTCGTCCCCGCGATCATCGGATTCTCGATCCTCGGTCTCACCGGGCTGCTCGTCGTCGGGTACCTGTTCCTCGCCCTCGGCGCCGGAGTCGTGGCTCTGGCCGGCTTCATGGCACTCGTCCCGCTCGCGCTCGTGCTGCTCGGCGTGCGTTGGATCGACCGCTGGGAGCCGGAGCCACGCGGCACCCTCGTCTTCGCCTTCCTCTGGGGAGCCATCGCCTCCGTCTTCGGTGCCCTCGTCGTCGGTCTCATCGTGCAGGTCGTCCAGGAGGGAGCGGGTGTCAGCAGCGAGATGCAGGACTTCACCGGAGCCGTCATCCAGGCCCCGCTCGTCGAGGAGTTCGCCAAGGGCCTCGGGATCCTCATCCTGCTGTTCGCGGCCCGCAAGCACTTCGACGGACCGGTCGACGGTGTGGTGTACGCCGCGACCATCGCCGCCGGCTTCGCCTTCACCGAGAACATCCTCTACTTCGGCGACGCCGTCCTCGGCGGTGTCCCGGCCGAGATCGTCGGCATCTTCGTCATGCGCGGGCTCATGTCGCCCTTCGCGCACGTCATGTTCACGATCTGCACCGGGCTCGCGCTCGGTATCGCTGCGCGTCGCCGCGGGGTGGGCCCCGGCATCCTCGCCTTCGTGATCGGGCTGATCCCCGCGATCGGACTCCACGCCCTCTGGAACGGTGCGACCTTCGTCGTCGGTGACGGGTTCCTCGCCTACTACGCCCTGGTCCAGGTCCCCCTCTTCGCCGGAGCGATCGTCCTCGTCGTCCTGCTGCGCCGTCAGGAGTCGCGCCTCACGGTGACCCGCCTGACGGAGTACGCCGCCGCCGGCTGGTTCAACCCGGACGAGATCACGGCGCTCGCGACCCCGGGCGGTCGTCGACGTGCTCTCTCCTGGGCGCGGGGGCACGGCATCGGTGCCGTCATGAAGGGTTATATCCGCGACGCGACGAAGCTGGCGTTCGTTCGTCAGCGTCTCGTCGCGGGCATCGGCACGACCGCGGCCGTGCAGGTGGACGAGTCCGCCCTGCTGGCCGGCATCGTCCAGCGCCGTGCGGCCCTGCAGCCGCAGGCAGTGCCCCAGCCCATGCAGCAGCCGCTCCAGCAGGACTGGCGCCCGCCGACGGTCTGAGTCAGGAGCCGAGCGCCGCCATCCCGATCAACCACGCGATGATCAGGGCGATGGGTCCGAGGACGAGCGGTGCGCCGAGGAAGACCAGGAGCACGATCACGTAGGTCGGGAGGCGCTTCTTCAGGCGACGACCCGGCTCGGCGACCACGTTGGGCGCGAAAGCGCCGATCCGGTCGTCGACGTAGCGGCTGGTCTGCCGAAGGGTCTTCGCGCCGACGACGTCGATGATCCGGAAGAGGCGCTCGTGGAGGCCGGGATTCGTCATCGGGAAGGGCCCGGTCGTGTAGACGAACATCCAGTCGTCCACGATCTCGACGTCGAAGGGCGCGACCATGTCGATGAGGAGCGCCATGAGGTCCGGCGTGAAGACGTAGTACGCGTCCCGCTCGTACTGTCGCGGGCAGTAGAGCGTGAAGTACCGATTGAAGTCGCCCTCGAGGGAGAGCACCTGATCCCGCCCGAAGAAGGCGGACCCGATCTGCCCGTTGGCCGTCGCGTCGAGCACCATGTGCGGGAGGCGGCGGTCGAGGTGCAGTGCCATGAAACCCTGGTGGTGGGTGGTGGTCGTCTTACCGTTCGACACCGTGTACTGGAAGTTGCCGATGTCGACGAACCGCCCGTCGGCCGATCGGAGATGGTCGACCGCCTTGCGGTCGGAGCCGTGTTGGAACGCGTAGCCCGGGTACTGCGGGTTCGGGCTCGACACCGAGTACACGAGGTCGTTCGCCGCGGCGAAGCCGGAGAGCCGGAAGGTCTTCTCCCACCGGCGACGCATGCCGCTGCGCAAGCCCCACACCGCGAGCACGATCATGCCGGCGATGAGGGCGAGGGTCACCATGATGCAGATCGCGATGAGCAGGTTGGGCAGCGGATTGCCCGGGTCGCTGATCACCCAGCCCGCCAGCAGTCCCGCGATGACGAGTCCTGTCGTGAGGACGAGGCTGGCGAGGGCTGCGACCGCGCACCCGATGCCGACTCCCTGGAGGGCCTCTGACGGCCCCGCGTAGCCCGGCTGGCGCTTGGTGCGTGCGGTGAATTCGGCCAGTGCCCGCGGATCGATGGGGTTGACGAGAGCGGTGTAATCGAGGCGTCGTGTCACCTGAACGATCCTCGCATACCTCGATCGTCAGGAGACGATGTCGCTCACACAGGAATACAGTCCGAACACCACGAGGCCCAGCGTGACGATCAGACCGACGACGGAGAAGCTCCGCTTCAGTCGCGCCCCCTGCGGTGCGACGAAGTTGGCTGCGAACTGCCCGATGTTCTCGTCGACATAGCGATCCGTCTGGCTGAGGGTCTTGGCTCCCACGGTGTCGACGATCTGGAAGAGGCGCTGGTAGACGGCGGGCTCGGCCGAACGGAACGGCTTCGCCGAGTACACGAACATCCAGTCGTCCACGATCTCGACGTCGAAGGGCGCCGCGTTGTCGATGAGCAATGCCATGAGGTCCGGCGTGAAGACGTAGAGCGCATCCCGCTCGTACTGTCGGGGGGCGTACAGGGCGAAGTGCTTGTCGAAGTCACCCTCGAGGGAGAGCCGCTGGTCGCGGGCGAAGGTCGCCGGCAGGTTCGTTCCGCCGAACAGGCCGTTGTTCGATGTCGCGTCGAGCACCATGTGGGGGAGTCGGCGGTCCAGGTGGAGCGCCATGAAGCCCCAGCGGTGCGTGGTGCGGTTCTTCCCGCTCCCCGTGGAGTAGGTGTAGTTGCCGATGTCCAGGAATCTGCCTTCGGCCGAGCTCAGGCGGTTGGTGACACGGCGACCGTCCCCCTGCCCGAAGATCGCGCCAGGGTAGAGCGGGTTGCTCTGGGACGGCGAGAAGACGAGCCCGTTGGCCGCGGCGAAACGGTGAAGGCGCAAGCGGGTCGCCCAGACCGACCCGGTCAGGGTGCGCACCAGCAGCCCGACCGCCGTGGCGATGATGCCGACGGCGACGAGGAGCGGGAAACCGGCGAAGAATGCGGCGACGGGGTTGCCCGGATTGTCCTGCAGCCCCTGCACCCCGACACGGGCGAACATGCCGGAAACCGCCAGGATGAACACGACGGCAAAGCCGAGAACGCCCCCGGCGGCGAGGCCCTGGCCCACGCTCACGGTCGCCCATTCCGAGCCGGAACCCTTCATCGAGCGGCGGAAGTCACGCACCTCCTCGCGCGAGACCGGGGTGATGAGCGCTGTGTAGTCGACCGTGCGTTTCACAGGTTCATCGTGACATAACCGGTCGCCATGACCGCCCACGCGAGAATCACCAGAGCGCTGATCGCGACCACGGCCACGAGCCGCTTGACCGGCATGCGTTGAACTAGTCGGGCCCCCGGGGAAGCGACGGATCCGGCGTGCTGCGCGCGTTCATCGCGATAGCCGGCAGAACGCCTCACCGTCTTGGCGCCGACGCGTGACACGATCGCAGAGATCCGCTCCCAGACGGCGGGATCCGCCAGGTCGAAGGGGGTGCGAGAGGAGAGCAACAGCCAGTCGTCGACGATCTCGGCGTCCAGGTCGCCGGCATCGTCGATGAACAGGGCCATCAGGTCGGGTGTGAGGAGGTAAAGGGCGTCCCGCTCGTAGCCCGGAGGGCAGTGGAGCGTGAAGTGGCGGTCGAAGTCTCCTTCCAGGCCCACGCGGCCCCTGCCGTCGAAGGAGGCCCCGAACCGGGCAAGCAGACCGTTGTTGGCGCGCGCGTCGAGAAGGAGGTGCGGCATTCGTGCGCCGAGGTGCACTGCCACGAAGCCGAAGTCCTCGACAAGATCGCCCCATGAGGTCGTGCCGAGGTACACCTGGGCGTTACCGACGTCGAAGAACCGGCCGCCGCTCCGTCTCGCGACGTGCATCCCCACCGACAACCGCCCGGGGGAGAACATCACCCCGGGATAGTTCGGACGTCCGGGGAGTGGTTCGAAGACCAGCCCGTTGTCGGCGGCGAACCGGGACAGCCGGAAGAGTCCCTCCCAGTCCGGTCCCGACCCGCGAGCTGCCGGCGTCCCGCGTGGGCGATGTGGCCTGTTCCATCGACGGCTGAGTGTCCTTCGCCCCCGGGCGAAGCGCTCGACGGCCTCCGGGTCGACCGTCGCGCGCAAGGCGCCGAGATCGAGATCGAGATCGAGTGAGGAGGCCACCCGCTCATGCTGGCAGTGCACGGACCCGTCCACGACCCCGCGAACGGGGACCGGGCCCGTCAGGACCCTGCGACCCGTTAAAGACCCATCGCCCAGTGGTGCGGCGATGCCGGCGACTCGACTGGGCGATGAGTTGGTTCCCCTCCATGGTGCGCCTGCTTCGCCCGATGCGCAATACCCCCGTCTGTCAGCGACGCGGTCGCCCGACCCGTAGGATTGATAGCCGGATTTCTGGGGGTGTTGGTGGAGTCGAACGAGCTCGAGCGCGAACGTGATTACGTCGCGGGTCTGTACCGTCGACTCGACGAACTGCGGGGTGCCGCCCAGCGTGAACTGGAGCGCGTGCGCCGCGGTGAGGCGGGCGGTACGCACCAGAACCGGACGGAGCGGGACGCCTTCGCCCGGATCTTCGAGGACCGCATCGCGCAGCTCCGCGAGATCGACGAGCGCCTCGCCTTCGGCCGCCTCGAGCTGGCCGAGCCGGACGAGGAGGACGGTGGCCACCGCTACATCGGCCGCATCGGCCTCCGCGACGACGAGCAGCGCCCGATCCTGCTCGACTGGCGCGTCCCGCAGGCCCGCGCCTTCTACCAGGCCACGGCAGCCACGCCGCTCGGGATGCGCGCCCGGCGCCACCTGCAGAGCAGCGGCCGCGACATCGTGCGGATCGACGATGAGATCTTCGACCGCGAGCTCCTCGAGACCGCCGGTGACACCCTGCAGGGAGAGGGTGCGCTGCTGGCCGCCCTGAGCGCCCAGCGCACCGGACGGATGGGCGACATCGTCTCCACCATCCAGGCCGAACAGGACCGCATCATCCGCTCGGAGCTGCGCGGCGTGCTCGTGGTGCAGGGCGGCCCGGGCACGGGCAAGACGGCCGTGGCATTGCACCGCGCCGCCTACCTGCTGTACTCGCATCGCGAACGCCTGGCCGCCTCCGGTGTCCTCATCGTCGGGCCGAGCCGGTCCTTTCTGCGCTACATCGAGTCGGTGCTGCCGTCGCTGGGCGAGACCGGTGTCGTGCTCGCGAGCGTCGGCCAGCTCTACCCGGGCATCGAGGCGACGGCGGAGGACCCGGCGGCCACCGCGATCGTCAAGGGCGGAACCGAGATGGCCGGCCTGCTCAAGCGGGCGGTCCGGTCGCGGCAGGTCGTGCCGCGTGAGCCGCAGGTCGTCGAGGTCAACAACGAACGCCTGACCGTCGACCCGTCGGTGATCCGGCACGCCATGCAGCGCGCCTGGGACACCCACAAGCCGCACAACGAGGCCCGTGCCACCTTCAACAAGGTCGCGCTATCGTCCCTCGGTCGTCTGCTCGCCGACCAGCTGCGTTCGCACGGCAACACGATCGACGAGGAGGACCAGCGCTACCTGCAGTCCGACCTCCGTGCGTCGCACGACGTCAAGGTGCTGCTCAACACGGCCTGGTTGCCCCTGACCCCCGAGAAGCTTCTGCAGGATCTCTACGCCCGGCCGCAGTGGCTCGCCACGATCACGCAGTCCTGGACGCCGGCGAAGCGGGCTCTCCTGCAGCGGGACCGGAACGCACCGTTCACCATCTCCGACGTGCCCCTGCTCGACGAGGCCGCCGAGCTGCTCGGCGTGCTGGACACGCAGGGCGACGCCCAGCGCAAGGAACGCGAACGCCAGCGCAAGCGCGACATCGAGAACGCCGAGCAGGCCATCCGCAACATGGACGTCGAGGGAATGGTCGACGCGAGGACGCTGGCGGAGGGCTTCGAGGAGACCGCGGCCCGCCGATCCACGGCCGAGCTCGCGTCGGCTGACCGCAGCTGGGCCTTCGGCCACGTCGTGGTGGACGAGGCGCAGGAGCTCTCGCCGATGCAGTGGCGCCTGCTCCTGCGCCGTGGCCCGCAGCGGTCGTTCACGGTCGTGGGCGACGTCGCACAGGCCAGCGCCGCCGCCGGGGCGACCACGTGGGTGCAGGCGCTCGAGCCATTCGGAGCCGACGCGTGGCGTCTCGAGGAGCTGACCGTCAACTACCGCACCCCCGCGCAGATCGCACGTGCCGCGGAGGATATGGCGATCGCCAACGGGCTCGTGGTGACGCGATCGCGGTCGGTTCGCGAGAGCGAGTGGCCGGTCGACATCCGTCGGGTCGACGACGTGCGGGAGGCGGTGCTCACCGCGATCACGGACGAGCGCGCGATCGACGATCGCGGGACGATCGCTGTCATCGCCTCCACCGACCAGATCGATGAGCTCTACGGCATCGCGAGTGCCCGCTTCGACGTCCTCGTCGGCCGGGGGGCTGCCGGGCTGTCCCGCCCCGTCGCCTTCCTCACCCCCGCGGACGCGAAGGGACTCGAGTTCGACGCCGCGATCGTGGTCGAGCCGGCACGGCTGCTCCGCGAGATCGAACGCGGTGCGGCGGCCCTCTATGTCGCGATGACCCGACCCACCCAGCGCCTCCACCTGGTGACGACGGAGGAGCTGCCGCGCGGGCTCTGATCCGTGACGTGACCTCCTCATGGGGGCTGGTGTCGTCAGGGCGGGGAGCGCACAGTTGAGGATGCGCGGCTGCCCGAAACCGCGCTCCACCCCGATGAGGACCGATGATGCCTGACGGCGACACCGCTGTGACGGGCTCGTCCATGCCCGGTCGCCGTCGCGCGGGTGATCTCGCGGTCGCCGAGCTGATGCGCGCGCAGGCGACGGTTCCCGCCCGTGGCCCGTTGGCCAGGGCGGTCGGTGCCAGCCCGCTCTCGGACGAGACGAACGCGCAGTACCGTGCCGTGCTCGGTGAGGTCGAGGTCGGAGAGGCGCTCGACCGCCTTGGACCCGGGTGGATCGTCGTCCACGGCATCCCGCAGGCCGAGGGCGCCGCCGACATCGACCATCTCGTGGTCGGCCCGCCCGGTGTCGTCCTCGTATCGACCCGCACGCACCGTGGTGTCGACGTCTGGGCATCTGCCCGCACCCTCATGGTGGGCGGCGTGCGTCAGTCGGCGATCCGCGACATGGAGTTCGAGATGGGCCGCGCGGAGCGGGTCCTCGGCATTGCCGCGGGGCGCACCGTCCTGGTCTCGGGCATCCTCGCCGTCGTGGCGGCTTCGTCCGTCACCGTCGTGGACCGTCACCGCGACGTCGCGGTCCTCCCTGCGGGCGCCCTCGTCGCGTGGTTGCGGGGTGCTCCCGTCCGGCTCGGCCCGGCCGAAGTCGCCGAGGTCGGCGTGATCGCAGCGCGCGCGGGGACCTGGTCCATCGGCTCCGGAGTGCCCGCCGTGGACGAGGAGAGCCGTGCCGCGTTCGAGCGCCTTCGTACCGAGGTGCGTGGGGCGGCCCGCACGCAGCGATCGTGGATCGTCGGGGCGGCGATCCTCGGGGTCGTCGCGCTCATCGCGATGACCTGGACCATCGTCGCGGTCGCCCTCGGCTCCGCCGGCCTCTGAACTCGCCGCGAACCCTCGCCATCGGAGCGGGTTGCCTGTAGAAACGAGCCATGAGCGATCGCGTCGCACACTGGATCGAGCTGTATCGCACCGCCTGGGAGTCGAACGAGGCCGAGGACATCCAGGCGCTGTTCGTCGAGGATGCCGAGTACCGGACCGAACCCCATGCCGAGCCCTGGACAGGCCACGAGGAGATCGTCGACGGCTGGTTGGAGGCGGCCGACGAACCGGGGGAGACCTCGTTCGAGTGGGAGATCGTCACCGAGACGGACGATCTCGCCATCGTGCAGGGCCGGACCGGCTACCGAGGTGGACCGACCTACGCCAACCTGTGGGTCATCGGTTTCGCAGCGGACGGGCGTGCAACCCGGTTCACCGAGTGGTACATGGACGAGGGCGACGCCGGGTGATCGCGACGGCACGGTGAGTCGGGCGGCAGCCTTCGCGCCCTACGCACTCGTCTCCATCCTCCATGTCGTCGCGCTCGGCACCGGGTGGGCGGACGGGTCGACGTGGACCAAGCCGCTCCTCATGCCTGCGCTGTTCCTGGCGCTCGTGCTCGCTGTCCCGATGCGGCGCAGCCGGCTCCTTGTCGTCACCGCCCTCGCGATCGTGTGCTCCTGGGCGGGCGACGTCCTTCTCGAGACTCCGGGAGACGTCGGGTTCCTTCTCGGTCTCGGTGCCTTCCTGCTCGCGCATCTGGCCTACATCGCGCTGTTCGTCGGCCCACTGCGGGAGCGACGCATCCCGCTCGGGACCCTCACGTTCCTCGGATGGTGGGGCGCTCTCGTCCTGGTGCTCGCGCCGGACGCGGGCCCGCTGCTCGTGCCGGTCGCCCTCTACGGGATCGTCCTGGCAGGCTCGGGGGCGACGGCCTTCGGTGCGAACCGGTTCGTCGCGATCGGAGCCCTTGTCTTCCTCGCGTCGGACACTCTGCTCGCGTTCCGGTTGTTCCGTCCGGATTTCGATCCGTGGCAGATCGACGCGATCATCATGCTGCTCTACACGGCGGGTCAGGGCCTCATCGTCTGGGGTGCGGTCACCCGCGCACGCACTGTCCCGTCCCGACCGGTCGGGTGAGACCGGGAGCCATCGACGCAACCGGGTCGAGCTCGGCCATCGTCATCGCGTAACCGAGGTTCGCCGTGTTCGCGCTCTTGGCGAAGACGACGCCGATCACCGTTCCGTCGTTCGCCAGGAACGGGCCGCCGGAGTCGCCCTCGTTGACGGTGGTCGCGAGCGAGTAGACCTCGCGAGGGCTCGCGTTCGAGCCGTAGATGTCGTTGACGTTCGACGTGGAGACGGCGAGGACCTCCGCCGCGCTCGTGACGAAGGGGCCGCCGAAGGGGTAACCGTCGATGACCCCCGTCTCACCGACCGGTGCCGTGTCGCCGAGCGCGAGCGGCGCGGCATCGAGGCCGGGGACGGCGATGATCGCGAGGTCGTCCACCGGGTCGAAGTAGACGACCGAGCCGGTGAGCACCTGGCCGCCGGGGGACTCGACGATCGGCTCGACGACGCCCGAGACGACGTGGGCGTTCGTCACGATCCGTTCGGCCGCGACGACGAAGCCGGACCCGGACTGGGTCTGCGAGCAGGATGCCGCGGTGCCGGTGATCCGGACGACCGACTGGGCGGCACGGGTGAGGGCCTCGCTGCCCGTGTCGACGTCGTCCGGCAGGACCGGGGTCTCGGTGATACCGCCGAGTGCCTCCTGGATCGCCGGGATCCCGGTCGAGAGGAGGCTGGACCGCAGCTGGGCGAGGAAGGCCTCCGCCGGGTCGGGTGTCAGGCCGGCGATCGTCCGCAGCACCGTCGACTCGCCGATGACCTTGGACAGGGTCGGGATGCCGAAGCCGCCGAGGCTGGAGGAGAGGACGAGGACCACCAGGGCGGAGGCCACGACGTTGGTGACGGCCCCGAGGAGACGGTTGACCACACGCAGGCCCTTCGCCTTCACCGACCGCTCGATGGCGCCGGCGATGGCCGTACCGATCGCATAGCCGCCGGCGAGGAGCGCGATGGCAACTCCCAGGACGACCACGATGCGCCAGTTGCTGCCCGGCACCCAGCCTCCGACGATGGGGAGCAAGAGGAACACGCCGACGAGGCCGATGACGACTCCCGCGAGGGCGCCGATCGCGTGGACGAAGCCGTTGCGGTAGCCGTACACGCCGTAGGCGATGAGGACGACGACGAGAAGGATGTCGAAGACGATGACCCCGATGATGGCACCTTTCTCACAGTGTCGGGCACCAGCTTAACGGGGGCAGGGGGTGCAGGATGGGAGTATGACGATCCCCGCTTACGCGCTCAATGACGGCCACCGCATCCCCGCCATCGGACTCGGCACCTACAACCTCACCGGGGACGAGGGCGTAGCGTCGATCCGCGCGGCCATCGACTCGGGTTACACGCTGCTCGACACGGCCCTCAACTACAAGAACGAGCGCGAGGTGGGCCAGGCGGTGCGCGACTCCGGTCGTCGCGACGAGCTGTTCGTCACCACGAAGCTCCCAGGCCGCCACCACGGGCATGCCGAGGCCATCGCGAGCCTCGAGGAGTCCCTCGGCAATCTCGGGCTCGACCACGTCGACCTGTATCTCATCCACTGGCCTCTGCCGAAGCAGGACAAGTTCGTGGAGACCTGGAAGGCGCTCATCGAGCTCCGCGAGCGTGGCCTCACCCGGTCGATCGGCGTCAGCAACTTCACCAAGGCCCACTTGCAGCGCCTCGAGGACGAGACGGGTGTGATCCCGGCGGTCAACCAGGTCGAGCTGCACCCGCGGTTCCGCCAGGAGGACCTGCGCGCCTTCCACATCACCAAGGGGATCATCACCGAGGGCTGGAGCCCGCTCGCCCGTCGCAAGGAGGTCTCGGGGGAGTCATCCGTCGAGGCGATCGCCGCCAAGCACGGCGTCACCCCGACGCAGGTCGTGCTGCGCTGGCATGTCCAGCTCGGTGTCGTGCCGATCCCGAAGTCGGGAGACCCGGAGCGACAGCGCGAGAACCTCGACCTGTTCGGCTTCCGCCTGGACGAGGACGACATGACCGCGATCAACGCCCTCGAGTCGGGCCGGCTCTGGGACGGCGACCCGGACACCCACGAGGAGTTCTAGATCGCTCCCTAGGGGATGTTCGAGACGAGGTCGGCCATCCGGCTGAGGATGAAGAAGGCGACGCCGCCGATGAATAGCAAGACCACGCCGAACACGGCGACGAAGAGGATCAGCATCTTCTTCGTCCCCCCGCCGAGGAAACCCATCCGGAGACGTCGTCCGCCGTCGCCGACCACGTTCGCCGCACGGTCGCCCACCCGGTCATCCGTATAGAAGTCGGTCTGCCGGAGAGCCTTGGCGCCCACCACATCGCGGATGCGTCCGAGACGCTCCCACAGCGCCGGGTCGCGGACGTCGAAGGGTGTCGTGGCGTACACATAGAGCATGTCGTCGACGATCTCGACGTCGAAGTCGCCCGTCTCGTCGACGAGGAGGGCCATGAGGTCGGGCGTCATGATGTACAGCGCGTCGGTCTCGTAGCCGCGCGGGCAGTACAGACGGAAGTGTCGATCGAAGTCGCCCTCGAGGCTGAGCTTCTGCCCGCCGCCGATCGGCATCGGGATGCTCGAGCCGTTGGAGCGGGCGTCCAGCACGATGTGTGGGAGTGCCCGGTCGAGCTGCATCGCCATGTACCCGTACGAGCGGACCGTCGTGGTCGAATAGCTCGTCGTGACGGTCCACGCTCCTTCTTGGCGCTTCTGCCCGCCGCCGACGGTGCCGCGGATCGATCCGATCTCCAACTCCCGGCCGCTCGTGGAGCGGAACCTGTCAGTGACCGTCGTCGCGCTGAGGAACTCGAACAACGCCCCGCCGAAGGCCGGGTGCCCGGCCACCGGGTCGTACTGGAGTCCGTTGGCGGCGGCGAAGGTGTGGGGGCCGTTCACCGAGCCCGTCTCGAAAGGCATGGCCTCACGCTACCGGCTGCCAGTGAACGTGGACGCGGCTCCGGGGTTCCGTCCAGACCTCCGGGGGAGGGTGGACCTATCGAAGGATGAGGGAAGGGACGAACCGGACATGGTCTCCGATGTGAACGAGCGTACGGTGGACCGCCGCGCCCGTGAACGCGCAGGAGCCCGGGCCGGACTCGAGCCGGGAGAAGTCGCACTCCGCGTCCTCGGCATCGTGTCGATGACGGCGGGTGCCGTAGCCCTCATCCTCTTCGCCGGTGGTGAGACCTCTCTGGCGTTCGGCATTGCCGCGGTGGGAGCCGTCCTCGCGCTGGTCGACCTTGCCATGCGGCCCCAGCAGCGTCGCTATGCGATCGCCGGCCTCATGTTCAGCGTGGTCGGGATGTCGTACTGTGTCGCTCTCATGCTCTGGGGATCCGCCGGCTGATCCGACTGGCTTGACCCGGGCCCGCGCCAGTTCTAACGCGCCAGGGCAGCAGTGAAGGCCTCGAACGCCTCGTCCCCCTGCAGCACGAAGGTCACCCGCTCGATGTGGGTTCCACGGATCGCCTCCCGGACGGCCGCGACCGCGATCCCGGCCGCGTCCTCGACGGGCCACCCATAGGCGCCGGTGCTCACGGCGGGGAAGGCGATGGTCCGAGCTCCGAGCTTCTCCGCCAACGCCACGCTCTCCCGGTGACACGAGCGCAGCACCTCGGAGCGATCGTCGTCGGTCGAATACACCGGACCCACCGTGTGAACGACCCAGCGCGCGGGCAGATCGCCGGCGTTCGTGGCGGTTGCCTGGCCGGCCGGCAGCCCGTCGCGGAGGGAGGCCGAGCGCAGTCGTCGGGTCTCGCGGAGGATCTGGGGGCCGCCGACCCGATGGATGGCGCCGTCCACACCGCCCCCACCGAGCAGTGAGCTGTTCGCGGCGTTGACGATGACGTCCGCCGCGAACGCGGTGATGTCGCCCCGGTGAAGCCAGACGGGTGTGTGGGTGATCGCTGAACTCCTGCGCACTGGTCCCATGGGGTCAGACGATAAGGAGCGCGCTCGCGAAATCGCTGGGTGCGCCGCGGGCATCCACGAGATCCCGGGTCAGCTCCAGCCGAGATCGTCCCACCCGCCGCGCGACCGGATGCCGCTCCGGGTGTCGGGGTGCCTCGAGGTGCGGCCTGCCGCGGATCATCCGCATCGTGAAAGGGCTCGCATGCAGGTGGTGATGGTGCGCGGGGCAGAGCAGCGCCCCGTTGTCCACGTCCGTCGGGCCGCCGTCCTGCCACGGACGCACGTGGTGCGCGTGGCACCAGCTCGGCGGCGCCGAGCACCCCGGCCACACGCAGCCGCCGTCACGGACGGCGAGCGCCCGACGCTGGGGTGCGGTGAAGAGACGCTCGGTGCGCCCGAGTTCGAGGACCTCGCCGGCGTCGCCGACCACCAGCGTCGCCACGCCGCCCTCGCAGGCGAGCGCCTCGATGGTGGGAATGGCGACCGGCTCGTCCACGTCGTCGAGCCAGCCGATGCCGGTGCCCGCCTCCAGGTCGGCCAGGTGGACGACGGCTGTGACGGTGGAGGTCGCCCGCATACTGCCTGGGCGCCCTTCGCTCGACCGGAGACCCGCGGTGAGCAGCCCGAACACGATGTCGAACTGCCGTTGCTCGCGGGTGCGAGGGTCGGCGACGTCGTGACCGGGGTCGGTCATGTCGTCCGGATCGAGGAATCGCGGCTGCACGGCGGGCCCCGCCCGCTCGGCGAACGCCGCCCGCAACAGTCCGGCGGAGACGGGATCGGCCGTCCCACTGAACGGCGTCAGGCCATCGTGCTCCCGCCCGAGGTGGAAGGCGCGCCGTGCTCGCCGCTCCCCATCGCGCTCCAGGGCGCCGTCCGGGTCAAGGGCCTCGCGCCAGACCCGGGCGTGCACCGCGACCAGGTCGGCGGGTTCGACGCGGGCGGTGTCGGCGAGAGCCTCCTCCGCGACGCGCACGGCGGCCGGGTCGGCCCCGTGCCGCTCCGCCTGGGCGAGGGAGGACAGGATCACGGAGGCCGCATCGAGCCCGACCGTTCCCTCGAGCATGGCCGCGGTGAGCGCGGGCGCGTGCGGAGGGAGTACATCGCCGAGGAGGCCGGAGCGTCGACGGACCGCAGCGCCGACGCGCAACCGCCGCGCCACCTCCGCCCGCCCGGCCCGGGTGACCCGCTCGACGAGGTGTGCGCCTCGCGTGTGACCATGCCGCTGGGCAAGCCCGTCGCGGCCGAGGGAGGGTCGCGATCGCTCCTCCACTTCGGCCGCAAAGAGCGCGCGTGCCGTGTCGACATGGCGCCCGAGCGCCTCGAGGTCGGCGAGGAGCTCGCACAACTCCGCATCGTCGAGCCCCGCCCCACCGCCCTGCGCGATCGCAGCGGTGGTCGCCGTCGCCGCGACCAGTCCCTCGTTCATGGCCACAGCCTCCCACGACCCTCCGACATTCTTAGTGCCGGTCAGAGGCGCTTCTACTGTGGAGAACCGTGCCCTGTGGAGGAGTCGAAGCGCAGCCACAGCACGACCATAGGGAGGCCATAGGAGTCGACGGTGGAATCATCGACATGACGAAGCGCACGACCCTCCTGATCCTCGGCGGCACGACCGCCCTTGCCGTCCTCGCCGGCGGAAGCGGCCTCGCCCTCGGCACCGTCCTCGGCGCCACCACCGCGACGCCCCAGGTCGAACTGCAGGTGAACCCCAGTACCTATCGGCAGCCCGCGACCACCTCCACCGTGACCTCGGCGAGCGACGAGCAGCAGGTCGGGGTCGTGACGATCCTCACCGACGTCTACTACGGCTCCGGTGCGGCCGCGGGAACGGGCATGGTCATCACGAGCGACGGGCAGGTGCTCACCAACAACCACGTGATCTCCGGGGCGACGACGATCGAGGCCACCGTGGAATCGACCGGGGAGACCTACCGGGCCGTCGTGCTCGGCAGCGATGCGGAGAACGACGTCGCGCTGCTCCAGCTCGTCGATGAGGCGGGGGAGGCGGTCACCGGGCTCGACACCGTGACCATCGACGATTCCGGCGAGGTCGCGGTCGGCGACACCATCACGGACGTCGGCAACGCGGAAGGCACGGGTGATCTCGTCGCCGCAAGCGGTACCGTCACCGCCCTCGACCAGGAGATCACGATCGAGGAGAAGACCCTCGACGGGCTCATCGAGCTCGACGCCGACGTGGTCCCCGGCGACTCGGGTGGTCCCGTGCTCGATGCGGACGGGGAGGTCATCGGGATAGCCACGGCGGCTTCCAGCGGAACCCGTGACGTGACCGGATGGGCCATCGACATCGTGGACGCCATGGCCATCGTCGACCGGATCCTCGCCGGTGACGAGAGCGGCACGATCACCATCGGGCTGCCGGCCTTCCTCGGCGTCTCCATCGTCGATGACAGCGCCACGATCGGCGGCGTCCTCGAGGGCACACCGGCCGCGGACGCCGGCCTCGTCGCGGGCGACACGATCGTCGGCGTGAACGGAGCGCCGGTCGCCAGCGGGGCCGAGATCTCGGCCGCGATCGCCGCCCTCGAGCAGGGGGATCGCGCCCGCATCGACTACCTCGACGCCAGCGGTGCACGCCAGTCGGTCGACGTGACGCTGATCGGCGGGCCCGCCTCCTGAGACCCGGTGCGCCGCACGCGCCATCCCGGTGCTAAACTCACAAGGTTGCCGTCCAACGGCCGCGGATAAAGAGAGCCCACGCATTCGGCGCAGGGCACCGCGCAACAAAGAGGAAGGGGCCGTCTATGCCACTCGCACCAGACGCCAAGAAAGCGATCATCGAAGAGTACGCAACGCACCCGGGTGACACCGGAAGCCCCGAAGTGCAGGTCGCAATGCTGACCGCGCGCATCAAGGACCTCACGGAGCACCTCAAGGAGCACAAGCACGACCACCACTCCCGTCGTGGCCTGCTGCTGCTCGTCGGCCAGCGTCGTCGTCTGCTCGGATACCTCTCCGACGTCGACATCAACCGCTACCGTGCGCTCATCGAGCGCCTCGGCCTGCGTCGCTAAAGTTCTTCGTAGATACCGCGAAGTCTTGGGAAGGCCCGTCACCGATGGTGACGGGCCTTCTTCGCGTCCGAGGGCGTCTCAGCCGAGCGTGTCGAGCCCGGCAAGTTCGTCGGCCACCGTCTCGACGAACCGGCGGTAGTCCGCCTCGGTGACGACACCATCCGTGCTCAGGACGGTGCGCACCACCACGTTGCCGCGCTGGATATCGAAGGCGTAGTAGCGCCCGTAGACGGAGTGCTCGGTCCAGCCGATGGCAGCCACGGACCCGGCCACGGGGATCGCGGGAGCGGGTCGGACGCTCGTCTTGACGGACCCGTACTGGTCCTCGAAGAAGTACGAGGTGCAGCCCGAGAGCAGGGTGTCGAAGCGGCTCATGTGCGACGCGGCGTCCGCGCTGGTCGGGAAGAGCCGTACCGACTGGGCGAAGTAGGAGTACCCGCTCTCGTCGCCGTACTCCGCCAGCAGTTCGATGGGGTCCTCCGGTGATGCCGTCCCACCGTCGCGGTCGAGCGCGACGGGACGTTCGAAGGCCGTGACAAAGCAATCGTCGGGCGTGTTCTCCTGCTCCGTCCACCAGTCGCGGGCGTTGACGAACTCGAACTGTTCTGTCGACGTCGGGTATTCACCGTATGCGCCGATCTGCTCGGTCAGCCCGATCTCACGGAGGTCGCCCGAACCCGGGGTGAGGCGACGGAACGCGCCGTCGTCGAAGCACACGTCGCCTGGGCACACGAGTGGCTCGAGAGCGACGGGGGAGCCCTTCTCGCCCCGCTCCAACATCTCGAGTCGTACCGGAGACGACTCCTCCTGCTGGGCGGTGGCCTCTGTCGCCTCCTCGGCGACCGTCGCCGCGGTCATCGCCAGCGCCACGCCAGCGGCAGCGACGGAACCCACCAAGACGACCGCACCGATCGCGATACCGGCGATGGCGATACCGGGAAGGCCGCGGCGCGGTGGGGTGGGCCACTGGCCGACGGGATCGGGGATCGCCGCGGGAGGGGCCCAGGTCGCCGGGCTCGACGGCACGTGCGGCGTCGGCTCGACAGGGGTGAAGCCGGGGGTGTCGTTCACGTCTCTCCAGGGTGTCGGTTCACGCCACGGTATCCGGGCGGACGACACGGGTGGACGTCCCAGTACAGGGGGAGCAAGGTGATGCGCCATGATGGCTCGCATGGTGCGGGTGCTCGCGATCGTGGTGGCGGTGTTGCTGCTCGCCGGGTGCGTGCCGACGAAGCCGATCCCCGAGCCCGGATTCACGGACGCGGAGCGGGAGGCGTGGTTCGACGCTACGGAGGACCTCTTCTGGTCATCACTCGATCTGCCGGATGAGGAGCGTCCGGTGACCGAGCGCCGCGTCGTTGACCAGGATGAGTATCAGGCATCGTGGCCCGAGTGCATGAGCGAGCACGATTGGCAACTGACCCCCGAAGGCGGCTACGTCTCGGAGGAGACCGATCCGGACCTCGACGGCTTCTCCTATGCGGTCTTCCTCTGCAGCGCCTCCCTCGCACGGCCGCCCGAGGACCTCGGGGTGCCGGGCCCGGGGCGGGCGGCGTACGTCTACGACTACTTCCAAGACGTGCTGCTTCCCTGCATGAACGCAGCCGGGTACGGGATC
>Ga0247810_10001078_pt1 | contig 18923 bp, 13 predicted proteins | sample UWRJL119311C1_FD_179918 | JGI IMG/M metagenome (GOLD analysis project Ga0247810, IMG submission 179918) | Plant litter microbial communities from Arlington Agricultural Research Station in Wisconsin, United States - UWRJ-L119-311C-1 | ecosystem: Environmental > Terrestrial > Plant litter >... | reverse complement strand
GATGAGTTCCGCGCCTTTTTTATGCTCCAAATTCTCTTATCATTCTTAGCAAATCACACTTCTGTTTTTAAGCTTCGCTCAAGTCGAACCCATTAAAAAGATCATTGCCTGTGCATTAAATTTATCCTCTTTATGACCATTAAGACGTTTACTTAATGCATAAAAAATGGCCCTCTATCAGGCGATCAAACTAGTATAGAGGACCGTAGCTAATCAAATCTTCGTTTAACTAACCAATCCAATATTATGAATATTTTTTCATTTTACAAGGATGGGAAAGATCTTTATTGCCTGTTTTTTATATGGCTTTGTTTGTCTTTCTCATCTCTTTTTGCCAAATCTTCCGATCGATACAATACTACTTTTTTACAACAACATCAAATTCAGGGTACTATAACGGATGGGAATAATCCTTTGCCAGGTGTAACTATTGCGGTTAAAGGTAAATCCAATACTGCAGCTATTTCTGATTACAGCGGTCAGTATACCCTTTCAGCTTCTCCGTTAGATTCCCTGATTGTCTCTTTTATCGGATTTAAAACTATCATAGTTCCGGTTCAAGGGCGTAAAATTGTCGACGTACAATTGTTTTATGATACGACAACCCTGCAAGAAGTCAGGGTAAATGCAGGCTATTATTCTGTAAAAGAAAAAGAGCGTACCGGAAGTATTGCAAAAATAACTTCAAAGGATATAGACAAGCAGCCTGTAGGGAACATTCTGGCAGCGATGCAGGGTAGGATGGCAGGTGTGGAGATTATTCAGGACAGTGGAGCGCCCGGTGGAGCCTTCCAAATTAAAATAAGGGGGCAGAACAGCCTGCGTGCTGATGCCAACCAGCCATTGTATATAATTGACGGAGTGCCTTATTCTTCCGAGACAATTGGTTCAACGTTAACCTCGGGTAGTTCACCAACAATGACCAGTCCGTTAAATTCTATAAATCCCTCAGATATAGAAAGTATTGAAATTCTTAAAGATGCTGATGCAACGGCAATCTACGGTTCAAGAGGAGCCAATGGTGTTGTTTTAATTAGTACTAAAAAAGGTATTTCAGGAAAAACAAAATTTACTGTAAACGCTTCGACAAGTATCGGAACCGTTACAAAAATGCTTGACCTGATGCATACAGAGCAGTATCTTGATATGCGCCGGCAGGCATTTGCAAATGATGCAATTACGGTCTATCCTAAAAATGCTTATGATGTTAATGGCACTTGGGATCAGAACCGATATACAGACTGGCAAAAGGAATTTATTGGCGGAACTGCTGAAATTACCAATTTGCAATCTACCGTTACAGGAGGTTCCGCTAAGACACAGTATCTTTTAAGTGGAAGTACAAGAACAGAAACGACCGTGTTTCCGGGAGATTTTAAATATAACAAAGGAAATATTCATTTGAGTTTTAACCATACCTCTGATGATGAAAAGTTCAGGTTAAGTTTTTCAGCCGGTTATACATCCCAGAAAAACTTTCAGCCCGGAACAGACTTGACACGAATATCGAGACTTTTAGCACCAAATGCACCAGCATTGTACGATAGTGATGGGAACTTAAACTGGGAGAACAACTCTTGGGAGAATCCTTTGGCTGTTTACGAATCAAAGTTTAATTCAAAAATTAATGACCTAACAGCAAATGCTGTATTGTCATATAATGTTCTCAAAAACGTTCAGATTAAATCAAGCTTTGGTTATACCGATTTACGCAATAGTGAAAACATGGTTATGCCTTCTACGATGTACAATCCGTCTTTAGGACTTGGCAGCGAGGTTTCAGGAATCAGCACTAATCTCACGCTAAGAAGTTCATGGATTGCTGAGCCTCAGATTAATTGGAACTTTGATTTGGCAAAGGGTAGGATGGAAGCGCTTTTTGGAGGAACTTTTCAAAGCCAGACCAGTAATCGCCTGTTTCAATCAGGGTACGGTTTTTCAAGTAACAGCCTGATCAATGATATTGCATCAGCCACACTCAAAGTTATCGATTTTAGCGACGAAAGCGTTTATAAATATCAGGCCTTTTTTGCGCGTCTTAATTACAATTATGATGATCGTTACATTCTCAATATTACAGGCAGGCGAGATGGATCAAGCCGCTTTGGGCCCGGTAAGCAGTTCGCTAATTTTGGGGCAATAGGTGCTGCATGGCTATTTTCGAACGAGTCTTTCCTGAAAAATAATTCGCTGCTTAGTTTTGGTAAACTGCGTGCAAGCTATGGCACTACAGGTAATGACCAAATAGGGGACTATCAATTTTTGGATACCTACGTTTCATCGGGCAACTCCTATCAGGGAACAATTGGTTTACAGCCTAGTCGATTATTTAATTCAGATTTTGGATGGGAAACAAATAAAAAATTTGAAGTCGCACTTGAAATGGGTTACTTTAAAGACAGGCTCTTTTTAACTACTGCTTACTACCAAAACAGTTCTTCGAGCCAGCTTGTGGGTATGCCCCTGCCTGCAACTACAGGATTTAGTTCCCTAACTGCGAATCTTGATGCAACAGTTCAAAACAAAGGTTTTGAATTTACCCTAAGGACCGTCAATTTTCAGAACAAAAAAATGGAATGGAATACCAGTTTTAATATTTCAGCCAATAAAAATAAACTGATATCCTATCCCGGGCTGGAAAGTTCAGTTTATGCCAACCGTTATGTAATTGGTCAGTCAGTCAATATCACTAAGATTTATGAATTTACCGGGATAAATCCTCAAACGGGGGTTTACAGCTACAGAGATCTTAATGATGATGGGGTAATTTCTGCAATAGCAGATAGGCAAGCATTTGTCGATTTAAGTCCAAAATATTTTGGTGGATTACAAAATCAGGTAACATACAAAAAGATTCAACTGGACTTTCTTCTGCAGTTCGTGAAGCAGGAAGCGTTTTCATATACACCTGGAACTCCCGGAACAGCAATAAATCAGTTAGCTTCGTTGAGTAATTTTTGGGAGCAGGCCAGTGATACTGCCGATTATCAAAAATTAACTAGTGGCAGAAACAGTGCCCTTACTACTGCTTATTCACGCCTTAGAACAAGTGATGGTGCTATAGAAGATGCATCTTATATAAGACTGAAAAGTATATCACTTAGTTATGATGTCCCTCTTGATATTTCTAAAGGGATGCAGTGCCGAATTTATCTGCAAGGACAAAATCTGTTGACATTTTCAAATTTCAAAGGCGGTGATCCTGAGTTTAAGTTTGCGGGATATTTGCCTCCTCTTAAAACCTATACCGCAGGAATACAATTAACTTTCTAAATCTGATATCATGAAAAATATAATAACATATCTTGTTTTATACATCATTACTGCGACGTTCTTAAGTTGCGATAATTTTGTAGATGTAACAATTCCTTCTTCCCAGCTAACAGGCGAAAAAGTATTTGAAGATGCAACAACTGCAAATGCCACCATGGTAGATATTTATTCGAAACTGCGGGACACAGGAATATTAACAGGTCTTTTAAACGGAGCATCTGTAAGTCTTGGTATGTACTCCGATGAGCTCATTTACCATGGTTCCGGTGTAGAGCAGGGAGTACCATTTACTAACACCATAATAGCGACTAGCAGTATAACTTCAGATCTTTGGACTCAGAGTTATCATCAAATATATTGTGCAAATGCCGTTATTGAAGGGGTACAAAATTCGGGTTCTTTATACTTGAATGATAAAAACCGTCTTACTGGAGAAGCCTTATTTGTTAGGGCGCTGGTGCATTTTTATCTGGTTAATATTTATGGTGATATTCCATACATTACAAGTACGGAATATGAAAAGAATAAAATTGCAGGAAGAACTCCTTCTGCAAATGTTTATTCTAATATTATTTCAGACCTGGATCAGGCCATTAAACTGTTACCAGAACAGTATCTAACTGCGGAACGTGTAAAACCTAATAGATCAACGGCAAATGCTTTGCTTGCGAGGGTGTATCTCTATAACAAGCAATGGGCTGAAGCATCAAACTCGGCTTCCGCTGTGCTGAATAATCCCGAATATGTAATTGAAAGCAATCCGGAAAAAACATTTTTAAAAGGAAGTACTTCGACCATATGGCAGTTTATGCCAAAATTAAATGGGAATAATACAGATGAAGGAGGATCCTTTATTTTTCTTAGCGGCTCTTCTACTTTCGGTGCCTTAAGCCCGGATTTGATTGATGCTTTTGAAATTGGGGACCTTCGAAAATCGTACTGGATCAGGGAAGTAAACGATGGTGCGAACATCTATTATCATTCTTTTAAATACAAACAGCATACTAAAACTGACCCGAGTGTGGAGTACTCTGTTATTTTCAGAATTGCAGAACAATATTTAATTAGGGCAGAAGCTCGTGCAAGGCAGGGAGAACTTATTGGAGCCAAGGAAGATTTAAATAAGATTAGAAATGCTGCAGGCTTGGCAAATACGACTGCAAGTACAGCTAACGAAATAATTAATGCAGTGATTAAGGAAAGGAGGGTTGAACTTTTTACGGAGTATGGTCATCGTTTTTTCGATCTCAAACGTACCGGACAACTTGATGCTGTTTTATCACCTGTTAAACCGGGATGGCAGACTACGGATCAATTATGGCCTCTTCCTGAAACAGAACTAATTGCAAATCCAAACCTTTTTCCTCAAAATGAGGGATATTAATATTCATAAAATGAAAAGACATTTAAGATTTGTTTACGGAATTTTGTCCGTACTCATACTTGAATTAGTAACCTGTCCCGCGATGGGGCAGGGACTAATTAAGAGAGATATCACCTCTGAGGATTATAAACTTTGGAGTAAGCTTTACAGTGATAAAATCTCTGATGATGGAAATTGGATTAGTTATGAACTGCGCTACGAATCTCATCACGATACGTTATTTGTCAAAAATACCATTACAAATAAAACATTCGGTTTTCCAAAATGTTCCAAATCTAAATTTGGTGCAGAAAAAGTATTTGTCTGTAAGGATTCCAATAAAAATTTGAAGGTAATGGATTTGGTTAAAGAAACTTTATTTTTAATAGAAAATGTTATAAGTTATGAGTTTTCGAATGATGGTCAATTTATCATTTCTTTGGAAACTACCAACAACAAGCAGTCAAATCTTTGTATCAGGTATATTGATGGGAAGCTGGTTCGCAGGATTGAAAATGTTACTGAGTATAAATTGAATAAATTAGGGAATAAAGTGATTTATGTGTCTTCAAATGAACAAACATCAAATATTGGTCAGATTGCTTTTACCAGCAAAGTATCCGTTGTGGAAGTGCTTTCTAATTTGCCTCCCAAGATTCAGAACCTAACATGGGCAAAAGACGAAAGTACTATTGCATTTTATGGATTAAACAAGACATGGGAGCTCTTTATGTATCAAATGGAAAATAAGAAAATATTCAACATAAAAGATCTGCCTGTGAGTTACTTTGGAAGCAGTCAGATTGCTGTTGGTAATAATATTAGTTTAGAGATTTCAGAAGATAACACAGCTGTTTTTTTCTATTATAAAAGTGCTAAGGAAAAAGTACTCGATAAACCGATTGTTGAAATTTGGAATGCTAATGATAAATCGCTTTATGTAGATCGCGAATTAGCGCAAACTTACAACAAACCCTTTCTTGGTGTCTGGTATCCGCAAATGCAAATTTCAAAACCGGTTAGTGACAAAAAATATCAATGGGTAACTCTCACAGGCGATCAAAAATTTGCCATAGTAGCAGATCCACTTCGGTACGAGCCGCAGTTTCTTCTCTTTGTAGACGTGGACTATTATATTGTGGATGTAAAAAATGGCAGCAGGGAACTTTTAGTGGAAAAGGTGTCAAGTCATCCCTCAAACATTCAAGCATCTCCAAATGGAAAGTTCGTAAATTATTACAAAAATCATGGATGGTGGATTTATGATATTGAAAAAAAAACGCATACTAATATCACAGCTGGTCTTGCGACTGCATTTGACAATAGATTTGAGGATCCTAATCCTGAATTATACGGATGTGCAGGATGGACAAGTGATGGAAAAAGTATTTTAATTAATGATCGGTTTGATGTCTGGAAAATTTCAACAGACGGAAAAAATAAATCCAGATTAACATACGGTAAAGAGAAAAAAATCTGCTTTAGAATGGTTAATACAGATTCGGATAATATACCTTCAGCCAACTACTCAGGTATTAGCAGCAGTATTTATAATTTAGATAAAATAAATGTCCTTTCGGCTGAAAGTAATGTAAATGCTGATTCAGGCTATTTCACTTTCGATCAAAAAAAAATAAAACCTTTAGTTTTTAAAGACAGGAAAATAAGCAGGTTATTAAAAGCCAAAAATAAAGATACTTACGTTTTTACAGAGCAAAGTTTTATGGATTCTCCAAGTATTGTTTTGAAGTCTTCATTACAAGATCAGGATAAAACGGTAGTTAAAACCAATACACAGCAAAAGCACTTTTATTGGGGAACAACCGAAATGATTCATTATTACAGTTCAAAGAATAAACCCCTGAATGGTGCACTTTTTTATCCTGCACATTACAACGCCTCAGTAAAGTATCCGATGGTTGTCTTTATCTATAGTAGCCCCTCTGGAGCAATTAATGATTATGTGAATCCCACCGATCATAATGGGATTGGATTTAATATTACAACCATGACGGCAAGCGGCTATTTTGTATTGTTTGCCGATATTGCATATGAGAAGGGAAATCCTGGAATTTCAGCAGTTGAATGCGTGAGCAGTGCAGTAAAAAAAGTGGTGGAAAGAAACTTGGTGGATCCGGCAAAAGTGGGACTTCTTGCACAGTCCTTTGGCGGATATGAAGCTAATTTTATTATCACCCAAACAAACCTTTTTGCGGCAGCAGTTAGTGGTTCAGCAGTTTCTGATATTATACGGAGTTATTTTTCCATTAGTGCTGATTATTCCAATCCTGAAATATGGAGATATGAAAGCCAGCAATATCGTATGGTTGACTCTTTTTATGAAAATAAATATGCTTATCTTCGAAATTCTCCTATCCTTCAAGCTGAGAAAATAAAGACCCCGTTGCTCACCTGGGCAGGCAAAAATGACGGAAACGTTAAGCCTGAGCAATCGACAGCACTCTATATAGCCATGAGAAGGCTTAATAAAACACACGTTATGCTGCAGTATCCTAACCAGGGACACATATTAACAGCCGCTTTGGCACAGGAAGATCTAAGTAAAAAGACAATGGAATGGTTTGACCATTATTTAAAAAATAATGCTCCTGCTTCATGGATAATGAACCGGGAGTAAAGTAATTTTATGGTTATAACATATGCGGTTTCCTTCAAGGAAACCGCATATCTCTTAGCCTTATTTAAGGCTCAGCTTTATAAAGTTGAATATTACATTGTCCGGCAGCATTTTTACGGAAAACTTGATTTTCATCATTCTCATCCATACATAAATTTCCATTATTAACTGGCGTGCAATTTACTTGAACATCATCACAATTACTCGGGGATCCGGCAATTTGAATATACTCTGTAGTTAATGCTTTTTTAGCATCACTTTCCTTCTCTGACTTGGTGCTTATTGCACCTGCGCTGGCCAGTACGAATACTGCTGCAGGCAAAATCATTTTTACAATTGTGTTCATAATAAAATAATTTAAGTTATTGATCTACTCTTTTGTACAGGTTTTCAATCGTTACCCCTGCTATCGGCCCGATATGTTTTTATGTTGGTTGGTTTTTAAATCTTTATCGAGTTTATAACATTGCAAATTTTGACCAACTATTACATATAAATTGTTCCCAAGAACAATCATGTCTTTCATCTTAAATTCTCCAACTTTATAAATATATATACTAGATAAATAAGAATTTAAAGCTGTATCATACACATCCACAATATTTGCAATATCCCACATTTCTTTGGGTTCAAAGCGACCGCGAAGTGATGAATTCACAAAGAACAAATTACCTCGAATTGTGCTTAATTTGTTAATTACATTATCAGGAGAAGATAGTTTTCGCTGTCCTTTATCCTTGATGAAAACCGGTTTTAAGTTTGCTGTTTTTGTAGTATCGATTGTATTTCCCCGATATCTTAATTTTAAATTATTATCGGTTACTACAAACTGGTTTCGATAGTAGTATAAGTATACAAAGCTTTTAGTTTCAGAATCATAATTCATCATGCCATCGGTGTCAAAAAAGCCATCAATCTGTTTTTGCAATAGGTCTTGATGAATACTGCTTTTAAGACTATTTTTAAAATTAAAGACACCAAGGGCATTCTCTCTGGATTTTTCCAGCTGAGTTCTGAAGGCGATTTTTAAAGAATCAATTACGACTGCTTTTGAAAAATAATACCCACTATCTTTCATCAAAATTTCAGCTTTCCAATCTGATATTTTACCTCTATAAATAATCGGTACCGTACCATCCATAACAAAAAAATAGGGCGGACAGATTCTGACTTGAACAGATCGGAAAGAAAAGCCTGCACTATCCAATTCAATTTTATAATGTTTTTTTACTTTTAATGTTGAATCATATTTGAAAATATGAAGAGGTGCCCTTTGATCTCCAATGTAAATCGAGTTTTGATCAGTTCCGGCAAAATATAAAGTATTATTGTGCAGTTTTGTTTCAGCTATTTTTTTACTTGAACCGGGAGTGAATCTTCTGATGAAAGGATTTTCTTTATGTATTATATTCTCAGATCGAAAATATAATAAGGTCATTATTAAACTTCCTGCTATTGTCAAAACAAAAAGTTTTAGCATTGTTTTATTATAATGTACTGAATTCAAAATGATGGCTGTTACAGCAAGAAAAACAAAGAAAATATTAAAAGCAAGATGCTCCTGCCAGCCCATATTTTCTAAAACACCACCGCAAGAACAGGGGATAGTGTAACTAAAATTCAATATAATAATGATATAAACTGTAAAGAGTACCATTAATTCAAATGCAGCATGCAGAGCTAAAAATCGCGTTTTAGAAAAGACTAAAAGTAAGGCGACCACGAGTTCTGTAATAATAACAAAGTATGACAAAAAACCAGTGTAGGCTCCTAAAATTGGTGATTGCCCAAGCTGAGCCTGAAAATTTTCAAATTCTAACAGTTTGCTTACCGCTGCATAGACAAATAATGATACATACAGAAGACAAATTAGTTCCAGAGTCAAGTTCTTTATATTTCTATTCAATTTCATCTTTTGTGTTACTGATTTTATAAATAAATTCCAGGAAGTTATTTAATTGTTTAGAATTTGTAATCAGACAAAATTACTATAGAATTTAAGTGTAGTTGTTATCAAAAACCTGCCAAGATTTTTCAATAACATTCAATCGTAGTTAAAAAACAGGATCGGGTGCTTTTTATAATGAAAAAGATGCCATTAGAAAAATAATTTCTAATGGCATCAAAGTAATCTGCTGGTTTTTAACTGTCGCTACTTTATTGTATCGCCAAGTACACTTAGTTTTTCACTGAGTTCAATCAGTCCGGCTTTTTGTAAACATTCCTCTCCAAAGAGTTTTAGCTCCTGAAGGTTTTCCTCCTGAATGCTAGTCATAAGAATCGATGGTTTATCATTGTCCTTTGCAGATAATCCACGTTCAATAACATGGTTTAACAGCAATACATTTTTTCGTGAAATTTTTAAATCAATCTTCACTACATCATTCATGCTTGGGATACTAAGAACAGTATCAAAAACTTTGGCCACATCATTTGTTGTCATAATCTTCACGTTTTTAATTAATAATTTATTTATACAAAGGTATAAAGGGAGTCTTAAAGTCTCATGGACATAATATGTCCATCATAGGTGAAATCCATTTCGCTTACTTAATTTTGTATCTGAAATAAAAGGAAAAGTTAAAAAGAACAATCAAAAACCTTTCTTAAAACAGTCAGGATTTTGTTGTTTTAAAATGGTTTTATTGCTTTGAAAGAGCACGTTTTTCAATCTAAATTTTAGAGGATAAATCAGCAAAATAGCTACCCGGTTATAATAGTTCTGAATTTTATGCAGTGTGCACTTTCTTTGAGTTCTAAAAATAATGTCAAAAAGATTTTATAAAACGAGAATCAAATTTTAATGACTTAATGGATAGTGTATTTAGTTTTGGGAATAATACAATTAATAAATCACATAGTATAAAAAAAGGTTGCAAATGGTAAAATTGAATTTGAAGTATCTTAAAAATACTTCAATATCTAAGAAAGATTAAAGTATCGGCAAGATTGCCACGTTCCTGCAATCGGCAAGATTGCCACGTTCCTGCAATCGGCAAGATGTCCTGTTGTTAAACAACAGCCTTCTTGCTGCTCTACACTCGGGACTCGTTAGCAGTTAGAGGGAAAGGATAAAAAGAGTTTGATGATAATGAAAGAGAGAGATGAAGAAAAGAGAAAATTCAAACAGAACACGCATTGTCGGGTTACGCTTTACACCCGAAGAGTACGCGAAAATTGAGAAAAAATGGAAAGCCAGTACTTGCCGCAAGCTGAGTGATTACATTCGCAGGCACCTATTTGAGAAACCTATAAATACCATTTACAGGAATCAGTCTTTAGATGATATGATCCATGAAATGATGCCATTGTTCAGGCAATTAAATGGTATTGGAAACAACTTCAATCAGGCAGTAAAAAAACTGCATACACTAAATCAAATTCCCGAATTTAAAGTATGGATTATAAATGCTGAACTGGATAAAAAAATCCTTTTTGATAAGATTGATGAAATCAAAAATTACATCCGGAAAATCTCGGAAAAATGGTTGCGATCATAAAAACAGGATACTCTATCGAAAAGGTTTTCTATTACAATGAAAACAAAGTAAAAGAAAATGTGGCAGAATGTATAGGTGCTGGAAATTATCCCATTGATGTGGATAAAATGGGATTTAACGTAAAACTGAACCGCTTTTTAAAACAGCTGGAACTAAATGAAAATGTAAAGCGAAATAGTGTACATATCTCAATCAATTTTGATCCGTCTGAAAATCATTCCAAGGAAAAATTAATGGCTATCGCGGATGATTATATGGAAAAAATTGGTTTTGGCCAGCAGCCTTATCTGGTATATCAGCATCACGATTCCGGACATCCGCACATCCATCTAATATCCATAAATGTGCAAAGGGATGGTACACGTATTGACATGCAAAATATTGGTAAAAACCGATCTGAACCGGCAAGAAAAGAAATCGAAGAACGCTTTGGGCTTGTTAAGGCGCAAGGGAATAAAAATAGTCTGGATTTCCCGATAAAGCCCATCATTACAGGAAAGATTCAATACGGGCGGAGCGAATCTAAAAAGGCTATCACTAATGTACTGGGTCAGGTGCTTTCATCATATAAATATGCCAGCTTTCCAGAACTCAATGCTGTGCTTAAACAATACAATGTTTTAGCAGACCGAGGCAATGAAGATTCAAAAATGTTTAAAGCAAAAGGATTGATGTATAGAATACTTGATGATGACGGTAAACCTATCGGAGTCCCCATAAAAGCCAGTCTGTTTTACAACAAGCCAACACTGAAATTTTTAGAAGAAAAATTTGCGTCTAATAAAACAAATGAAGTCTCAGATATAAGAAGGGTAAAAAATGCCATTGATATGGCATTTTTCAGAACTCAAATATCGCTCACAGAACTGGTTCAACTATTGCAAAAAGAGGGAATCAATACCGTTTTTAGAAAAAACGAAGAAGGATTGGTTTATGGGATTACCTATGTCGATCATACCACAAAATGTGTTTTTAATGGCAGTACACTAGGTAAACAATACAGTGCTAAAGCGATACAGGAACGCTGCGCATCCACTAATCCGTCTGAACAAAAAACGACAAATTTGGTTAGTAAAAAATTACACGAAATCACATTTGAAACATCGAAATCGGAAATCCTTACAACGCTGTTTGGAGATGATTTTAGGGATAACAAATACATAGGGTCCAGCACCATAATGGGGCAATTAGCAGAGATGCTTATGCAATCAGAACAGACGGCTTATTACCTTCCATACGAATTGAGAAACAAAAAGAAAAAAAGAAGAGGACAGTCCAATAATCGATAAAACTTTACATCATGGCTATGCAGACAGGAGAAAACGAACAGGCACTCAGAAAGATCTTGGATATGACAAGACTCATCAGTATTATTATTTTAGCAATCCATTTTTATTATTACTGCTATGCTGCATTTGGAAAATGGCATCTGGTAAGCTGTTTTAGTGATAAAATCATGGGTAATATTTACCATACCGGATTGTTCAGTAATTTTCATAAATCCAAACTCTTTGCACTGGGATTTTTAATCATTTCCTTAATTGGTGCCAAAGGGCGAAAAGATGAAAAACTGAATTATAAAACAGCTTTCGCTTACATCATTACAGGCATTCTGATTTACTTTATAAGTTATCTTTCACTATACCTGAAAATAGAACTAATGCTGGCAGCAATTGCCTATATGATCCTAACTTCCAGCGGTTTTCTTCTGATGCTTTCCGGAGGTACGCTATTGTCTCGTATTATAAAAAACAGGCTGAACAGCAAGGATATTTTTAATAACGAAAATGAAACTTTCCCCCAGGAAGAAAGACTCCTGGATAATGAATATTCCATCAACCTTCAGGCCCGCTATCATTTAAAGGATAAGATAAGGGACAGCTGGATAAACATAATTAATCCCTTTCGGGGACTCTTGGTTTCCGGTACTCCTGGATCCGGGAAATCTTATTTCGTCATACGCCATGTCATTACCCAGCACATCCGTAAACAATTCACCATGTTTGTCTATGATTTCAAGTTTGATGACCTGACCAGAATTGTCTATAATACCTGGCTTAAATACAAGCATCTCTATCCGAAATTACCACAGTTTTATGTCATTAATTTTGACGATTTGACCCGGACCAATCGGTGTAATCCGTTAGAGCCGTCAGGTATGAGTGATATTACGGATGCTTCAGAATCGGCACGTACTATTTTGCTCGGACTCAACAGGGAATGGATCAAAAGACAGGGTGACTTTTTTGTAGAATCACCGATTAATTTTCTTTCCGCCATAATATGGTATTTACGAAAATACAAAGACGGCGAATTCTGTACGCTTCCCCATGTAATTGAACTCATGCAGGAAGATTACGACAGCCTCTTTACCCTGCTCAGAACCGAAAAAGAAATAGAAGTACTTATTAATCCCTTTGTGAATGCCTACCTAAATAATGTTATGGACCAATTAGAGGGGCAAATTGCTTCTGCAAAAATTGCCATGGCACGGCTTTCCTCTCCACAATTATATTATGTTTTATCGGGCAGTGATTTCACATTGGACATCAATAATCCGGAGGATCCAAAGATCGTATGCATGGGCAATAATCCGCAGAAAATCCAGATATATGGAGCTGTATTGTCGCTGTATGTAAACCGATTGGTAAAGCAGGTGAACCAAAAAAACAAACAGAAAAGCAGCCTGATATTTGATGAATTTCCAACTATTTATCTAAACAATATGGACAGTTTGATTGCCACCGCCAGAAGTAATAAAGTAGCAACTTGTTTGGGCATCCAGGATTTTAGCCAGCTTCGTAAAGATTATGGACGTGAACAGGCGGATGTGATTATGAATATTGTTGGAAACCTGATCAGCGGACAGGTTACGGGAGATACTGCCAAGCAATTATCGGAACGTTTTGGGAAAATTATGCAGGACAGGGAAAGCCTTTCCATTAATAGCGGTGATACTTCTATAAGCCGGTCCAAACAATTGGAATCCGCAGTGCCGCCGTCCAAAATTTCAGGACTTAGTTCTGGTGAATTCGTGGGTATGGTAGCGGATGATCCTGATTGTAAAATTGAACTTAAAACATTTCATTCTGAAATAGTAAATGACCATCAAGCATTGAAAAAGGAACAGGATCAATATGTTGATATTCCTGTCATTCGAAAAGTCGATAATTCGATGGTACAGCGCAATTATCTGCAGATAAAAAAAGATATCAAGGATATTATTTATGCTGAAAAGGAAAGATTGTTAAATGATATTGAATTGAAGCATTTAATCATAAAGAAATAATTCAAATTTTATAAAAATCTTACAATTTGCTATTTTTTCATTAAAAAAATTACCTTTACTTTAGAGACATATTAATAGAAAAGCACTGGTACGAATTTCAGCAAAATATTTTTTTAATAGTAAATATGATTAATCGAATTAATAACACTCTAAAAATAAAATATTTAGGTTATGATAGCTAAAAGAAATCATATAAAGATTTTTGTCGCATCTACGGTATATAATTTTGAGTATCAGTTGAAACAAATTTATGAATTACTCGACGGATTTGGATATGACGTATTTATGTCGCATAAAGGAACTATATTACTTGACAGTTCTCAGTCAAATTTAACAAACTGTATTGATGGCGTGGATGAATGTGATGTATTCATAGGTTTTGTTCGTCCTGATTATGGTTCAGGAGTTCTGGATAAAGGAGGCCTTTCCATAACTCATTATGAATTCAGTACCGCCTATAAGAGAAATATTCCTAGATTCGTATTAGCTGATTATCGTGTAGTCTTTACAAGGTCTCTTTTTAGAGATTCTTTTATTATTGAAGATATGACTTCAAAGAGAATTGATTTTGATAAAATTTCATTCGAAAATAATAAAGTTATGGATACACGCTGTATCCGCATGTATAACGAAGCAACCAAAGATAAGGAAAGACCCGTATCGCAAAGGACAGGTAATTGGGTTCAGGAATATATAAGTTTTGATGATATTAAAATGCATCTTGAAAGTCAGTTTAAATATCCGGAGCGTATTCAAAAATTAATTGATAAATCTAAAGAAATAGTATCATGAGCACAAATTCTTTCATAAATGAATTATTGAGACAGAAAGATGAAGGGCAAATTGAATTTCTTAACGACTTCAATATAAATTTAATACTTGAATCAATTTGCGCTTTCTTAAATGGTGAAGGCGGTTGGATTTTTATTGGTCATACAGGAAAAAAATTAATCGGAATCTCTAATCTCAGTGAAGATAGTTTTCAGGAATTGAGACGAAATGTAAATGATCGCATTTTTCCTCAACCATTAGTTTATATTCAAAAGGATACTTATGAAGGTAAAGATATAATTCTCATCAATGTACTTAAGGGAGCCAGACAGCCTTATTCCCTTGATAAGAAATATTATGTAAAAACCGGTCAGAAACCCAAAGAGGCAAGTCCCGATGATATAAGCTTATTATTGCGGTCTTCAAATGAATATACCTCTACTTGGGAAAAACTCACAGCTATAGACGCTACTTTTGAAAATCTTGACGTAACAGAACTTGAGCAAACTTTGTCAGAGGCAAATAGAATAGGAAAAGGAAACAGTCTTCCCAATAATTCTCAGGAATTCCTAAGTTATTTTCAACTCTTTGATTACAGTACTGTAAAGAATGGGGCTGTAGTCTTATTTGCAAAAAAACCGACAAAGTTTCTTTCACAATGCAGAATTAGGATAACTGTACTCCCGGAAGGAAAAACAGGTAATCGATATGAAGATACTGAATTAATAGAAGGTAATTTATTTTATTCTTTTAATAGAGTCAGCGACTATTTCAGAAAGAATCTTCCAATGATAAGTGAATTTAGAAATGATAGTTGGGATAGAATCAACAGAGAAAAATTTCCTTCTGATGCTTTAGACGAAGCAATAGTAAATGCAATGGTGCATAGGGATTATGGTGATATGTCTGGAGATATTACAATTAATATTTATCCCGATAAAATCGAAATTATCAATTCAGGAGAAATCCCTCCTGATATAATAAAAGGGAAAAGTACTATTGCGGCGCATCATTCCGTTTTACGCAATCCGACAATTGCTCATATGTTTTATTTAAGAGGGAAAATGGAAAAACTCGGAAGAGGTTTGGCTTTAATTAAAGAGAGATTTGTCGATCTGGGTTTGCAGACTCCTGAATGGTCAACTCAGAGTGGTTATACGACTCTAACTCTGTATGGAATTCCTAAATTGATTGAGATTAATGAAAGAATGTTTCACTTTATGACTCAATTTGAATTTAACGAAAAATTTAAAAGTGAAGATTATTTAGAATTTTTTAGTGGAGATATTCAGGAAAGATCTGCAAGAGCCGATCTTCAAAAATTGGTCGATGGAGGTTGGTTGTCCAAAATTGGTAGGGGACCTTCAACTAGTTATTCTAAAACAAATAAAAAATTACCGGATATTGCCGAATAAAAGGTTTACGCAAAAAAGACACAATAAAAATCAGGTAGTTACGTATTTTTATTGCAATTTTTAATTCCGGAGACTGCCGGATAAAAGATTTCTTCTATTTAAGTAGGTTGCCGGATATTGCCGGATAACAATAAATTATTTTAATATCCGTAATGAAATCAATAGTTTATGCTCATTAAAATTGCCGGATATTGCCGGATAAGTGCAGAAATATAATAGTCTTGAAAATGTTATTGTTTGTTAAAACAGTTATTAACTTTATGTTGAATCTAAAATTATGGCTAAAACAGTTGTAAGAAGACCAATGTTTGAACCTCATATTTTAGAGGGTATTTGCAAAACAATTGGACATACAAATGATGGATTAACAGGTCCGGAAATTGGTCAGACATTACGTAATTGTGATATGATCGATGTAGATCCTTCAAATACTAAATGGAAAAGATTGTATAATGCATTTGCCCAGTGGCAGAATAAAAATCAATGTTCAAATCATGTCTTAAAATTTATTCAAGTCGCTATGCAGCCTGTTAGATATATAGGTCAAGAAGCTGTTTTTCAAGATAGGAGAGTAGAATTAAATAAAAGACTTTCATTCGTTGGAATTGAGTTGGCAGAAACGGGAAAATATAAAAACATTAGTAAATCAACTACCATTTCACAAGCAGAAGAAAGAGCAAATCGGTTCAAGCATAAATTAGAAACAAGAAATGTTCATCGTTTTATCTTTGATTATTGCAAAGCTGAGCTATTAGTTGAAAATTATTTTCATTCTGTCTTTGAAGCTACTAAAAGTATAGCAGATAGGGTACGAGATATTTCAGGACTTCAAAATGATGGAAATGCTCTGGTGGAAACTGCTTTTTCTACAACAACTCCGTTAATAAAAATAAATGAGTTACAAAATGATAGTGATAGAAGTGAACATATTGGATTGTGCAATCTTATCAAGGGTATATTTGGATTAATAAGAAACCCAACAGCTCATGAGCCTAAAATAAAGTTTATCATTACAGAAGACGAAGCACTTGATGTAATGGGAACAATATCATATATACATAAACGACTTGATAAAATAATTATTTAGTGACTTAAAAGTACTATTTGTTTTTCTTCCATAAAAATACCAACCTAATCTGATACCCGAATATATTTACATTATGAATAAAATTATATACCTAGATAATGCTGCAACTACTAAGACCGATGACGATGTAATAAATGCAATGTTACCTTATTTGCATGGTGATAATTATGCAAATCCTTCAAGTGTACATCTTTCGGGATTGAAAATTCTTTCTGAAATTGAAAATTCTCGTAAAATAATTTCAGATTTTATTAAATGTGAACAGAAGGAATTAATTTTTACCTCTGGAGCAACAGAATCTCTAAACATTGCACTTAAAGGTTTAGCATTAAACCAAAATCACAATCGAACAAAGTTTGTAACAGTATTAACTGAGCATAAAGCTGTCTTGGAAGTTTTTAAATACCTGGAGCAAATAGGTTTTGAAGTGCAATATCTTGCCGTTGATAATGAGGGGCTTATAAATTTAGAAGATTTGAAGCTTGCGGTTGATTCAAACACAATAGCTGTTTGTGCTATGCTAGTAAACAATGAGACAGGTGTAATGCAACCCGTAGAAGACATTGCAAGTATATGTGCTTCAAATTCAGCATATTTTGTATGCGACGCAAGCCAAGGAATAGGTAAAATTGATGTTGATGTAAAAAAATTAAATATAGATTTATTGGCCTTTTCTGGGCATAAAATCCACGGACCAAAAGGTATTGGAGCATTATATATTTCTAAAAATTTAACTTTAGAAAAAACTATACAAGGAGGAGGCCAGGAAAATGGTTATAGAAGTGGGACATTAAATGTTCCTGGAATAATAGGACTAGGAAAAGCATGTGAGGTTGCCTCTATTAACTTGAATAAGAATGTAGATTATATACTAAATTTGAGAAATATTCTGGAAAAAAAAATATTAGCAATTCCAGGAACAAGATTAAATGGACATTTATCAAAGCGGTCATGCCACATTATGAACATTTCTTTTTCAGAATTCGATGCTAACACTTTTATCAGAGAATCAGAAATTTTGCGCGTTTCGAATGGTTCCGCATGTTCATCTGCTGTATTTGAACCGCCATACGTTTTATCCGCTATGGGAATACCTAAACAAGAAGCCTTCGGCTCCCTTAGATTTTCCTTAAGTAAATATAATACAGAAGAAGAAATCGAGAAAACTGTTGATATTTTGGTACAATGGTTAGCTAAAAACTAATTGTTATCACTTGATAGGTTTTCTGATGGATCTTCCATGGAAATATTTTCTCCCTGTTTTATATTTTCTATTGTTATTTCATAATTCTTAAATTCCGGATCAATATAATATAATTGCTCGCGTAGGCGCTGACGCAAAGCGATAGCTGGTTTTAAGCAGTGTTCGACATATTGTTCATCTGAAATTTCATTGAGATTAGGAAATAATAATTTAAGAAAACCAGATGACATTCGCATTATAGCTCTTACATCCCTAAAATCCTTTGAACCTATCATATAACTTCTATCCTCCACGTAACGGTCAAACTCTAACCGCGTCCGCATAGAATGAAATATTTCACCCAAAAAGTCGGCTTTAAAGCCTACACCTGTCGATAATGCATT
>Ga0247810_10001077_pt1 | contig 18952 bp, 14 predicted proteins | sample UWRJL119311C1_FD_179918 | JGI IMG/M metagenome (GOLD analysis project Ga0247810, IMG submission 179918) | Plant litter microbial communities from Arlington Agricultural Research Station in Wisconsin, United States - UWRJ-L119-311C-1 | ecosystem: Environmental > Terrestrial > Plant litter >... | reverse complement strand
AAGACATCGCGCCGATCGGCCTGCTGCGTTTTTCTCCCAACGAGCCGCGCAAGCCTGTTCACCGCTTCCAGGTATTCTACGCTTGGTTCTTCTACGGACTAATGACCTTTTCCTGGATGACCAACAAAGACTTCGTTCAGCTGATCAAATACAGTAAGAACGGGTTGCTGAAATCCCAGAACATTACCTTCCGCAAAGCGATGACACAGCTCATTATCGCGAAAGTCGCTTACTACGTTTACATCGCACTGATTCCCCTTCTTGTAATGGATATCAGCTGGTGGCAGTGGGGAATCGGGTTTTTCGCCATGCATTTTGTAAGCGGATCCATTCTTGCTTTCGTGTTTCAGATCGCACACGTGATGCCGGAAACCGAATTCATGACCAAAGAAACCTACGTGGACCAGAATGAAGAAGAAAGCTGGGCAAAACACCAGATGATGACTACAGCCAATTTCTCGAACTGGAACCCGGCATTTACCTGGTATGTCGGCGGATTGAACTACCAGATCGAACATCACCTGTTCCCGGATATTTCGCACATCCATTACCCTAAAATCGCCAAGATCGTAAGAGAAACAGCCCGCGAATACGGCATTCCTTACCATTATCACCGCACATTCGGCGGAGCGATCTTCCAGCACCTGAGAATGCTGCACCAGTTGGGGAAAGCCTGATCAGCAATCCCCGTATCCAAATAGTCGGTCCACAAAAGCCTGCTGTCAGAATTCTAGGTTCATAAGTACATAGTCAGTACATCTTAACAGGATTTGTCGTATCTTGTAATCTCCGAAGCCACCCATCCGTTCAGGCTCCGTTTTTAGACTGCCCGCACTATTCCTAAAGCCCACATCAACCAGAGTTCAGCCACACTTCAGCCAGAGTTTAACTAGAGTTGAGCTAGTTTTAAGCCATAGATCACCTATATATACCCGCTACATGCTTGGTATATACTCCGTTCATAAAGTATAGATAATCACTACACAAGACGTAGACACCTCTACCGAAAAATATAAATACTAATGGGTGTACCCGCTGGCAATTAGAATACACCGATTCGAAACCTGGTAACTGAGATCCTATACGAAGCTAAACTAATAATGGGACTAGGACCGGCCTTTCATTACAGGGTTTTATCCGCGTGCTGGAATGCGCTAAAAATGACGATAGCTCCGAAGGAGATCCTGGCATTTTCGCATTGCAGGAGTGTATAAAATGGCTCACAGGGAAGGAGGCTCTTACTTAGAAGGAGTATCGTGAGCCAAGTGTAATGAACAGCCTTGATTTTTTGCTTCTTTTGATCATTGCTTGTCCCGACCGCTGTCGGGAGCAAAAGAAGAGTGAAAACAGTCCGCCGTTTGACGGACATAAAGAGGATTATTGCGCTGATTACTATGAAATTACCCACTGAATCCAGCGAGTCACATTACCAACACAAGCGCGCATAACTCCGACTCCGGAGAGTCACACCCCAATAAAAAAATCCCTTCCGCCGGAACAGAAGGGATTTTTCAGAATAGTGGCGCAATGGTTAATTCGCTTTCTGGATCCTGAAGATCCTGGTAGTAGCATGCTGAGTTACTTTCACGATGTAGCTTCCCGTTGCAAGATGCGTAAGGTCAACCGGAGCTTCCGTTCCTGAAGCTTCCATGTTCAGCACCTCCTGGCCCGAGATCGTCATCACTGAGATCTGCATTTCGCCGTCCTGTGAAGAGCGAACGATCACCTTTTCATTCGCCGGATTCGGGAAGATGCTCAGCTCAACAGCCAGCTCTTCCACACCCAGACAGGCTTCGATCGTAACCAGGATGTCGTCTGATTGCTGGCAGCCATTCGCATCGGTAACCGTTGCAACGTAAGTTCCCGGGATCGTTGCTGTAGTAGTTTGTGTAGTAGTATTGTTGTTCCAGTGGTAAGCTGAAAACCCTGTTCCTGCATTCAGGATTACCACTGGGTAGTTGGCGCACGTAATAGTGTCCGCCCCTAAATTCACAACCGGAAGCGGGTTTACCACAACCGACACCTGGTCTGTTCCTTCACAGCCATTTACCGATGTTCCCGTTACGGTGTAAGTAGCTGTAGCGTTTGGAGAGAAAGCTGTTCCGTTGGTTACGGAGTTGTTCCAGCTGTAAGTCTGCCCGCCTGATGCCGTGAGCGTAACACTTTCCCCGGCACAGATCTCACGGTCGGTTCCTGCAGTGATAGTAGGTGTGTTGTTCACTATGACAAGAACTTCATCGGTATTCACACATCCGTTCGCGTCGGTCCCGGTAACCGTATAATTAGCAGTAGCTTCCGGAGAGAAAAGTACTCCGTTGGTAACATTATTCCAGCTGTAATCCTGTGCACCCGATCCTGAAAGCATAACGCTTTCTCCCTCACAGATCACCTGGTCGGCTCCTGCGCTCACAGGTGGATTGTTGTTGACAGTCACCAGAACGTCGTCCGTATCCTGGCAGCCGTTCGCTGCTGTTCCCGTTACAGTGTAAGTAGCCGTAGCCGCAGGAACGAATGCCGTGTTGTTGATCACCGGGTTATTCCAGCTGTAAGTTAAAGCTCCATCGCCCGCAAGTGTCACGCTTTCTCCCTGGCAAACCGTACGGTCCGTACCTGCGCTCACTGAAGGGACCGGTTTTACCACGATCCGCGTTGAAACCGTAGTATCAGCACAGGTAAAAGTCGTGTTCGAAACGAAAACGCGGTAATCGCCGGCCTGGTTCACAGAAAGTGTATTTCCTGTTGCTCCGCTGAGCGCATTTCCGTCGCGGAACCATTGTACGGAAGAATTTGCATGTCCCGGAATGGATAAAATAGTTCCCGAACCGGCACAGATAGAATCCTCAGCTGCAGAGATCGTTGCGCCGGCAAGTTGAACGCAGGTATTCAACTGGAAAATTGAAAGTGTCGAGCTAACTTCATTGGCAAGGATCACCAGGTCACGTCCGTTCGGTGAAGCTTCTTTGCGGATATAAATAATGCCTTCCGCACCTCGGTCAGGACCGGAATTGGCGCCAACTGTACGGTTGTTGTAGTAGCCTGAATAAACAGGAGCCGCAGGATTGTCGACATTGAAGATCATGACTCCGCCTACACGCTCCAGTGAAACGAACAGGTAATGATTTCCATTGATGAAAGCGGTAGAAACGCCTTCCGGTTCAGGACCTTTGTCGTCGCTTCGGTTTTTGGCAGCAGAGGTTCCGTTTGAATTGCTCGCGTTGAACAGGCCGCTCAGTGTCGGGTGATTGGCTGTGATCTGTTCCAGGAGGTCTTTCGAATCGAATACCAAAGCACCTGTTGCCGCATTCCAGATAGAGAAAGAACGTGTTCCGAAAACACGGATTTCATCGATGTCTCCGTCGTTGTCCGTATCGCCGTTTGCCTGAATAGCGTTCAGTCGCCCGAGGAACTGGTTGCTTTTCAAAATGTTCTGGTCAGGGAAAGCAACAGGGTCAAGTGAAGTAGCCGAAATTTTTGCTACATCTGTCAAAGCTGCATATTCCCTTGCATCTCCTTCGTTAGCCGAGAAAATATATTCGGTTCCGCCGATTGTTGAATGAGCAAGCGCATCCGGCATGAACATTCCTTTTACAGGAACAGAGCTGATGTAAACACCTGCCGTCTGATCGGAAGCATCCATCCCGTTTCCGGTGGAATAATCCGACAATCCAAGCGGACGAATAGCAGTTACTGTTGCCGTATTGATGTTAACAACGGCCATGGCGTTATTCTCCTGGAGAGAAACGTAAGCTGTCTGGTTATCGTCACTTAAGGTAATGTATTCCGGCTCGAAATCCTGTGCTGCCGAGCTTCCGGGACCGTTGATCCGGATTCCCTGCGCACGAAGTGAAGCTTCCTGTCCGTTCCATGCCGTAAACCCGGCGATCGCTACGTTAGCGTTTGTAAGTGCGGCAATTCCGGGTGTAAGGTCCACGATGGCAACACAACCCACAGGATCGATGGTGTAATTGTCCTTCGGCTGACCTTCGCAGGCCACAAGGATTTTTGTGTGCGTATGATTGTAAGTGATCATGTCCGGCATCGCCCCAACGGTAACCTGGTTGATGTAGACTCCGTTCGCATTAAAGAACACAACCGATCCGTTATTCTCAGGAACAGTATTTTCGATTGCCGCTGCAACGATTCCATTGTAAACGGTCAGTGAATTGATATTTCCGTAGGATGAAATGGAATTGCTTGAAAGCAGGACCGGTGAAGAAGGATTCGAGAAGTTAACGATATCCAGCTTTGCACCCAGGCTGTTCACAATGTAAAGTCGCTGAGTGGTGGAATCGTAAGCAACGATTTCTGCCGAATTGGGGCCTTCCGGTCCGTTGCTGAAGCTTGTCAGCAAAGACATCTGCAGCTCGTTGTTAGCAACCGGCGACTGGTAATCGTTATCAGTGAGGTAAATGATCTGGAAATTAGCTGCGGCAATTGTCGCGTTCACAGAACCAACCAGCTTCACGATGATGCGCTCTGTTCGTTCCGAAAGCAGGTCATCCGTTAACTGGATCGTAAAAGGAAATGTTCCGTTGGAGCTTGCCGGGATTGTCAATGTATCGGTTGTCCAGGAGAAATCGGCTCCCTGTGTTGCATTCGTATAGCTTGATAATCCGAAAGCAACTTTCGCAGGACTGGAATTGGCATTCGCAAATGTTACGTTCACCGTTACTGTTCCGGCAGCTTCGCTCACCCCCTGGCTTACCGCAGCAATGCTTGCTGTTCCCGGAGTAGGCGGTGGAACTGTCGTTACCAGCGAGATCGCAGAAGTATTGTTGTTAACTGCTGTTTGAACCTCCCATAGGCGAGGTCCGGTCCAGGAATTAGTAGCTGTATTGTAAGAGCCTGTTGCTCTGACGGAAGCATTTCCTCCCGGATCGCCGGCAAAGAAGCTGTTCGACTGAAGCTTTCCACCTGTATAACGATCGTTTACCGGAAGCTGGAAACCGTCTGCTCCTCCGTTTACAAGGGCTGTTCCTACTGCTGTTCCGAAGAAAATAGCGTCTACCGGAACAGAGCTGCTTGTAAGATTCGTTATCGCAGAGCTGAAAACCGCCACGCCATCCATATTATTGCCACCATTCCCGATAACACCGCCAGTACCGGCGGCATTTCCAAGTCCGTCTCCGGCTGTTGTCTGGACGTCGATCACCCGGAGCTTTGTTCCCGTCGGCAGCATAGCAGAACCGCCTACGTAAACAACGTTTCCGGCAGCAACCGTTCCTGTTGTAATGTTAAACCCGTAAGTGAATGCGCCACCTTCGACCCATCCGTTAACGGTTCCCGGATCGGTAGTCGTTACAACAACCGAATAAGGTGTTAAGGAAAAATCAATTGCTTTGGTGGCGATCAATTCCACCCATTCGAATGAATTGTCGCTTCCACTTGGATTGGCAAGGACTTCGCTGATCACCAGGCCGGGATTTTGTGCCGAACCGGTAAAAGCATTTAGTGCCAATGCTAAAACGATGTAGATTTTTTTCATGTATAAGAACTTTGGGCAAAGGTCTCTACAGGTTGTCATCCTGAAATCAGGGCACCGTAAAAGAATGATCAAGTTTTCAGCGTTCCCGTATGAAGAAAAAGCCTGTTTTTTAATACATCCGCAACAATCATTTACTGGAAATTAACTTGCGGAAAACACTTTGTTGATGATTGAAGGTCATTCGGACCAGGGAAATCGTTCCCGGTAACCGGCCAGATGAGCTGGTTTTCGGTTAGATCCGGTCACATTTGAGCAACCGGGATGAATTTCGGAAGAAAACGCCGGACGAATTATTAGAATCGTGTTACTTTTACCACGAACGACATTCAACGTATATAAAACCAAGCTTATGTTCAAATACATTCTTCCTTTGCTGGTACTGCTGGCTGCCTGTGATTCTCCGGAAAAAGCCGGGAGAGGCGGCGATAAAACACCACAGAATATCGTAGTGAGCTTCAGGAACGAAGCGGAAATGGATGCCCGCATGATCGAGATCGATTCCATGGTTGCTAAAACCGGTCTGGTTGCCAATTCACTTTTCTATTCGAAAGAATCGGGAGAAAACCTGCAGGTGAACGGTTACATGGGCGGTGGAGCAGACACTTCCATCCTGCGCATCGAGGAAGTATTCAACCAGGACGAAAATGGGTTCAGCGGAAGACGCATGTATTACCTCAACAACGGGAAAGCATTTGTCATTCACGAAAAGATCGACGTCAGCACGCCGCAAAAGTCGCAGTTCGTTGAGCGCATTTCCTATTACGATCCGTCGGGGAAAGTGCTTAAGACGAAAGAGCGAAGCAGCAATTACGAAGAAGAGATCGAAGGAGTCGCATTCAAACCGGCAGCCCTGGTTACACTTTCTATTGACCGGGTAATGCGCGCGCTCAACCAGGAAAAGGAATTCCAGACAACCTTCCAGGGATTTGTTGACCAAGGAGCACAGTCTTACCTCATCGTTGGCGAGAACAAGCCCGACGGTTATTCGAGCGCTCTGATGGTTAGCTTTAAGGACAAGTTGATCAATGAGCTTGGAAAAGACCAACAGGGCTACCTGGGAGTTCCGGTAATTGTCAATTTTGAAAAGTACCTCGATGAAACCGGGATCGAATTCCAGGTGTATACCGGCGGTGATTTCGGGAAATAAAAGTTAGTAAATAAAATAGGAACGAAAAAGGGCGAATTCATTTCGCCCTTTTCTATATCTGTACTTTTCTGTTCTTACAATTTCGACAATTCGCCTTTCAGGTAATCGATCACGCGGATCTCGATCGGATCGCCGTCTTTCATCTCCGAAAGGTAAAGCGAAGCCCAGTCAACCAGGTGGATCAGGTAAAGGCTGCGCTCGATCTGCGTGGATCCTTTTGCATGGGCAATGTGAATGTTCTTCGTTCGTTCGGAAACCAGCTCAACCGAAATATCGAACCTGCGCTGATTGCGTGGCGTAAGATCGCCCGTTTGAAGGAAAAGCGCTCCAAAGCGATCGTCTCCTCCACCCCAGCCTACCAGCTCGTTGTGATTCATTTCAGGAATAACGTGCTGCCAGCATAATTCCTTGGAGTTCTCATTGAACTGCTGCTTGGCACGAATGGCTACGGCTTCGTAGTTCGCCCCGGCATAGATCGCAGGAACTTTTTTATGGAGGAATGCGGCTATCTTTTTCGCTTCGGCATGAATTTCTTCCAGGTTCGCAAGGATCAGCTTTCTCCCCGATTCGATCTCATCCAGCAGGGAAGCTTTTGCCAATCCGAGCTTGATAAGAATGGAAGTGAGCTGAACGATAGAAAATCCGATAGCTGTTCTCGGTGGATTTCCACCCGGAACGATGATGCAGTCGTATCCTTCTTCAGCGCAGAACTGCTCGAGCTTTCCACCCGAGGTTACACCTATAATGTGTGCTCCGCGCTCGTGAGCTTCTTCTACCGCGATCAGTGTTTCTTCCGTATTCCCGGAATAAGACGAGCCTATCACCAGCGTGTTTTTACCGATATAAGCCGGCAAATGGTAATCCTGGAAAGAGACAACGGGAATAGGACATTCATTCTGAACCCACTGAGCAACCAGTTTTCCTCCGATCCCGGATCCACCCATACCGCAGATCACGATGGATTGAATGTCGTTTTCAGGAGCTTTCAGATTGACTTTTGCCGCAATGGCTAATGCGTCCGTTATGTTCTGCGGGAAAGCAGTAATGAGTTTGTCCATGGTTTCCATTGAGCCTGTAAATATAAGGATTAACGTTAATCCTCAAAAGTTGGTATCGAAAATGGACGATTTTCATGGTAATTTAATACGAAAGGCAGGATTTCTTCTACCACGAATCAGCCAGGGGTGGACGCGGTGCACGAATAAGGCGCTATTGACGGCAGCGCATATTCCACGGCAGGAAATGATACACAGAGTAAGTTGAACCTGGTTAAGGATAATAGCTATAGCTCACTTCAGCGCTGCCGTTAGGAGCGCAAAAAATTCGTGCATCTGTGGAAAGCGGGCGGGAATTTCAACAAAGCATGCGAAAACCGCAAATTAGCAGTAATTTCGGGGTCAAATTACACCCCATGAAAGCAAGAAAAGCATCTGAAACACTTGCTATTACTACAAAAGTTGTTCTTCCAAACGAAACCAATACGCTCGGAAATCTTTTCGGCGGACAGCTTCTCGCGTGGATGGACCTTATTGCCAGTGTTTCCGCTCATCGTCATAGTCGCCGCGTTGTTGTGACAGCCTCAGTAAACAATGTATCCTTTAATTCTCCGATTTCCCATGCGTCGATCGTTACGCTGGAATCCAAAGTTTCGCGTGCTTTTAATTCGTCGATGGAAGTGTTTGTGGATGTTTTCGTGGAAGATCACGTAACCGGCGTTCGCTCCAAATCGAATGAAGCTATTTACACGTTCGTTGCAGTTGACCAGAACGGCGGACCAATTCAGGTTCCCGAGCTGATCCCGGAAACAAAAGAGGAAATCGAGCGCTACGAAGCTGCACTGCGCAGAAAACAGCTGGCCCTGATCCTTGCCGGAAAAATGAATCCGAAAGATGCTACGGAGCTGAAGGCCTTGTTTTTGGATTAAGTCGCCAGGCGTGTAATCAAATCCTATCTTTTTACGGGAGCTTTTTGTTAATGCCGGCTGATGGCAGAACTTCCACCGTCTGCAAAGTAGATGAAGTATCCCAGTTTTCCGTTGGTTTTGATGGAAAATGAGGGATTTTGACGGATTTTGATGGAAATGACGGGATTTTGCGATTTGGATTTTCCATTTTGACCCCTCGCGGAAACGCCCTGTTCAAGCAGTGGTTAAGCAATAGCTAAGCAGTTGCACAGCAATAACTCACCTGAAAACAGGCTATACAGCTTGATTTTACTGGCGGTTACGAATGTTATGATTGCACCCGGATGGTAGAATTGACCTGAATGGTTCTGAAAAGCAAAATCGCAAATTCCGCAAAAAGTATTCAAAAGGGATCAAAAACGATCAAATTCGTCGATTGGTTTGGTGGTGATGGTTCAGGATACAGATCTGAGAAGACATTACAGAATTTCTCCGGCGAATTCGATTCTTCCGGGCCATCCTCCTAAGTCCTCTTTCAAAAGAGGAAGCCTAAATCCCCTCTAAAGGATGATAGCCATAAGTGTTGATCATATCTCTGCTTTTTCGATTAGGGATTTCCGGATGGTCCCCGCATCCTGGAGCATCATGCAATTGAAATGCTTTTTCGGGCACGACTGGTAGCCAATTTTAGAACACGGCCGGCATGAAAGCCCGGTTACTTCATGAATGGAATAAAGGTCGGGTTTGGAGTAAGGATACATGCCAAATTCAGGAACGGTATTCCCCCAGACACTCACAACCGGGATTTTAAAGGCAGTGGCAATGTGCATCAGTCCTGTGTCGCCGGTGAGCAGTGCTGCAGATTGGCTCAATACATAGGCCGAGCCTCTCAGTGAAAGCTTTCCGCATAAATCAACAACAATCTGCTTGTTTAAGCGCAATTGAAGGTTTTCTGAACGTTCTCTGTCTCCGGGACCGCCAAGCAGCACTATGGGGAGATCAGTTTCGGAAAGTACTTTTTCCATTAGTTCCAGCGGCATTTGTTTGGTAGCGAACTGCGCTCCCATGGCAACGGCAATAAATTTCCGGCCGCTTATCTCAGCCGGCAGATCGACACGGTCTTTGTCTTCCAGGAAAAAATCGCAGGGAAGTCCGTCGCTCAGAACACCCAGTTGCTTAACGGTTTCAAAGTAGCGGTGTACGATGTGGACATCCGGCATTTTATTTACCTTGAAATTCGTGAGCAGAAATTTCTGAATGTTCTTTTTGGGGAAGGATACCGATTTTTTGCCAAGCGCCAGTTTCAGCCGGAGCGTTCTTACGTTTCTGTGAAGATCGATCACCAGGTCGTAGTTCCCGGCTTTCAGCTCTTCGAGCTTTTCCTTAACGGACGATTTGATCGTGATGATTTTGTCGATGTACGGATTTCCTTCCAGTACCGGAACAAAAGCTTCCTTGGTAATAAAATGAATGGTCGATCCGTCGAGCTGGCGCGCTAAACAACGCACAACGGGAGTGGTGAGCACCACATCGCCGATAGAGCTGAAACGTACAACCAGGATTTTCATTTTCCAAAAGTAAGGTTTTACCGCTGAGATCGCAGAGTTAATGGATCCAGATCATCTCTGCTCCTCTAATCTCAATCAATTTCACGTGTGCTTTGCGCGTTTTCCGGTAAAAAAGCAATTACTTAATAGACTTCTTCTTGTCCTGAACGGTTCCGATCTTCGTTGTCTGTGTTCCGATCTCTTCACCTTTTTTCACTACGGCAGCTTCATTGTCTTTGATCTTCTGCTCGGCTTCAACGATCTTTTTCTTGTAATCCTCTATATCCTTTTTAGAATTTTCGATGGATTTTTCAAGATCGCTTTTATTGCCCTGCAGCTCTTTCAGGACTTTCCCTTCTGCAGCAAGCTCGGCGTCGATGCTTTCGTGAGCGGCTTTGGCTCCGAATTTTTTGATCCGGGTTTCCATAGCTTTGAATTGCGATCCGTGGTCTTTACTATCGAGGTAAGCACCACCAAGATCTACCGCAAACGCTACTTTTATTTCTTTATCATTATCGGAGATAATCTTCGCATAACCATCATAGGATTTATCGCCCATTGCTTTGGAGCTGCTCCCGACGGTCTGCATTTCACCTTTCGAGCTGTTGTATTTTCCACCCCAGTCTTTCATCTCGGATTTCAGCTCTTTTTCAACGATCTCTTTATTTCCGTAAGGGATTGTTACAACGATCGCATTGTGGCTTCCATTGAGAAAGCTAACACTCTCCTCGCTGGTTTTCACTTCCTGGGCGTAAAAAAATGTGGTAACAGCCATGGCTGCGAGTAGGGAAATTGATTTCATGTTCTCTAATTTTTCTGTACCGCAAATTACAAAATATCTGCCATGTTCGGGAATCGCATTAAATTTATACCGTGCAATTTTCATCAATCGTCGGCCAGGAAGAATTAAAGCATCACTTAGTACGTGAAGTTCAGAGTGGTAAGATCAGTCATGCCCAGCTTTTCCTCGGAAAACCCGGCTACGGATCGCTGCCCCTTGCGCTGGCTTTCGTACAGTACCTGTTTTGTGAAGACAAGCAGGAGAACGACAGCTGTGGTGTTTGTCCTTCCTGCAGGAAAACAACAGAGCTTCAGCACCCGGATCTTCACTTTTCATTTCCCATCGTGCTGTCAATCGCCAAAAAAGCCGACGCTTTTATTTCCGACTGGAGAAAGCAGGTAAAGGAACAGCCGTACTTCAATTTGTACGACTGGACGAAAAGAATCGATTCGAGCGAGCGCAAACCGATCATCGGGGTAGACGAAAGCCTGGAAATCATCAAAAAACTGAACCTGAAATCATTCGAAGGCGGCTATAAGGTGATGGTTATCTGGATGCCGGAGGAAATGAATGCCGATGCGGCCAATAAGCTGCTGAAGATCTTAGAGGAACCGGCTCCTAAGACACTGTTCCTGCTTGTTGCCGAATCACAGGAAAAACTGCTCACTACCATTCTTTCGCGCACACAGATCGTGAAAGTGCCCATGCTTTCAACGGAAAGTGTTCAGCTGGCACTTGAGGCCCGGGGGATTGCACGGAATTCTGCTCAAAGCATTGCCGGAAGAAGCGATGGCGATATGATCGAGGCTGTTACAGCTCTGGGAGACCAGGACGAAAACGATCACAACCGGGAGCTGTTCATCCAGCTGATGCGCGTTTGCTTCCGCAAAGACGTCGGACTAATGCTCGACTGGACAGATTCCATTGCGGCGTCTACCCGCGAAGGACAGAAGCAGTTCCTGAAATATGCGCTTCACATGGTGCGGCAAAGTGTGCTGAAAAACTACACCCAGGAGATGCTGACGCGCGTTTCCCAGGAAGAGGCCGATTTTCTCAGGAATTTCTCGCGCTTTATCAGCAACAACAACATCATGGACTTCATGCAGCTGTTCAACGAATCGCATTACTACATCGAACGGAATGCGCATTCGAAACTGCTGTTTACCCAGCTTTGCTTCCAGGTGATGCGGTTTATTCACAAAGCGTGATGATTTTTGATGTGAATTAGTTCAGCCTTATTCACAATCCCTTGTTTCCAAGTCATTCGTGGTAGCTTATACAGGTCACTTCTTTTTCGTATTTTTACCATTAAATTCAGAAAAACTATGGGTTGTTCCTCATGTAGTAGTGGCGGCGGTACGCCCCGCGGCTGTAAAAATAACGGAACCTGTAGCTCTGGTGGATGCAACAAGCTTGGAGTATTCGACTGGCTGGCAAATATACAACTGCCTTCCGGTCAATCTCCTTACGATATAGTAGAGGTACGGTTTAAGAACAGCCGCAAGGCCTTTTACCGGAATTCAAAAAGTATTTCGCTGCAGGTCGGCGATGTCGTAGTTGTAGAAGCAAGTCCGGGTTACGATGTTGGTATCGTTTCCGTAACGGGCGAGCTTGCCAGGATACAGGTTAAAAAGAAAGCGCCGAATCTCAAACCGATGGAAGTGCGGAAAATACACCGCGTTGCCACACAGGAAGATATCGACAAATGGGTAAAAGCGCGAACGCTGGAATCAGAAGTGATGTTCAGTTCACGCACGATTGCCGTAAAGATCGGGCTCGAAATGAAGATCTCCGACGTTGAATACCAGGGAGATCTTTCAAAAGCAACATTTTATTACACTGCAGAAGGCCGTGTGGATTTCCGTCAGCTCATCAAAGACATGGCCGATCAGTTCAAGATCCGTGTCGAGATGCGCCAGATCGGTTCCCGCCAGGAAGCTCAGCGTTTGGGAGGAATTGGCTCCTGCGGACGCGAATTGTGCTGTTCCACCTGGTTAACGGACTTCCGTTCGGTTTCCACTTCTGCTGCAAGATACCAGCAATTATCACTGAATCCGCAAAAATTAGCCGGACAGTGCGGAAAGCTGAAATGCTGCCTGAATTATGAGCTGGATATGTACCTCGATGCGATCAAGTCGTTCCCTTCAACGGATACGAAGCTTCACACCGAAAAAGGCTCTGCTTATCACATCAAAACCGACGTTTTCAAACGCCAGATGTGGTATGCTTACGAAGGCGATGCGGGCGGCGGCGGATTGATCGCTCTTACACCTGAGCGTGTACGCGACATTGCACAGCTGAATGCGAAGAAAGAAAAGCCGGCAGATCTGAAAGCCTACGAAGAAGTGGTCGTGGTTCGTGAACCGAATTACGATAACGTAGACGGGCAGGATTCGCTGAGCCGTTTCGACGATAAGTTCTCCAAGAACAATAAGAAACGCAAGAAAAAGAAAAAACCATCCGGCCCCCGTGCTGAAGGCGATGTTGCCGTTGCTTCTGCAGAACCGCGCGCTCCGCAAACGGATCGTGGCCCGAGACCGCAGAGACCATCCCGAAAACCTTCAGGAGATAATCGCAGCAAGCCTGCCGGAAGCGGTGAGCCTAGAGCGGAAAATACCGGTCAGGAGCCACGTGCGCCAAGACCTCAGCAGGAACCGAGAGCTCCGCGACCTCCGAGAGAGCCGAGAGAACAACGACCTCCGAGAGCGCAAACGGAAGGCGGAGCTACCGGCGAAGGCGGCGAAAAACCGGCCAACGCCAATAAAAGACGTAATAACAGGCGCAGACCGCCTCGTCCAAATACCGGCACGAATGAAACTCCGTCCAGCTAAGATCCTTTTGTTTTCCTGTGTTTCCCTGCTGATCGTATCATGCGGGGAAACGCCGGTTTACACCAAGTCATATTCGTTTAAAAACGCCGAATGGAAACAGGATGTAAAACCGGTTTTCAAAGTGAACATTCCGGATACCTCGACGTTTTACAACATCACGATCAGCCTGAGAACGACAACGGATTATGCCTACAATAACCTGTGGTTCTTCCTGCATTCCAAGTCTCCGAAAGGCCAGACGGGCCGCGAGCCGATCGAAGTGATCATTGCGAATCCCGACGGTTCATGGGCCGGAACGAAATCCGGTTCGATCGTGGAAGAGAAGCTGCTGTTCGGACACCGGAAATTCCCGCAGAAAGGAACGTATACCTTCACCTTCGAACAGGGCGTGACCCAGGAAGCGGTGAAAGATGTCATGGATATCAGCTATACCGTCGAACGCGATAAAAATCAGCATTAATGGTTCCCGTAAAAGTCAGAAACACCTCAGCACACGAGCTGCCGTCATATGCAACCGCACAATCGGCAGGAGCAGACCTTCGGGCGAACCTTACCGAACCGGTTGTTCTTAAACCGATGGAGCGCGCGCTGATCCCAACGGGACTCTTCTTCGAGATCGCAGAAGGCTATGAAGTTCAGATCCGCCCGAGAAGCGGCCTGGCTTTCAAGCATGGAATTACCGTACTGAACGCCCCTGGAACCATCGACGCAGATTACCGCGGCGAGATCGGGGTACTGCTCATCAACCTGTCGGACCAGCCGTTTACCATCGAGAACGGTGAACGTGTTGCACAGATGGTTGTAGCAGCCTACAAGCAGGTTGACTGGAAAGCGGCGACCGAATTAACAGAAACTGAACGCGGAACGGGTGGCTTCGGAAGCACCGGGAAGCAATAACTTATTAGCATCTATGAAAGTAATCGTTCCAATGGCCGGACGCGGAAGCCGCCTGAGACCTCACACTTTAACCGTTCCGAAACCATTGGTGCCTGTTGGCGGAAAGCCGATCGTTCACCGGTTGGTCGAAGACATCGCAAAAGTGTGCAGCGAGCCCATCGACGAGATCGGATTCGTGATCGGGGATTTTGGTCCGGAAGTAGAGAGCGAGCTGATCAAAGTAGCTGAAAAGCTCGGAGCAAAAGGCACGATCTTTTACCAGGACAAACCGCTGGGAACAGCGCACGCCGTTTTGTGTGCAGAGCCTTTGCTGGAAGGTCCGGTAGTGGTGGCTTTTGCCGATACGCTTTTCCGCGCCAATTTTAAGATCGATCCTGAAGCGGATGGAATTCTCTGGGTTAAGCAGATCGAAGATCCAAGCGCATTCGGTGTGATCAAAATGAACGAAGGCGGAGAGATCGTCGATTTTGTCGAAAAACCGCAAACCTTTGTTTCCGACCTTGCAATGATCGGGATCTATTACTTCAAAGACGGGAACGCGCTCCGAACAGAGCTGAATTACCTGGTCGACAATGAAGTGATCAAGGATGGCGAATACCAGCTTCCGGATGCCCTGAGAAGACTCACAGAAAAAGGAAAGCGCTTCAAACCGGGCGAAGTGGAAGAATGGCTCGACTGCGGGAACAAAGAAGTAACCGTTTTCACCAATCAGCGCGTACTCGAATACGACATGGAGAAAAACCTGCCGTTAGTCGATCCTTCGGCCAAGATGGTAAATTCAGTCATTATTCCTCCGTGTTACCTGGGGAAAGATGTGGTGGTTGAAAATTCAGTTGTCGGCCCGCACGTTTCCCTCGGAAAGGGCTGTGTGGTAACGAATTCGATCATTAAAAACAGTATTTTACAGCAGCATTCCATCATTGTGGATGCTAATCTTCAAAACTCTATGCTGGGCTCGCATTCCAAGTACAAAGGATTGGCGCGGGATTTGAGCCTGAGCGATTATTCTATTATCAGCTGATGCGTTTTTGGTTATCTACACTTTTACTGGGGCTGTTCCTTTCAGCCTGCGGAACTTCTAAGAAGGCGGGCCCTGTTGGTCCTTCTGCTGCCGACTATCCGTACATTCAGCAATTCCACGAAGGTGTGAGGCTGAAAGTAAAAGGACAAATTCCCGAGGCGATAACCGCATTCGAAGCCTGCTTTGCACAAAAACCGCAGGACGATGCCGTTGCTTTCGCACTTGCCCAATGCTACCTCCAGATCAATCAGCGGAAACAGGCTGCCGAATACACGGAAAAAGCAGCGAAGATCGATCCGGACAACATCTGGTACACGCAGGAGCTGGCTTACATGTATTACGAGCAGGGACAGCTGGAGGATGCTGCAAAATGCTTCGAAAAAATGGTAAAAGCGCAGCCTTCCAACATCGACTGGCTGTTTGGTTATGCCGAGGTACTGAGCCGCCTGAACAAAAAGCAGCAAGCCATTGACATGTACGATAAAATGGAAGATCAGCTGGGAGTTCTTCCCGATCTTTCCGTTCAGAAATACGAGCTTTACATGGAGCTCAAACAGGAATCCAAGGCTTTGAACGAGCTTACGGAAGCGCGAAAAACGTATCCCGAAGATCTGAACCTGCTGGGAACACTGGTCGATTATTACTTCGACAAGCGGGATATCCAGAAAGCCAAAGATATGCTAGTCGAGCTGGTGAAAGCCAATCCTTCCAACGGCCGCGCGAATCTTGCGCTCGGAGATATTTACATGCGCGAGAACAACAAGAAAGAAGCCTATAAATACTTCAACGCCGCTTTCATGGGCGAAGGAGTGGATATCGATACGAAAATGCAGGTCCTGCTCACCTTTTACGAGCAGCAGGCCGTTCTCGACAAAGAAGTGTTCGACCTCACGGACCTGATGATCAGCAAGCATCCCGAAGAAGCGAAATCGTATTCCATTCTCGGGGATATGCTGCTGAAAAACAACGAAGAGGACGAAGCACTGAAAGCTTACCGCGAGGCGCTGAAGTACGACGAGAATAAATTCGCCATCTGGAACCAGGTGCTGCTGCTGGAATACCGGTTGCTGCTGTTTGAGGATCTATACAAAGATGCCCGTGCGTGCAGCGCCTTGTACCCGACCATGGCAAACGTGCAGCTGCTTTACACGATAGCCTGCGTACAGACAGGCCGTTTACAGGAAGCTGTTGATGCTGCCGATATGGGGAAAGAGCTGGTCGTAAATGATAAGATCACGGAAGCCGAATTCTATTCGCAGCGGGCCGAGGCATTGTTCAAGCTGAAAAACATTCCGGAGGGAACGGAGAATTACGAAAAAGCCCTCAAGCTCGACCCTTCCAACCAGCTGACGAAAAACAATTATGCCATGATGCTGGCGCTGGCAAATCATGACCTTCCGAAGGCCAATGCGCTCATCGACGAGGTGATTGCCCAGTATCCGAACCAGGCTCCTTTCATCGACACAAAAGGGATGATCCTTTTCCAGGAAGGAAAGATCGCCGCTGCAAAAGACCGGTTCGAACAAGCTCACAACCTGAATAAAACCGACCGGAATTACGCCGATCACGTTGGTGATACCTGGTCGAAATCCGGGAACCCGGAAAAGGCCGTCGAATACTGGAAACTTGCAAAAACACTCGGATCGTCCAACAAGGTCCTGGATAAAAAAATTCAAACTAAAACATATTATGCTCCGGTTTACTAAATCCTTTATACTGCTTGCTTTCCTTGCTTTAGCGGCTTCCTGCTCGCACAAGCTGGCTATTGTGAACCCGGATAAAGTGGAGCGGAGAAAAACGGCCGAGCTGGTTTCAGCTATGGATAGTATGTCGCAGCTGCGTCCCGGATTTTTCTACACGAAGATCAAATGCCAGTTTTCCGATACAAATCAGAACCTGAACTTTAAGACCTCGATCCGGATGGTGAAAGACAGTGTGGTCAATGCACTGATCACTTACGCGAGCCTGCCCATCCTCAATTCACTGATCCGCCCGGATTCCGTTATCATTTCCAACAAGAAAGACAAATGCCTGATCCGACGCGATCTGAGCTACATCAAAGAACAATTCGGGGTGTCTTTCGATTACAAAAACATCGAAGAGCTTTTCCTTGGTTTGCCGATTGCTTTCGACACGACCCAGAAGTATTTCCAGATCCACGATCCTTTCAATTACATCATCTCTTCCCACAAGAAACGGGAGATCCGCCGCGAGAACCGCAACAACGACCGGCCCAATCGTAACAATGACCGGCCGAACCGCAGGGACAACAACAACGAAGAGGAAACGGAAGAAGAAAACGTTATTCTCAAGTATTACCTCTCGGCAGACATTAAGACTGTTAAGCGCATTTTTATCGACAGCGAGGACGATTCCACGACGATCGATATTCAGTACATTTCTCGTGATTCCGTAGACGGTTTCATGATCCCGAACGAGGTAATGGTAGAGATCATTACTCCGCGAAACCGGCTTGTCCTGAACATGGATTATGACAAAACGGAGGTAAACATGCCACAGGAAATTGTTTTCGTAATTCCCGAAGATTATGAAGAATGCAGCTCTAAATAAACTGTTTGTTCTCGCTTTAGCGCTTCTCGGCCCCGGCTTTGCCTTTGGTCAGAAGAAAAGCGACCAGCTGGAACAGGAACGACAAAAGCTGGAAAAACAGCTTTCGAACACCAAAAGCCTGCTCGATAAAGTGAAGACAGGCACGAAGACTTCACTGAACGAAATGAAGCTCATCGATAACCAGGTGAAATTCCGGGAGGAGCTGGTCCAGAATTTTGACAACCAGATCCGCGGGGCCGAGCTTACCATTTCTTCGAAAGATTCCGAGATCAAAAACCTGCAGAAAAAGCTGGAAAGGCTTAAAACGCAATACCGGAAGCTGCTCATTTACGCCTACAAGCACCGGAATCGCCAGGGAAATATGATGTACATTTTCGCTGCTTCCAATTACTTCGAGGCGGTAAAAAGAAATGCCTATCTCAAACGGATCGCCGAGATCCAGCGCAAGCAGTTTAAGATCATTCAGCAGAGCAAAGGCCAGATCACCGAGGAAATTACTTCTATCCGACAGGAAAAAGAGAAAAAGGAATTGCTGCTTTCAGAAAAAGTGGTCGAAAAGAACCAGATCCTGAAGGATAAAGCACGTCAGCAGATCACACTCGATAAGCTCAAAAAGGACGAAGAAAAGCTCATGGCCGAAGTGCGCGCCGCAGAAAGGCAGAAAGGCGAATTGAAGCGGCGTATCAAGGAAGCCATCGAGAAAGAGATCGCCGCCGAAGAAGCCAAAGCAAAGAAAGAAAAAAAGACGACTACCGCTTCTTCCGGATCG
>Ga0247810_10001076_pt1 | contig 18975 bp, 8 predicted proteins | sample UWRJL119311C1_FD_179918 | JGI IMG/M metagenome (GOLD analysis project Ga0247810, IMG submission 179918) | Plant litter microbial communities from Arlington Agricultural Research Station in Wisconsin, United States - UWRJ-L119-311C-1 | ecosystem: Environmental > Terrestrial > Plant litter >... | reverse complement strand
GTTCGTCTGTTGGTAAATCCGGAGCGGTTGTTTTGCCTAAATCTAAAGTGACACGATTGTAGAATTTTTGATAATCTTTGGTGTGGCTTTCTTTTAATTGATCAAATGATTTGGCATATGATTTATTCAGGTTTTGCAACGCAATTGATACATCATCTAAACCTTCGGTAGCTGGATTTTTGTCGAAACCGTTAAAACTTGTGGCAACAGACACGTAAACATATGCTTCTGTGGCATCTTTTAAGCTTAAAAAATCTCTGGAACTTGTCACTTTTCCATCTGTTTTTTTAATTTGAATTAAAGTAGTAAATCTTGTTCCTCTGTCTTGTATTTTTTGATATTTTGGTACAACCTGATATCCTGCATTTTCATGAATTGGTGCAACTCCGGTCATTACCAGAATATTATTTCTTACCTCGACATTTGATTTTAGTAAACTTTTTAAATTAATGTCAAAATTTAAACCGCCTTTTATACTGCTCGTCAGTTTAATTACCATGATTTGGTCTGGTGCCGAAACAAAATATTCACGTGTAAATTTTATACCGTTTAATTCATAACTTACTTTTGATATTGCGTTCGAAATATCCAATTCCCTGCGATAATTTACCGCTTTTCCTTTCTCAGAATTATTGATTTCTAATGTTCCAAGCGGAGCATAAGATTCGGAATTTTTGCCTTGAACTTTTTTATTTAATTCTTCGGCTAGTTTGTAGTTTTCGTTTTTGAGCGCTTCGCGAATGGCCGGAATGTTTTTGTAGGCTTCGGGATTCATATTGGCATTTACAGGTTCGCCTGACCACAGCGTAATGTCATTCAGGTAAATTTTATCTGAGTTTGCGCCACCAAAAACAGTTGCTCCCATTTTTCCGTTTCCTAGAACTAAGCTTTCTTCGAAGAATTCTGCGGGTTGATTGTACCACAAAACATGACTGGATTGTGCCGACGTGTTTGTACAGAAAGAGGTGAATAGTAAAATGAAGAATATTTTTATGAGGTTTGATTTCATGTATTCTTTTTTGATTTTGAATTTCGTTTAAATATATGCCGTTCCGATGGAACTCTCTTTACGTTCCTGTTTTTTTTTATCAACGGATTAACATCCGTTGCTACAAATATGTCATTCCTCCGGAACTTTGATGACCATTATTTTTATTATTTGCGTTTCCTAACAGGTTTTCAACCTGTTAGGAATTTAGATTTAACGTCTTTTACAAATTATACCTAACAGGTTTTAAAAACCTGTTAGGATATTGAAACCCAATTTGAAATGTTACAACGGATTAAAATCCGTTGCTACAATATAACTCGTTCCTCCGGAACTTGAGAACCTTATTTTGATTATTTGCGTATCCTAACAGGTTTTTTTCAACCTGTTAGGTATTTAGATTTAACGTCTTTTACAAATTATACCTAACAGGTTTTAAAAACCTGTTAGGATATCGAAACCAATATGCGCGCGTGAGGGATAGGAGCAATTACCGAAGTAATGTGGATAGCCCGACCGTATTTGCGAAAGGCGCACATAAACGGTTTGTTAAGTAGCGCCTTTTGTAAATACGGTCACGCCCAAATGTCACACAAAAATATTATTTACTAACCTTATATATTTCATTTGCCGTAATCATTTCCCAATTATCGGTTCTGAAAGGCGATGCCGGGAATTTTTCTTTATTGAAAAGATTGATTTCGGTATCGTCGTCTGCCCAACCGTAATGAACGGCAACGGGATTTTTTACTTCGTCGCTGGAAACGATTATTTTGTTGTCTTTTATTATCGCTTTCGCGGAATGAAAAACTTTGTCGGCTCCGGCGATTTCGAATCCTTTTACGTTTTCTGAATTGCCCGAAGTTGTTAATCCTGAACCGATATTATCGAAAGTCAGGATGATTTGGTTTCCTTTTATTTCCTGAGATTTAAAAGTTGGTCCGCTGTAGATTTGTTTTTTGCCGTAGACATTGTTTAGCGCAATTGCCGCCAAACGCAAACCAACGTCTTGTTTGTTGGTTGGGTGAATGTCTTTTGCGTTACCGATATCTGTGGTTACGACCATTCCGGTATTTTTTAATTTCAACGTTTCTGATTGTGCTTCGCGAAGTTCTGCCCAACGGCTTCCGACTTTACTGTTTCCGTTGAACTCGTTGAAGGTTGATAATTGAACGAAGTAGAATGGAAAATCGCCTTGTTTGAATTTTGTTCGCCAATCGTTGATCATTAACGGAAATGACTTTTTGTATTGTTTTGCGCGCCAAACATTGGCTTCGCCCTGATACCATAAAACGCCCTGAAACGCATACGGAACCAACGGATTGACCATTGCATTGTATAATAATGACGGATAACTGTTTGGTGAAACGGCAATTTTTACTTGTACGACATTGAATTTCCAAAGTCCTTCTAGCGGTAAATTGGTGTCTTTAAACTGAATTTTAAGATCTACCGGATCTCCGTAAATTCCTCCACCGCCGGAATAATCTGCAATTCTTACTGAGATTACGTTTTTTCCTTCTTTTAAAGTTCCTGCGGGGATTTTATAAACTCTTAAGGCTTCCCAAATTTTATTGGTTCCAACCTCAACTCCGTTTACGTATGTAATATCTTCGTCGTCTACTTTTGAAAGATGTAAAACGGCTTCGCTTTTGGCTTGTTCTGCTGTTAAAGTAATCGTTTTTCGCATCCAGACTACGCCATCGATATTACCAATTTGCTGGTTTTCCCATAATGACGGCACTTTTATTTCGGGCCAGTTTTTATCATCAAAACTGAATTCCTTAAACTTGCTTTCGTTTTCCATCGAAACATCAAAACCCTGAACTTTTTTGATATTATCTAAAACGGATTTTTTATATACTTCAAAAACAGCATCCATATCAACCTGAGGAACATCGGCAATCATGGCTTTAAAGTCGTCGCTTTTTTCGAAGGCTTCACGGCTTGTCCAGGTTTCTACGTTTGTTCCGCCCCAGGAAGTATTGATGATTCCGATTGGAATTTTTAATTCAGCATATAATTTTTTGGCAAAAAAGAAACCTGCTGCTGTAAAATCGCGAATGTTTTCTTTGTTGGCAACCAACCATTTTCCGGCTTTAAGATCTTCTTTTGGAGTTCCGCTTAAATCCTGTGCTACGCCAAAATGGCGAATCATAGGATAATTGGAATCTGCCATTTCTTTTTCGGCGTTCATGGTTTTGTACATCTGAAATTCCATGTTCGATTGTCCGCTGCAAATCCACACTTCGCCTACCAAAACATCTTTGATGACAATTTTATTTTTTCCTGTAATGATTAATTCAAAAGGTCCGCCTGCTTTTTCGGCAGATAGTTTAATCATCCATTTTCCGGCTTTATCGGCCTGAATGGTTTTGGTTTGTTTGTTAAAACTAACCTCGACATTTTCATTGGCTTCTGCCCAACCCCAAACCGGGATTTCTTTGTTGCGCTGCAGTACCATTCCGTCAGAAAATAATAAAGGCATTCTAACATTGGCATTGGCCAAAATGCTGCACATTATAAAAAGAAAGATGATGTTTTTCTTCATTGTTTTGTTGTTTAAACCATATAAGTGATATAAGATAATTTAAGTTTTGCACGCAGCTTGCACTTACTTTTTCTTATATCACTTATGTGGTGAATTCATTATTTTTATTGTAATCCTTCGATCATTGCATTTAGTGCCTGAGTGTCGGAAACTGTATTATTGGCTCTATTAATGATTCCGAAACTGTTGTCTCCAAGACTTCCTTCGTCCCAATAGAATGGCAATAGACCATTTGCTTTGGCTGTTTTTACCACTGTTTTTAAATAATAAGCTCTTGAGTTTAGATGTAAAGTTAATGCATCTCCGGTTAAACTCGTGCGACGAATAGCACCAAATTCTCCTAGTAAAACTGGAATTCCTTTATCGACAAACTGGGTTTTCATTAATTTAAAGTATTTCTCTAAATCAGCTTCTTCGCCCCAAGTTGCATTTCGATCTGTATCTGTTGTCGAGTGATAACCTGTTCCCCAATAATAGAACATTTTTCCCCAGGTTTCGTCTTTGGTTAATCCGGCGAAATTCCATGGTGTGTAATAATGTACTTCGACCATCATGCGATTTGCTGCTGCATCTGTTGGTAAGGTAGTCATTAACTTATTTGTTTTTTCGATGTCTGTTGTTGGACCCTGAACAACTAATGTTCTGTAAGCGTTTTTACCTCCGGTCGAGCGAACTGCATCGATAAAAGTTTGGTGATAAGAGGTTAAAACTGCCATTTGTGCGGCATCTTCAACCGCTGGTTCATTGGCACTTGCAAAAAGTAAATGTTCGTCGAATCCGCGTAATTGTGTTGCAATTTGTTCCCAGAATGCTTTTTGTTTGGCATTGTTTTCTTCTTTTTTGGCTTCGGTGATATTGTTTTCTAACCATCCACCATCCCAGTGAATATTTACGACCACATACATATTATTGTCTACACAATACTGCACGACCTCTTTTACGCGGTTTAGCCAATCTGCTTTGATTTTGGCTGTAGCCGAATTTTCTAAATACTGATTCCAAGAACACGGAATTCTAATGGCATTAAATCCACTTGCTTTTACAGCATCGATTAGTTCTTTGGTTACTTTTGGATTTCCCCAGGCGGTTTCTCCGTTAGTAGCTTCTAAAGTGTTCCCAATGTTCCATCCTAATTTTATTTTTGCTGCCAATTGCACTGCGGTACTTGACATTCCTGAAGCATCAGCCGCAATTGGGTTTGTGTTGTAACTTGGATATAAACCTGTAACAGGATTTCCTGCTGCTTGCGAAACTGCAATTTGAATTGATGGGGCTTCAGCTGAGCTTAATGTTAAGGTTGCCGTTCTCGCCTCTTTAGTAGTGTTCTCTAAAGCTGTTATTTTTACGATAACAGTTCCTTTTACTCCTGATGTCTGGCTTAATTGTATCCAGTTTGCATTTGTACTCGTAATTGTCCAGGCCTGCACATTGGCAGTAACTTTTACAATAGATTCGTTGCCTTTGCCTAAAAAATCAATTTTATTGGTATCTGCAGTCAGCGTATTTTCTACCGGTGCCGGATCTGCTGCATCTTTGTCTGCACTACAAGCCCAGATAGTTAAGAACGACAAACATAAAATGGCAGTAAACAGGTAACTCTTAATAGTATTTTTCATTTGGTTTGGTTGGTTTAATAGTTAGTTTTAAGTTTTATTCACGCAAAATCCTTTTTATTTATTAAAATAACAGTTGGTGTAATAGATAAAATTTAATTAAACACATAGAAACATAGATATTATGATTGTAAAAAAAAGTAAATCAAAAAGAAACTAGTTTCTCACACATAGTCCCGATAAATATCCTGCCATCTGGACCTAAGCATAAAAATAAACACAAATTGCACTAATTACCACTAATTTTTGTTGGTGAAATTAATTTCACAAACTAAGCTAACTTTTAAAATTTGTGCAAATTCGTGCAATTTGTGTTACTATCTCACGTTTTATTTGATTGTTACAACAACTTCTTTTTTGATATCTCTGGAAGAATTTCCAAGTTTCAAAGTATATTTCCCTGGTTCAATTGTCCATTTTTTGGCAGCTACGTCATAGTAAGCCAACTCTTTTACCGGAACTTTGATGGTTACAGTATTAGAACTTCCTGATTTTACCAATGTTTTCTGGAAACCTTTTAATTCTTGTGCTGCACGTGTTATTTTAGAATCTGATTTTGAAGTGTATAACTGAACTACTTCTTTTCCATCTACTTTTCCTGTGTTTTTTACGTTTACAGAAACTGTGATTGTTTCGTTTTGTGCATACGCTTCTTTGTCTGTTTTTGCATTATCGAAAGCAAAAGTGGTGTATGACAATCCGTATCCGAAAGGATATAATGGCGTAACATTTTTAGTATCAAACCAACGGTATCCTACTAAAATCCCTTCGGCATAATTTACTGTTTTTCCTCCAGGGAAACTGTTTGTAGCGTGTGCAGGAGAATCCATGATTTGTTTAGGCATTGTCCAAGGCAATTTTCCTGACGGATTTACTTTTCCTAAAATGACATCTGCCAAAGCATTTCCTCCTTCAGATCCGTTAAACCATGTCCATACTAAAGCTGACGTTTTTTTGCTTACTGCATCAATATCAAAAGGTGCACCGGCAACCATCACTACAATCGTTTTTGGGTTTACTGCCAATACTTTCTGGATTAATTCTTCTTGCCCGAATGGTAATTTTAAGTTTCTACGGTCAGAAGCTTCTGTTTCGTAATCACGGTTTGAACCTGCAAAAATGATGGCAACATCAGATTTTTTAGCGGTTTCTATTGCTTCCTGCAATTTAGCCGGATCCAACTGATCGATTGTTACCGGACCATTTGAGGTTATGTTTCCTAAATTTCCTTTATTTTTTTCGTCGTAGCGCTCTAAATATCCTTCGGCATAATTGATTTTTATCGACGATGGCAATCTGTTTTTTAAACCTTCAAGCGGTGTAACTTCTCTTTTTGTTTTTACACCTGCACCAAATCCGCCAAGAGCATTTTTCTTCGTTGCATTGTTTCCAATTACAGCAATCGATTTTACTCCGTCTAACTTTAATGGTAATGCATTATTATCATTTTTCAATAAAACGATGGCTTCCGCAGCAATTTTATAAGCATCTTGATAATGTGCTTCGGTAGCAATGCTTCCTTTTGCACGTTCTTTTCCGCCCATTGCTTTTACCTGAAATAAAGTGCGAAGGATTCTTTTTACGTGAACATCAATTTCTGCTTCTGAAATTTCTTTGTTTTTAGCGGCAGCAATTAATTTATCGGCCAGGAAAAATTCATTGAATGGTTTTGGAGTTCCCATTTCAATATCTAATCCATTTTTAAGAGATTTTACTGTCGAATGCACCGCAGCCCAATCTGAAACGACAACACCCTTGAATCCCCATTCGTCACGAAGGATTTTGTTCAGCATATAATCGTTTTCGCATAAATATTCTCCTCTAAATTTATTGTAAGCGCCCATTACGCTATACGCATGAGCCTCTTTTATAGAAGCTTCGAAAGCTGGTAAATAAATTTCACGAAGTGTACGTTCGTCGATTTGTACATCGACAAAATCACGATTGGTTTCCTGATTGTTTGCTGCGAAATGTTTTACACAAGCCATAACATCATTGTCTTGTAAACCAACAATCAATGGCACTGCAATTTTTTTATTCAAAAACGGATCTTCAGACATGTATTCGTATGTTCTTCCTCCAAGCGGTGTTCTTACGATATTTATCGCTGGCGAAAGCAACATGTCTTTATCTCTGGCACGCATTTCCTGCCCTAAACTATTTCCGAAAGTATACGCCATATCCGCATTCCATGTAGCAGCAAGACCACCACCTGCCGGATAATAGGTTGCAAAGTCATTTGTTAATCCTGCCGGAGCCCAGTTGTCGCGTGAAATTTCTTCACGAACTCCTAACGGTCCGTCGGCCATTTTAAGTTCAGGAATTCCTAAACGTTTTACACCACCGGAAGTAAACATGCTGTTACCGTGCAACATTCCGATTTTTTCTTCCAATGTCATTTGAGCGACTAACTTGTCGATTTCGGCATCAAATTCTGATCCTATTTCTTTTCCCTGATACTCTTTTGCTTCACCTGAATCTGAGCTTGTTGTACTTTTTACATCATTTTTGCAAGAGGTAAATACTGCAAAAGCTAATGCTGCTGATAGGTATATGATTTTGTTTTTCATGCTTAATAAATTTATTTTTAGTTCTTGATAGCTGTTTTTAATGAATTATTGTTTTACCAAATTGAACAAGACCACATCGTTCTCATTCATTTTATATACTTTACTGTAAGTTCCTTTTGCATTGATGGTCACTTTTTCTGTTGCGATCAAAGCGCCATTATTTTTTTCTTTGATCTTTTGAACTTGTTCACGATTTAACTGACTTGGTTTTCCCAAAGCCAGATAATCGGCGTAAGCGTCATTGACTTTATATCCTACTTTATAAATTTCTAAAGTATAGTTTCCTTTTTGCAAACCATCAATTTCAATCTTTACGCTTCCTTTGGGTTGAGAAGGTAAATCTTTAATATAATACGATTGATTATTAACTGAATCTCCCGGATGTGTATTGGTAAAATCCCAAAACAGCAACTGAACATCTCCTTTTTTATTTTTAGTTATCCATGAAGAACTGTCTTTGTTTTGAAGTTCTGTTTCGCCTAATTTATTTAGAAAGGCATAAGAGAAATAGGCCGGTTTTTTGATTCCCTGCGTATTCAATAATCCGAAACCGCCGTGAAAAGGCGTGAATCTAGGACCCGGTTCTTCAAAAATATCGGTAAAAACCCAATATGACATGGAGTTTGCGGCATTGCCAACTTGTTTTAGCTTTTGCAAAATATAAGCTGCTGAATGGTAACTGTCGTGAACAGGATCTGCCGGCGTATAAGATGAACTCCATTCTGTATAATGCAATTCAAGATTTGGCTTAGCCGAATTTGAAATTTGTTTGCGTGAATTAATCACGTCACCGCTCACACTCGATTCGTCTTTATTAAGAACAGTTCCCGTAGTCCCAAATTCGTCCAGAAATCCTTGTTTTACTCCGTAAGTATGTGTCGAAATAAAATCTAACGGCACATTATTCTTCACACAAAAATCTATTGTTTCCGGAACCCAGCCTGCTCCCGCCGTTGCTGGTCCGCCCACTTTATATGCAGGATTTACAGATTTTATACCGCGTGCTGCATATTCATATAATTTGAAATATTCTGCCTGAGTTCCTGTCCAGAAACCAGGTGTTAAATTAGGTTCGTTCCAAACTTCAAAATACCATGTTTTTACTTCTTCGGCTCCGTAACGTTCTGTGAAATGCTGGGTTAAATTTCGAATTAAATCTTCCCATTTTTTATAATCTTTTGGAGGGGTTACATTTCCTTTCCACCAAAAAATAGTCTGACTTCCGCTTGCTAATGCATTAGGCATAAAACCCAATTCTACAAAAGGCTTTATTTTAATACTTAAAAGAAAATCATACAAAGCATCAATATATTGGTAATTGTATTCGGGATTTCCTTTTGAATCTTCTCTGTAAACCGCCATATCATCAGACAATAAACCGTGCATTCTGATGTATTTAAAATCACATTCTTTTTTGGTCATTGCCAATTGCTGTTGCCAGTCGGCGCGAAGGCCTTCATTTGCTCTTCCGGCACCAATGCATTCTTTGAACATGGTACTTAATGCGCCCGAAGTTTTGTTGTAATCTACTTTTAGGATTCTGTTTTCAGCATTATTTTGTCCAAACAATTGAATATTTGTCAGACAAAATAAGATATAGAGTAGTATTAAATTTCTTTTCATCATAATATTATTTGACAGTTATATTTTTAGTGAGAAGAATAGCATCCGAAGCACTTCCTATTTGAATTTCAACTGCATTATTTTCTAGTTCGAATTGTTGTTTGGCTGTATTCCAATATTCTAAATCTTTAGCTTTTAAAATTAAAGAAACATTTTTTGTTTCTGCGGCTTTAAAGAAAACTCTCTGAAATGCTTTTAGTTCTTTTTGGGCACGTTCTACTTTTGAATTTAATTGTTTTACATACAACTGAACAACTTCGTCTCCATCTTTAGTTCCTGTATTGGTAACTGAAACGGTAACTTTTAGCTCGCCATTTTTAGTGATTGTTTCTGAATTGGTTTCAACCGAATTGTATTTAAAAGTCGTATAACTCAATCCGTGACCAAAAGCATATAATGGTTTTCCTTTAAAGTACATATAGGTTCTGCCATTGCGGATATTATAATCTAATAATTCAGGTAAATCGGTAATGTCTTTTACCCAGGTTTGCGTCAAACGTCCGGCGGGATTGTAATCTCCAAATAAAACATCGGCCAAAGCCGTTCCGGTTTCCTGACTGTTTTGTGTCATGTGTACAATTGCCGGAATGTGTTCTTGTGTCCAGTTTATGGCGTATGGAAAACTGCTTATCAAGGCAACAACAGTTTTAGGATTGGCCTGATATACAACTTTGATTAAATCTTCTTGTTCTAAAGTCAACGATTGACGATCGACCGCTTCTTTTCCTTCACTCGGAACGGGACAATTTGCCCAGCCGGCGTTACAAACCGGATGATTCCCAACGATAACAATTACAGCATCTGCTCTTTTAGCAATTTCTGCTGCTTTGCCGTCGATGTTATTTTTAGCATAAAGGATTTCAACATTGTTTCCCAATTTATTTTTAATTCCCTGTAAAGGAGAAATTGTATACGGAGGAGTTCCGCTGTACCAATCCAGCAATACTTCATCAGCACGAGGTCCGATTACGGCAATTGTTTTTAGTTTGTCTTTTTGTAAAGGCAATAATCCCGAATCATTTTTAAGTAAAACAATCGATTTTTGAGTGGCTTCTAAAGCGATTTTTTTATGCGCTTCGGTTTTCCACGGATCAATGGTATCTTTTCCGGTTCCAATTTTAGAATATGGATTATCTTCTGAAACATCCAACATGCCAAGTTTGATCATGACTCTGTAATTACCGCGAATCACGGCATCGATATCTTTTTCTTTTAAATATCCATGCGAAAGTGCTCCGTAAACGCCTTCTATATATTCATCTAAAAACTGATTGATTCCTGCTTTTACCGCAGCTTCAGCACCAAGATATTGATTGTCGTAATATTTATGATCTGAAAGCAATAATTTGAATGCGCCTCCATCGGTGCAAATAATTCCGTTTTGTCCCCATTCTTTTTGGGTAATATTTTTAAGCATCGGATGCACCATTGCCGGAATTCCGTTTACTTTATTATAGGCCGCCATATACGCTCGCGAGCCGCCTTCGACAACGCCCATATAAAAAGGCAAAGCATAATATTCTCGCCACAATCTTTCATCAAAATCAGATGAAGTATAGGTTCTTCCATCTTCGTTGCTATTGGCCAAAAAATGTTTCATTAACGAAGCCGTTTGCCAATATTTGGGATGATTTCCCTGCAATCCTTTTACAAAAGCAACGGTCATTTTTCCGTTAAAAAAAGCATCTTCGCCATAACTTTCTTCGGTACGTCCCCAACGCGGATCTCTTGCGATATCAGCATTTGGAGCGCGAACGACTAATCCGCCGCGATGGTATTTCTGGAATGCGTAACGGGTTTCGTAACCTTCAACCTGTGCTACTTTTTGAAGCAGATCTACATCCCATGTTTCTCCCAAACCATAAGCTTGAGGAAAAGTGGTGGTTGTAACGGGTTGTTTGTTTTTTCCTCCCCATTCTCCCGGTCCTCCAAGTGCCAAACCGTGCAGTCCTTCTACATGTCCTGTTCCTGTAACGCCTAATCTTTTTATCGACGGATTCGTGCTTAAAGCCTGAACTTTTTCATCGAGCGTCATCAACAATAACAAATTATCAATACGCTTTTCAGTATCTAATTTAGGATCCTGAAAAGGATATTGCTTTTGCTGTGATAACACCAAATTGACCGACAAAAGAAAAACAATATGCAGGGTGAGGTTTTTCATTTAAAAAAATTGTGGTTATTAAACCCGAAACCTTTTTTTTGAAACGTATCGGGTCTGAATTTTTATAAATTATATTTTTAAAATCTAATTGTTGTGCTTTGTAAATACCTAACAGATTTTAGAAACCTGTTAGGATAACAAAATCTAATCGTTACGTTGATAAACCCGACAGGTTTTAAAAACCTGTCGGGTTTGAAATTCTATATCTATAATTTTTTAAATCTAATTGCTGTTCCTCCTGCTCCGCCTAAATGTAATTTTAGGGAGTCTGAAGCTTTAACGGTTTTCTTCGAAATTGCTACTGCTTCCGGATTGTGTTTTTGATCTGTTCCTTCGGCATCAGCATAAATTTGTGCTTCGTATGTCGCATTTTTATCTAAGAAGGATAATGAAATTTCAAGATCTCTTGCATTTTCATTGGTGATACTTCCTAAAAACCAATCGGCGCTGTTTCTGTCTTTACGAGCTGTTGTAATGTATTGACCAATTTCTCCGTTCAGCACTTTTGTGTCTTCCCAGTCTGTTGGTACATCTTTCAAGAATTGTAATGCTGGTTTTCCTTCGTAATTTTCAGGAAGATCGGCCAACATTTGAATTGGAGAATAGGTTGTTACATAAATCGCCAATTGCTGCCCCACTGTTCCCTGAATTCGTTTTCCCGGATATCCTTGTTTTACCTCAACATCGAAAATTCCAGGTGTAAAATCCATTGGTCCAGAAAGTAATCTTGTAAACGGAATAATGCTTAAATGATTTGGCGGATTTCCTTCGCTCCACGCGTTATATTCTTGTCCGCGCGCTGCTTCTCTCGAAACCATGTTGGGAAAAGTTCTGCGTTCTCCGGTATCTTTTATCGATTCGTGGTACAAAACGGCTAAATCGTATTGTGCTGCTTTTTCTAAAATATATCTGAAATAGTTTACTCCAAATTGCCCGAAGTGCATTTCTTTCATGTTTAATTTAGAACCTACGTGTCCAATTTTTACCGTATGAATTCCGAGTTTTTTGTATAAAGCAAAACCTTCGTCAACTTGTTGTAAATAATTGATCAGGTTCGAACCTGTTTCGTGATATCCAATTAATTCAATATCTTTTTTCTTCGCATATTCTACTACTTTTTCTAGGTCGAAATTGTCTGCATTTTTTGTAAAACTAAACATGTGCATGCGGTTTTCATACCAACCCGGCGTCCAGCCTTTGTTCCAGCCTTCGATCAATAAATGATGAAATCCTTCTTTTGCGGTAAAATCGATATATTCTTCGGCGTGTTTTGTGGTTGCGCCTTGTTTGTCACTTTCCCAGAAAGTATATTTTCCAATGTGCATTCCCCACCAAATTCCAAGATATTTATAAGGTTTAAAATAGCTGTCTGTATTTTTTAGCTTATTGGGTTCGTTCAGGTTTAAAATCAGATAAGATGTAATTAAATCTGTTGGTTTTTCTCCAATCTGAATGGTTCTCCATGAAGATGTGAAAGTATCTTTTACACGAACTTTTACACCATCTGACCAAGGCACAAGATCTGTTTTTAGTTGTGTTCCTACATTGTTTACCAAAGTTGTACTTGCATAATCAATAAGGTTTGCTTCGTGAAAACTTAATGCTAATCCGCTTTTACTTTCGATAGTTAATGGAGTCAAAACGGTATCGAGTTTACTAACCGGTGCTTCTTCAAACAAATATTCATCTCTGTTTTCTCTGTTTGCTGGAATCCACCATGCTTTTCCATCTTCTTTCAGGTTAAAAGTCGTTTTTTCATCCATAATGAAAATACTGTCTTTTACATTTTGTTTTGGATATACATATCTAAAAGCTACTCCGTCATCGAAAGCACGAAACTGAATTTCTAATTTACGTTTGTTACCGCTTTTTTGCTGTAACTCGACTACTAACTGATTGTAATGGTTTCTTATGTTTTTCTTTTCTCCCCAAACTTGTTCCCAGGTTTCATCGAAGGTTGAGTTTTTTACATTTTTGATTTCGAAATTAGAACTAAAGTCTTCATTTCCTTTTAGTAAAAATCCTAAATCTGATGGTGTAATCACTTCGGTTTTCCCGTGTGACACAGCATATTTTGGAGCATTTTTTACTAACTCAAATTTAATTTTGTTTTGCCCGTTTGGCGATGCCAATTCGTAAGCATTTTTGTTTTTCTGACTGTATCCCATCGAAACTGAAAGGATTAAAGCGGGAAGAATGAGGTAATTTTTCATGATATTTTTCTTAATTCATTTTTAATAAATCGGGTGTTGCTTGTGCTTTCACCCGATTTAGAAACTCAACAAAAACTTATTTTTATCCTTAATTTGGATTATTTTTTTTGCCACAGATTAAAGGATTTGAAATGATTTCTTTTTCTGTGTATTTATTTTTTCTCGCAGATTTAGCAGATCATGCAGATTTTTAATTTTTAATTCTTTATCCCGTAGGAATTTCATGTCGGTAGAAAAACAGAAAACCGGTTTCAATGCCCCGTCAGGGACTACATGTTCTTCTTTTGTGTATTCCCTAACGGGAAAAATGACTACATTGGTTGATATTCCTACCGACATGAAATCCCTACGGGATAAAAATCACTCAATTTTAATTCTTTTAATTAGCAACTTTTTTATTTCACCCACTCTGTTTTTAGAGTCGTTTTTCCTTGAAATGGGTTTGAAGCTACGTCAAAATTGTTTCCGTTTTTGGTTACTTTTATTTCCTGTACTGCATCGCCGTCCGGTAAAAATACTTTGGCTGTCGCCGAAGTTGTTTTGTCACTTGCATATACTTTTAATGTCAATTTACTCCAATCCATGTCTTTTGTAGATTGTGCTAAAGCGATGTGGGGCAAAGCTGTTCCGTCTTTTACTAACACTACAATTGGTACTTCTCCGGCTTTGATTTTATGCCATCCTGATTGGTATACTTTTTTAGTTTGATAATCAATCCATGTTCCTTCCGGAAGATAAACGTCTCTTTCTGTCACTTCTTCAAAAAGTGGTGCAACCAACATGCTTGAACCAAATAAATATTCGTTGTCTACTAACCATGCGCCCGGATCATTTGGATATTCTACAAATAAAGCACGCATCATTGGCAATCCTTTTTGTGAACTTTCTTTTGCCTGAGCGTAGATGTATGGCATTAATTCGTAACGCATATTATCTGCTTTTCTAAATCCTTCCAGGAAATCTTTGCTGTACAACCACGGTTCGCGCGGAGGTTCGCCGTGGCTTCTTACGTGCGAAGTAAACATTCCGAAAGGTGCCCATCTTCTGTATAAATTCTCCGGAGATTTTGTTGCAAATCCTCCTACGTCATGACTCCAGAAACTGAATCCGCTTAGACCTAATGAAAGTCCGCCGCGTAATTCTGCCGACATTGCTCCGTTTGAGGTTTCAGAATCTCCTCCCCAATGTAATGGGTAACGCTGAGATCCTGCCCATGTACTTCTTGCCCAGATTAAAGTATATCCTTTTTCTTTTTGGGTAATTTCGGCTACAGCCTTATTGTATCGTAATGGGTATAAATTGTGTTCGTAAAAACCTGTTCTTCCTGAATGGTAAATTCCGTCCGGCGGTGCTGCTTCTCCAAAATCAACTTTGAAAACCGAAACGCCCTGATCGAATAATTTTTTCAATTTTGCCTGATACCAGGTTACAGTTTCAGGGTTAGAAAAATCCAAAACGGCATCTTCATACGGAAGATTTCCTTTGCGGTCTCTTACGGCTAAGTTTTTTTCCATGATTTCAGGAAATAAGGTGTTTTTTGGTGTGAAATATGGTAATTGCCATAAACAAACCTCGAAACCGTCTTTCTTTAAATCCGACATCATTTTTGTAGCATCCGGGAAACGAGATTTTGCAAACTCGTAATTGTTTCTCCAATCTACATCAAACCAACCTGTATCAAAATGAATTACATCGGTTGGAATTTTATATTTGCGTAAATCTCTTGCAACGTCACGTCCTTCTTTTTCAGAAAAATAAGTGATTCGGCTCATCCAGAAACCAAACGACCAAAGTGGTGGCATTGCTGCTTTTCCTGTCAAATCTGTGTATTGATCCAGAACGTCTTTTGGTTCTCCGATAAAGAAAAACAAATCGGCTTCATCGTCTCCAATATACATTTCGTTGGCACTTGAAAAATATTTTCCAAAGTCAACTGTAATAGGTGTCGAATGGTGCATGAAAACGCCATAACCGCGGCTGCTCATGTAAAACGGAATTGGTTTGTACATGGTTTCATTCTGGATTCCGTTGGCGTCATCCGTCCATAAAACAACTTTTTGCCCGCGTTTGTTGAATTGTGTGAAAGATTCTCCACAACCAAATATTTTCTCGTCCGGTTCTAAGCTAAAAGCAGCTCCCATACTTCTGGAGTAATCGCTGTTTCTGCGCACATACGAGAACGGAAGCGTTGGTGTATAGGTATTTTTAAAATCGGTATCGTGAAGCGTACTTGTCAGCAATTTACCTTTTTCATCGTAGATTTTTACGTGCCAAGGTTTTGTCAAGATTTCTACAACTCCATGTTTGCTGGTGTATTTGTGTCCGTCTTCAATTTTAGAATATTTCCATAATTCAGGATGATTGGGCGCAACTCCATTTATCAGCATCAAAGACTCTTTTTGAGGATGAAATTGTGGTCCTGAAGTTGTTTTGATTCTGATGGTTCTGTCTGAAACAAACTGGATTTCGAATGGCAAAACAGGAGATTCTTCATACTCTGTTGTTGGAAATTCGTTTGCTTTTTCAACATCTGGTTTCATCATCATGTTGTTGAAAGCCTGACGTGTTTTATAGTTATATCTCAGATATTTAATCGTTCCATTTCCTGTTGCAGGATCAAAAGAAGCTAATTCATCGGCAAAATAAAAGGTATTAAGGTAATTCTGAAAATCTTTGCTGATGTCTATCGGAGCGTTAAGCACATCTGCGTTCTGAATTTGTGCGGACGCTTTTGGCGAAAGCAATAATCCAAAACCCATGAATAGAGATAATGAGGCTATCTGTATTTTTTTCATTGTGTCTTTTTTAGTTTATTAATAGTGGTTATTCTGCTGTAATTACAATTGTGGCCGGTTTTAGTCCATTCGCTTTAGCGGTTAATTCCAGTCTTCCTGTTTTCGTATCCGACTGAACAATGACCAAACATTTTCCTGCCAAAGCGCTATGTTTAGTTCCTTTGTACGGTTCGTGACTTACCGGATCTCCGCTGCAAACGCCAACAATTTTTCCGTTTCCTTTTAAAGAAAAATTGATTTCGTTATTGGCATTTGGTGCCAAAGTTCCTTTTGCATCGAGAATGTCTACGGTTACAAATGACAGATCATTTCCATCAGCTTTAATTGTACTTCTGTCTGCTGTTAGTTTTAGGTTTGATGGATTTCCAGCTGTTTTAATTTCGGTTTCCAGAACTGTTTTTCCGTCTTTACGGGAAATCGCTTTTAGTGTTCCGGGTTGAAAAGGAATTCTCCACATTACATGTAAATCATCTCCTTTTTTACTTCTGATGCCAACTGATTTTCCGTTAAGGAAAAGTTCAACCTCATCTGCTTTATTATAATAAGCCCAAACGTCTACGGTTTGTCCTGCTTTCCAGTTCCAATGCGGAAAAATGTGAAGGACGGTTTTATCTGTCCATTCGCTTTGGTACATATAATAAACATCTTTTGGGAAACCGGCTAAATCTACAATTCCGAAATAGGAACTGATTGACGGCCATTCATACGGAGTTGGTTCTCCGATATAATCGAAACCTGTCCAAATGTACATTCCTGAAAGGAAATCGTGTTTTTTAATCACTTTCCAGGTCGCTTCGTGCGTAGAACCCCACGGCGTTTGAACCTGATCGTAAGCTGAAACGGTATTTCCTGGATTTCCTCCTTCAAATTTTTTATCCCAACTAACCGGCCATTTTTTTATGGTATCTGAAACAGCATCGTAATAACCTCTTGTCTGTAAACCTGAAGTAGTTTCTGTTGCTATAAAAGGTGTATTTGGAAAGTTCTTTTGATGATGTTCGTACGTTTGATGCGCATAATTGTAACCAATTAAATCTAAAACTCCAGATGCTGCAAGCGGATTGATTTGAACATTATTTTTTTCGAATTGTAACGTTACGTCATCGATATTCATATTTACAGGCGGATTCATCGCTGCGGTCAATGGGCGTGTTTTATCGTATTGGCGTGTTATTGCGGCTAATTCTTTGGCAATTTCAACCCCTTTTTCATTCCATTGTTCCGGAATTTCGTTTCCAATACTCCAAACAAAAATACTTGGATGATTACGGTCGCGCAGCAATTGATCAATTAAATCTTTTTTGTGCCATTTGTCCCAATCGTTTCCGTAGTCGTATTTGGTTTTGGTTTGTTTCCACATGTCGAAAGCTTCATCCATGACAATGAAACCCATTTTATCGCAAAGATCTAAAAGTTCCGGAGCGGGAGGATTATGAGAAGTTCTGATTCCGTTTACACCCATTTCTTTCATGATTTCCAATTGACGTTCGATAGCGCGCGTATTAATCGCCGCTCCCAACGGACCTAAATCGTGATGTAAGCAAACTCCTTTTATTTTTACCTGTTTTCCATTCAAAATAAAACCTTTATCAAGATCAAATTTAAAATCCCTGATTCCGAAATTGGTTTTGTATTCGTCTACAATTTTATTATCTACCGAAATTTGGGTAACTGCTGTATACAATTCAGGTTTTTCAACCGACCATAAAACTGGTGTTTCGACCTCAGCTTCTTGTTTGATGGTTTGATTGGCATTTGCACCAATCGTTATATTTTGAGTAACCGATGTTACTTTTGTATCTTCTTTAAAAATAGTAGTAGTTACTGTTGCTTTTTTTGAAGCTGTGTTTTGGTTTTGAATCGTAGTTTCAAAATGTACAGAAGCTTTTTCTGCAGTAACTTTGGGTGTTGTCACATAAGTTCCCCATTGTGCAACGTGCAGTTTATCGGTGGTTTCGATCCAGACATTTCTAAAAATTCCTGATCCTGAATACCAGCGTGAATTGGGTTGTTTTGAATTGTCAACCTTTACAATAATTTCATTGTTTTTGTCTCCGTAATTTAAGTATTTGGAGATTTCATATTGAAAACCAATATATCCGTTTGGACGTTTTCCTAAATAATGTCCGTTTACCCAAACTTCGCTGTCTTTGTAAACGCCATCAAAAGTAATTGAAGTTACTTTGCTACTATCTGCAGCAGCAACTTTAAATGTTTTTTTATACCAGCCTAAACCTCCGTTTAATGCTCCGCCTCCGTATCCGGCAGGACTTTTTTCGTCAAAATTACCTTCGATACTCCAATCATGAGGAACGTTTAAGGTTCTCCATTTGGTAGAAGTTCCAATGGTACCTTTATCTATTATGCTATCATTTAAATGAAAACTCCAATCTGAATTAAAAGAAACTTTTCTGTTTGCAAAAGCATCCTCTTTTTTGCTGCAAGAGCCCAACAAGAT
>Ga0247810_10001075_pt1 | contig 18983 bp, 18 predicted proteins | sample UWRJL119311C1_FD_179918 | JGI IMG/M metagenome (GOLD analysis project Ga0247810, IMG submission 179918) | Plant litter microbial communities from Arlington Agricultural Research Station in Wisconsin, United States - UWRJ-L119-311C-1 | ecosystem: Environmental > Terrestrial > Plant litter >... | reverse complement strand
CGCCCCTCCCGCCCCCCCCCTTCCGAACGCCGTACGCCCCGCGGGCTGCGCTTCGAGTCCGCCACGGAGGCCTTCCTCTTTTCCAGCCGCTGGCTGCTGGCGCCGCTGTACGTCGGCATGGTCGTCGCGCTGGGCGTGCTGCTCGTCAAGTTCTTCGAGAAGCTGTGGAAGCTCGTCACCCACACCCTCGAGTACGACTTCAACGAGGTGATGCTCGAGATCCTCGGCCTCCTGGACCTCGCGCTGCTCGCCAACCTCGTCCTCATCGTGATCTTCGCCGGCTACGAGAACTTCGTCTCCAAGATCGCGGCCGCCCGCGACTCCGAGGACCGCCCGCACTGGATGGGCCACGTCGACTTCTCCGGTCTCAAGATGAAGCTCATCGGATCGATCGTCGCGATCTCGGCCATCGGCCTGCTGCAGGATTTCACCAACGCGGCGAGCATCGCGCATGAGGACCTCATGTGGCGGGTGATCCTGCACCTCGCCTTCGTCGTCTCCGGGGTCCTCTTCGCCCTGATGGACTGGCTCGGCGAGAAGCGCCTGCTCATCACGAAGCAGACCCACGGCCATGCCGACCCCGAGGACTACTAGCCGCGCGTCAAGCGGCGTCGAGAGCGTGCGCGTCGAGGATCGTGTAGCTGTAGCCCTGCTCGGCGAGGAAGCGCTGCCGGTTCTGGGCGAACTCCTGGTCGACGGTGTCGCGGGCGACGAGCGTGTAGAAGCTCGCCGGCAGCCCGCTCTCCTTGGGGCGCAGGAGGCGTCCGAGGCGCTGGGCTTCTTCCTGGCGCGAGCCGAAGGATCCGCTGACCTGGATGGCGACGGTCGCCTCGGGCAGGTCGATCGAGAAGTTGGCGACCTTGGAGACGACGAGCACCTTGGTGACCCCGTCACGGAACTCCTGGAACAACCGCTCACGCTCCGGAATGGGGGTCGAGCCCGTCAGGGTCGGTGCGTCGAGCAGGCGGCCGAGTTCCTCGATCTGGTCGAGGTACTGGCCGATGACGAGGATCCGCTCGCCCTCGTGTCGCGCGCTGAGAGCCCGCACCACATCCGTCTTCGCCTCGGCGGTCGCCGCGAGCCGATAGCGGCCATCGTCGGGCGAGGCCGCGTACTCGAGCCGCACGTCCTCGGGCAGGTCGACCCGCACCTCGTAGCAGTTGGCGGGGGAGATGAAGCCCTGCGCCTCGATCTCCTTCCACGGGGCGTCGAAGCGCTTCGGGCCGATCAGGCTGAACACGTCGCCCTCGCGGCCGTCCTCGCGGACGAGAGTTGCGGTGAGGCCGAGGCGGCGGCGGGCCTGCAGCTCGGCGGTCAACTTGAACACGGGCGCCGGCAGCAGGTGCACCTCGTCGTAGACGACGAGGCCCCAGTCGAGGGCGTCGAGGAGGGCGAGGTGCGCGTACTTGCCCGCCCGCTTCGCGGTGAGGATCTGGTACGTCGCGATGGTGACCGGCTTCACCTCCTTGACCTGGCCCGAGTACTCGCCGATCTCGTCCTCGGTCAGCGTCGTGCGCTTGAGCAGCTCGGCACGCCACTGGCGGGCGGAGACGGTATTGGTGACGAGGATGAGCGTCGTGGTCCCGGTCGCGGCCATCGCGCCGGCGCCGACGAGCGTCTTGCCGGCGCCGCAGGGGAGCACCACGACGCCCGACCCGTTGTCACTGAAGCTGGTGACTGCGTCGCGCTGGTACTCGCGCAGGGCCCAGCCGTCCTCGACGAGGTCGATGTCGTGCGGGGTGCCCGGGGTGAATCCGGCGTTGTCCTCGGCCGGCCAGCCGAGCTTGAGCAGTTGCTGCTTGAGCTCGCCGCGGGCCCACTGCTGGATGACGACGGTGTTCTCGTCCCGGGTCTCGAACAACAGCTCGGCGATCTTCTTCGCCCGACGGATCTCGGCCAGGACGCTACGGTCGGTCGCCGACAGCAGCAGTGTGCCCTCGGCATCCCGCTCGATGGTCAGCCGCCCGTACCGGCCGACCGTCTCCGCCATGTCGACGGAGACGCTCTGCGGGATGGGGAACTTCGAGTACCGCTCCAGCGTCGTCAGCATGTCGTCGGCCGTGTGGCCGGCGGCGCGGGCGTTCCACAGTCCGAGGCGCGTGATCCGGTAGGTGTGGATGTGCTCGGGCGCCCGCTCGAGCTCGGCGAAGATCGCGAGGTCGTGGCGGGCGTCCTCCGCACGCGGGTGGGCGACTTCGAGGAGAACAGTGCGGTCGCTCTGGACGATGAGGGGGCCGTCGGGCATCCCTCCAGTCTGCTCCATCCGGCTGGGTGCGCGCCTGTCGGTGCTCAGTCGGCCGAGGTGACGTCGAGCACACTCGACAGCGGGAGCGTCCGCTCGATGTCGGAGGACTTGTCCCGGCCGCGGAGACGCCCGCCACCGAGGCCCGTGGGCTCGAGCACGTACTCCGTCTGGTCGCCGCCCGGCAGCTGCACGAGCACCTTCACCGCCGTGCGACCACGGATGGCCGTATCGAGCTGCCGTTCGAGCCAGCCGTCGCCGTGCGTCGGGTCGTCGGCGGCCGCGAGCCGGGCGACGAGGGCCGCGTGCGGGTCCTCCCGCGGAGCGGTCGTCGACACGGCGGTGGGGCGTTCCGCGGAGACGATGGTGCCGTCGGCGTCCTCGAGGGCGACCGGGTACCGCGCATCGGTCAGCGCCCAGAGCAGCACCTCGGGCCGCAGCCCGGACACCAGACGATCGCCCTCCGCGCGCAGCCCGAGCACGGTGATCGCGGCATCCACGGCGATCGTGCGCAGCAGCGCGTCATCGGTCGACCGCACGTAGCTGCCGCCGGCGCGACTGCCGACCCGCACGAGTGCGTGGCGTCGTGACGATTCGTCGATGAGGTATGCGAGCGGCTGGGGCAGGCCGGTGAGCGAGATCGACTCGAGGAACGACCGGATGGACGCGGCATCGTCGCCGCCACGGAGCGCGCGTTCCAGCGACGCGGCATTCACCCGGTAGGAGCCGGCCAGCCCCGCGCCTTCGGCGTCGGCCATGGTCCGCAGGCGTGCATCGAGCGGGGCGGCGAGAGGCCCGGTCGAGACGATGGTGAGGTCGTGCTGCAGGTAGGCCGATTCGACCGGGTGCGGGAAGTTCTCGCGGACGGCAGCCGCGGCGCGTTCCGCGTCGCCGGCGACCACTGCGATGCCGGCCGTCGAGGACACGCCACCCGAGGCCACGCCGAGCACCTCGGCCGCATGGGACTCCGAGGAGACGCGCTCCTGCATCCATTCGCCCCCGGCCGGGTAGAGCCAGCGGACGTAGTCGACAAGACCCTCGCCCCAGACCACACCGGGGCGATCGGCGAGCACCGCGCGGACGTCGGGCTGCAGCGCTCCGGCCCAGGCGATCGCGAGGTGGGCCCAGCGGTCCGGGGCGTCCGCGGACGACCAGGCCACCGCCTCCGGTGTCGTCGTCCACTCGCCGCCGTCGCGGACGGCGAGCCCGGCGCTCTCGGCCAGGGCGATCAGCGGGCCGAGTTCGTCGAGAGTCACCCGGGCGGCTGCGGCGAGCCGGCGGGCGTCGGGGAGGGCGATGCCGCCGCGGACCAGTTCACGCGCGGGGGCGTCGTCGAGGGCCGCGATCAGCTCGCGGATGGCGCTCGTGGCGGCGTAGGCGTGCTCGGCGGCGCGGGCATCGATGACGGCCGGGTCGGTGCCCGAGACCGAGCCGAGCGCCGGCGGGGCGGGGTCGGCGAGCTCGTCGGGGGAGGGGAGCCCTCGAGCCGGCCAGCGCTCGAGCGCCTGGCGGACGGCGTCATAGGGGCGTCCCTCGTCATCGGAAAGAACGAGCGTTGTCGAGGTATCGGAGGGGACAGCCTGGGCGAGCGCGGCGAGATCGGGACGGGGGAGACGGCTCAAGGCCTCGTCGACGGAATCGGCGGAGAGGAGACGCTCGGCGAGATCGAAGACGTCGCGGATGCCGGTGGTACGCACCTCACGCGCGCGCAGGAGCGCGAGCAGCGTGCCTTCGTCGAACGAGCGGAGCCGGGCGGCGAGGGCGAGGGCGGAGCCGCTGCTAGGCGGCATCCCGCGCGGCGCGTGCGCGGCGGACGCCGACCACGATGATGAGCACGACGAGCAGGATGAACCCGATGGGCAGCCCGATCTGCGGCACCTTGGCGAAGAACAGCCAGGCGCCATTGGTGAGGTCCACGCCGTTCGAACCGGCGATGATCACGACGATCATCGTGATGACGGACAGACCGAGGACCGTTCCGATCATCGAACCGAGGACACGTTCGATACGATTGACGGTCACTGGAGTGTTTTCTGCCACGAGTACAGGATAGGGGCACTTCCATCCGCCGCTTTTCCGCGGCGCTCATTCTTATAGGGAGTACGCATGCCCACCGGCAAGGTCAAGTTCTACGACGAGGACAAGGGTTTCGGTTTCATCAGCGGTGATGACAACCAGGAGGTCTTCCTGCACGCCTCGGCTCTGCCCGCGGGCACCACCGGCGTGAAGGCCGGCACCCGTCTCGAGTACGGCATCGCCGACGGCAAGCGCGGCGCGCAGGCCCTCTCGGTGCGGATCCTTGAGGCACCGCAGAGCCTCAGCCGCCTCAACCGCAAGAGCGCGGACGACATGGCGATCATCGTCGAGGACCTGGTCAAGCTGCTCGACGGCATCGGCTCCGGCCTCCGCCGCGGGCGCTACCCCGACAAGACGCACGGTGGCAAGATCGCCGCCGTGCTGCGCAAGGTCGCGGACGACCTGGATGCCTGAGTCGAACCCCGAGCTCGTCGCGCTCGCGAAGTCGGCGCTCATCGAGATCACCCCGGAGAAGACGATCGGCGACCCGATCGCCGTCGTCGAGGAGAACGGTGTCAGCACCGTCACCTTCTCCAACCGCATGGACGGATACCCGGGTTGGCAGTGGACGGTCGCCATCGGCCAGGTCGAGGGCGAGCAGCCCACGGTCCTGGAGACGGAACTCATGCCGGGTCTCGGCTCCCTCCTCGCACCCGACTGGGTGCCGTGGAGCGAGCGTCTCGCCGACTACCAGGCGGCGCAGGAGGCTGCGGCCGCGGAGGGGTCGGACGACGACTCCGAGGATTCCGACGACGATGACGACGATCTGCTCGGCAGTGACGTGCTGCACGGCGGCGACCTCGACGGCGTGGACATCGACGAGGACCACGAGAACGACGAGTCGGACGACGACGATTCTGATGACGACGACGAGTCCGATGACGACGATGACGCGGACGACGACGAGGATGAGGACTCCGATGATTCGGACGACGACGACTCGGATGACGACGACGATTCCGATGACGACGACTCTGACGACGACGACTCCGATGAGGACGGCAACGAGCGCTCGTACTGAGGCTCCCTCACCCTAGGGTGAATGCATGAACACCATCGAGCTCCTGGTGGTCCTCCTGGACGTCGCGGTCCTGGGATTCTCGGCGATCGCCTGGGCCCGCTGGCGGGCCGCCGAGCGGCCCCGTCGCGCGATCATCGCCCAGTACCAGCGCCCCCACGGGCTCGACATCGTGCAGGCCTCGGTCCTCATCGGGCGGGAGTCCGTCGCGCCCCAGGCGGCGATCCTCGATCTCGCGGTGCGCGGTCGGCTCCGGATCGTCGCGACGCCGGTGAGCTACGTGATCGAACTGCTCTCGATCGACGGCCTCAGTCACAACGAGGGACGGGTGGTCAACATCCTGTTCGGCCAGCGGGCCGACCCGGGGGCCGTCCGCTACGTCCCGCGACGCGATCGGGTGCGATCCGGCCGGTGGACGCGTGCGGAGTCCCGGATCCGCGCGGGCGCACGACGCGGCATGGCCGCTCTCGGGCTCATCCGTCCTCCCGGCCCGACCGTCCTCGCCGTCCTCTCGTTCTTCATGGGCCTTGTGACGATGGTGGTGCTCATCGCCGCGATCAGCGGTTTCACCCGGAACGGCATCTCCGCGGGCGGGGTGATCGCGGTCGCCCTCACCCTCCTGGCCACCGTGGTCGCCTACCGGGTCGACAGCCGTCGAACCGTGGTCGTCACGGAGACGGGGCGGCCCCTGCGCGATCACCTGCTGGGGATGCGGCTCTACCTCACCGTGGCGGAGACGGACCGCATGCGCGTGCTGCACGGGCCCGACGGCGTGCCCTACGACTCGGCCGGCGTGCTTTACCTGTTCGAACGCCTGCTGCCGTGGGCGGTGTTGTGGGGCGTCGAACGCGAGTGGGCGGCTGTCGTCCGCCGCTGGCTTCCGGGCGAACCTGCCTGGTGGACCGGCGACGGTGACGTGCTCACCGACTTCGGCGCGAGCTACGGGTTCTTCCTGGGGTCACTGACCACGTCGACCGAGAGCGGTGACGGTGGGGACGGCCAGGAGCCGGGTGACCCCTCCGACTCCTCCGACGGCTCGTGGGGCGACTCGGGCGGGAGTGGCGACGGCGGCGGAGGAGACGGCGGTGGTGGTGGCGGGGACTAGCGCCTAGAGGGCGCCGACCACGAACTCGATCGAGCGGATCAGCTGGCGCACGTCCTCCGGCTCGATCGCCGTGAAGGTCGCGACGCGCAGCTGGTTGCGGCCGAGCTTGCGGTACGGGTCGGTGTCGACGATGCCGTTGGCGCGCAGCGTCTTGGCGATCGCGGCGGCGTCGATGCTCTCGTCGAAGTCGATCGTGGCGACGACCTGCGAGCGGTGCTCCGGGTTCGCCACGAACGGGGTGGCGTAGTCGACCGATGCCGCCCAGTCGTAGAGGGCGCCGGACGACTCCTTCGTCCGGGCGTCCGCCCAGGCGAGGCCTCCGTTGCCGTTGATCCAGTCGAGCTGGTTCTCGAGCAGCAGGAGCGTGGAGATCGCCGGGGTGTTGAGGGTCTGGTTGAGGCGCGAGTTGTCGACGGCGTTCTTGAGGCTGAAGAACTCGGGGATCCATCGGTCGGAGGCGGCGATGCGCTCGATCCGCTCGATCGCTGCGGGGGAGACGATGGCGAACCAGAGGCCACCGTCGCTCGCGAGGTTCTTCTGCGGCGCGAAGTAGTAGACGTCGGTCTCGCTCGCGTCGAAGTCGATGCCGCCGGCCGCACTCGTCGCGTCGATGACGGTCAGCGCGCCGGCGTCGCCGTGCACGCGCTTCACCGGCGCCATGACGCCGGTCGAGGTCTCGTTGTGCGGCCAGGCGTAGACGTCCACGCCCTCCACGATCTCGACCTCGGCGCGCGAACCGCCCGGGGCGTTGATGACGTGCGGGGCGGTGAGGAAGGGGGCACCCGCGGCCTGCGCGAACTTGGAGCCGAACTCGCCGAAGGTCAGGTTCTCGCTGCGGTTCTCGATGAGCGAGAAGGCGGCGGCATCCCAGAAGGCGGTCGACCCGCCGTTGCCGAGGATGATCTCGTAGCCGTCGGGGAGGCGGAACAGGTCGCCGAGGCCGGAGCGCACGCGCCCGACCAGGTCCTTGACCGGGGCCTGGCGGTGCGAGGTACCGATGACGCCGGCGTGGGCGACGAGGTGGTCGATCTGCTCCTTCCGCACCTTGGACGGGCCGCATCCGAAGCGGCCGTCGGCGGGAAGGAGGTCGGTGGGGATCGTGAGCGTCGACACGTGCTTCATTGTATGGGCGCCCGTCGGCGCGTGACGGCCCGGGTCGGTAGGCTGGGGGGCACGAACGGCCATGTAGCTGGAGGGGCTTCGATGACTGATCTCGTGGACACCACGGAGATGTACCTGCGCACGATCCTCGATCTCGAGGAGGAGAACATCGTGCCGCTGCGCGCGCGTATCTCCGAGCGCCTCGGGCACTCCGGGCCCACGGTCTCGCAGACCATCGCCCGCATGGAGCGTGACGGTCTCGTCAGCGTCGAAGGCGACCGTCACCTCGAGCTCACAACCGCCGGTCGCAGCAAGGCCACGCACGTCCTCCGCAAGCACCGTCTCGCCGAGCGCCTCCTCGCCGATGTGATCGGTCTCGAGTGGGAGTTCGTGCACGAGGAGGCCTGCCGCTGGGAGCACGTGATGAGCGAGGAGGTCGAGCGTCGCGTGATCGCGCTGCTCGACTCGCCCACCGAGTCCCCGTACGGCAACCCGATCCCCGGCCTCGAGGAGCTCGGTGCCCCCGCGGCACCGCGCTTCATGGACGGCGTCGTCAACCTGGTCGCGACCGTCAGCGCCTCGGCCGAGCCCGTCACCGGCACGATCCGTCGTCTGGGCGAGCCCGTGCAGTTCGAACCGGATCTTCTCGTGCAGCTCAAGGAGGCCGGCGTCATCCCCGGCGCCGAGGTCACCGCGACCGCCGCTGGCTCGTACGTGTTCGTCACGGCGGCCGGCAAGGGTGAGGGCCTCGAGCTGCCCAACGAGGTCGCGATCCACATCTTCATCTCCGCCTGATCCGACGCACTTCCCGTTCACGCACGCTTATCGGCGTGATAACCCGTCGTGGGTTACCCTGAGACCCTTGGGATATCACGACCAGGGAGAGCCGGATGACCTGCAGGCACAGCGATGGAACCACTGTCGCGCGCGCCCGCGTCGTCATACGGCACGGCGAGACCGCGCACGAGCTCATACCCGTGCGCACCGGACAGGCACTGCCCCTCTAGGGCGGTGCCTTTTTTCGTTCGCCCGCTTCCCGGCCGTGGGACACCACGGATAGATCGGATGCCTGCAAGCCGTGCAGGCACTCTCGAAAGGGATGCACCAATGCGCACACTCGTCCTCAACGCCGGTTATGAACCACTGGCGGTCGTGTCCTTCAAGCGGGCCCTCGTGCTCGTCATGAACGAGAAGGCGTCCATTGTCGCCGCCGACGGGGATCACCCCGTGCTGGGCCTGGCGGGCGAGTGGGATCGCCCCTCCGTGATCATCCTGCGGAGATACGTGCGGGTGCCGAGTGGCCGCCACGTTCCCGTCTCGCGTCGCGGCGTGCTCCGACGCGATAGCAACCGGTGCGGCTATTGCGGCAAGTCGGCCTCGACGATCGACCACATCCTGCCCCGTTCCCGCGGTGGCAAGGACAGCTGGGAGAACCTCGTCGCGTGTTGCCTCAAGTGCAACAACCTGAAGAGCGACCGCACCCCGCAGGAGATGAACTGGACGCTGCGGATGACCCCGAAGGCGCCGCACGGCCTCTCCTGGATGGTGCGCGGCATCGAGCGCGAGGTGCCGTCGTGGGAGGAGTTCCTCGCTCCTGCGGCATGAGGTCTCGTCAGCTCGCGTTACTGATTTGTGATAATCCTCGATGGCACGTATGGTCGTTGAGGCCCTAGTCAGAACACCCGAGAATACCCGGAGAAATCTTCCGTGATCGAAGCGAGCAATTCACCCAGCGGTGACGAGCTCGAACGACGGAACCCGGAAGCTGCGCACCCCACGCGCCGTCAGTTGCGCGAGGCTGCGGCCGCCGCGTCCACGGCCCCCCGCTCCAAGCGTTCGCGCCACGTGGTCCCGCCTGTTCCGCTCGCTCCGCGTGCCGGTTCCTCGGCCTACCCGGCCGACCGCGTTCTCGTCGTCGTGCGCCACTCTTCGGCCCGCACCAAACGCAAGCGCGGCAGTGCCGTCCTGACCGTCCTCGCCGTGCTGGGTCTCTTCGGATCCGTGGCCCTGCCCGCCTACGCCTCCGCGCCCCAGGCCGTCACCACCGTCGCGGCCAAGCAGGCCACGACCGGTGCGTCCCTCGCGGTCTCTGACACCGCGGCCGTGCTCACCGCCGACCGGGCCCAGTTCAGCGCCCCGTCGAGCGACGAGATCAAGTCGCAGCGCAACTCGGCAGCCAAGTCGGCCAACTTCGAGGCCTACATGCTGTCGGGCGCCCGCGAACTCGGCGACGACTACCCCTGGTTCAGCGAGCTGTCGAACAACCAGGGCGGCGGACTCTCGCCCCTCAACTACTTCTACCGCGAGTGCGTCGACTTCGTCGCCTGGCGCCTCAACCGCGACGCCGGCTCCACCACCGCGCCCTACAAGTACGTCTGGTCGGACCTGACCCCCGCCGGCGGCAACGCCTCGCAGTGGAAGTCCGCCTGGATCAAGCACGGCTGGCAGACCAGCACGACCCCCGTCGCCGGCTCCGTCGCCTGGTTCGAGGGCAACCACGTCAGCTACGTCAAGACGGTCAACGCCGACGGCACCGTGCTGCTCGAGGAGTACAACTACGGCAGCGACCACCTGTACGGGCAGCGGACCATCCCCGCGTCCGACGTCGCGCTCTTCCTGTACCCGCCGCCCCGGTAAACTCGTTCTCCTAGCCTCTGTAGCTCAATGGAAGAGCAGTTCCGTCCTAAGGAAAGGGTTGGGGGTTCGAGTCCCTCCAGGGGCACTGGTCAGTTCGGGAGCGGAACTGCTCGTTCGCGCATCCCCGTCAGCCCTTCCGGAGCTCTTCGGCGAGCATCACGATGATCCCGCTCGGGCCGCGCACGTAACTGAGCTTGTACAGGTCCTGGTAGGTGGCGACGCCGCGGAGCGGAAAGCAGCCGTGGCGCGCCGCGATCGCCAGTGCCTCGTCGATGTCGTCGACGGAGAAGGCGACGCGGTGCATGCCGATCTCGTTGGGGAGGGTGGGCTCGGTCTCGATCGCCTCCGGGTGGATGTACTCGAAGAGCTCGAGCGTTCCGTGGCCGTCGGGCGTCTGGAGCATGGCGATCCTGGCGTGGTTGCCGTCCAGCCCGATGGCGGTGTCGGTCCATTCACCGCTCACCTCGTCGCGGCCGACGACGGTCAGGCCGAGGTCGGTGAAGAAGGCGATCGTCGCCTCGAGGTCGCGGACGGCGATGCCGACGTTCTCCAGCGTGATGGGCATGCGTGCACGCTACTCCGAGCGGGTCTCAGCTCGATTCGCGTGCCCGGAGTGTGACCTGGGGGTGGTGCTGCGGCGGGGGAGGGGCGGCCCCGGTTGCAGCAGCCAGCGCGAGTTGTGCAAAGTAGCGTCCCAGCCCTTCATCGTCGACGTGGACGCTCGAGATGGAGGGGACGAAGACGCTCGCGATGGGGGAGTCGTCGTGTCCGACGACTGCCAAGTCTTCGGGCACCGGGATGCCGTGCCGCAGTGCCGCTCCGATGACCACTGCGGCGATGTCGTCGTTGTAGGCCACGACGCCGGTGACTCCGGCGCTGTGCCATCCGGCGATCACGTCGGAGGCATTGGCGGAGTCGACCGCGGCTGTGAGGACGGGCTCGATGCCGTGGTGAGCCGCTGTCGTGACGGCGAGTTGATATCGCGACGATACGAGATCGGCGAGCCTCGAGTCGGGTGATGCGGCGTAGGCGAGGCGGCGGTGACCCCGTTGCACCAGGTGATCGACCTGGAGGCGAGGCCCGTCGCTGAAACTGAGTGCCTGGCCGGTGGCAGCGTCGCGGTCGGCCGGTCGCGGGATGACCGCGCCGACTCCGGAGGCGCGGATCTCCTCGTACCGTTCCTCGCTGAACGGCACCATCCCCATGACGACGTCCGGCTGCAGCGTCTCCCAGAGAGGTCGCGCCCGTCCGCCAGCGTGCGGCGTCATCGTGACAAGGGAATAGCCGGCCTCGTCGAGTGCGGTCGACGCCTCGTCCACATGGCGACGCATGCTGTACTCGATCGGCCAGTCGGGCAGTACGAGGAGGACGACCCTGCTCTTTCCGCTGGCGAGCGCCTGTGCTGCGAGATGGGGGCGGTATCCGAGTCGGCGTGCCGCCGCGAGGACCTTCTCCTGCGTGGCCTCCGAGATGGTCTGCCCCGGCGTCGAGTTCAGGACGAAGCCGACCGTCGCCCGGGACACGCCGACCTCGCGCGCGATGTCGGTCGCCGTCACCCGTTTCTCCGTGCTCATCACCGCCTCCGCCCTCATCGTATTGCTTCCCCGAGCTTAACTTGCGCGTGCTAGCTCCGGTCAATTACAGTGCAAGCAACTAGCTCGCGCTAGCGACATGCTTCTCATGATGCAATCCCGACAATGGAGTCCCCGATGACCATGACCCCCAATGAGCCTCCGGCCGTGCCGCCGGTCGCACCCCAGCCCTTCCCCGCGGCACCTGGTGCCGTCGCCGAAGCCCCGGCGCCCCCCACCGGCTTCAAGGCCAGCACCTCGTACATCTGGTTCCAGGTGCTCGGCCAGTTCGGGGTGTTCGTCGCCTTCATCACGCCACTGGCGATCTCGCTGTCGATCCGGCTGTCCGAGCTCGCCCCGGGTCGCGATGAGTACCTCGCCTACATCACCGGCTCCGGCGCCCTCGCGGTGATGCTCACCGCACCGCTGTTCGGCGTCCTCAGCGACCGCACCCGCACGCGCCTCGGGCGGCGTCGACCGTTCATGATCGCGGGCACCCTCCTCGGCGTGGTCTCGCTCCTGGTGATGGCACTCGCGCCCAGCGTGTTCGTCCTCGGGGTCGGCTGGGTCCTCGCGCAACTCGGGTGGGGGCAGGTGTACCAGAACCTCCAGACCTCCATGGCCGACAAGCTGTCCGAGGCCCAGCGCGGCAAGGTTGCGGGCCTGGCCGGATTCGCCACACAGGTGGCCCCCGTCTTCGGCGTCGTGATCGCAGGCAGCTTCGCGGGCAACGCCCTGCTTCTGTTCCTGCTGCCCGGCCTCGTCGGTGTGATCGTGGTCGCGCTGTTCGTGCTCTTCACCCGGGAAGCCGACACCCGCGGCGCCACCTTCGCAGACCGGCTGTCGATCCGCACCCTGTTCAGCAAGTACCTCTACAACCCACGCTCCTACCCCGACTTCAGCTGGGTCTGGCTCGGCCGGTTCCTCTTCTACTTCGGCCTCACCCTGAACACCACCTTCACGGCGTTCTTCTTCGCCTCGCGTCTCGGCGTCGATGTCGTCGAAGTCGCCCCGCTCATCGCCACGCTCGGCCTGTTCGGCATCCTCGCGACCACGGCCGGAGCCATCGGCGGCGGCTTCCTGTCCGACAAGCTCCGCCGCCGCCGTCTGTTCGTGCTTCTCGGCTCCCTGCTCTTCGCTGCCGGCGCGATCATCATGGCCTTCGCGCCGGACATCCCCCTCCTGTACGCGGGGTCGTTGGTCAGTTCGGTGGGGATCGGAATGTTCGCGGCCGTCGACCAGGCCCTCATCCTGGACGTGCTCCCCGAGAAGGACACGAACGCAGGCCGATTCATGGGGATCATCGGCTTCGCCGTGTCGATCCCCCAGGCGGTCGCACCGTTCAGCGCCCCGCTCCTCCTTGCGATCGGGGTCGGGGCCACCGGCGACAAGAACTACACCCTCCTGTATATCGTCGCCGGCGTCTTCACCATCCTGGGCGGCCTCGTGGTCACTCGGGTCCGTTCCACCCGCTAGCCCGTCCACCCCAGCAAGGAGCCGCCTCATGCCCACCGCCTTCATCACCCCCGTGAATGCCACCGGAGCTGACGGCGAGCCCGCGTCGTACCTCCGTCGCGAGTTCGAGATCGACCGGCGCCCGGTGCGCGCGACGCTGCAGGTCACGGCGGTGGGATTGATCGAGCCCCACCTGAACGGCCGGGTCGTCGGCGACGAGGTCCTCGCGCCCGGCTGGACCTCGTACCGGCATCGCCTCGTGGTCAGCAGTCACGACGTCACGGACGTGGTCGTCGTCGGAGCCAACGCCATCGGCGGGGTGCTCGGACAGGGGTGGGCACTCGGCAGGCTCGGTTGGGAAGGTGCACGCAACCACTACTCCGACCGGCCTGCCGCCTGGCTCCGACTCGAGCTCGAGTATCCCGACGGGAGTATCGACGTCATCTCGACGGACGCGCGTTTTCGGGCTGGCCGCGGGGGTGTGCTGTCCAACAGCATCTACGACGGCGAGGTGTTCGACGCGCGTCTCGAACCAACGGGGTGGGACCACGCGGGGTTCGACGACACGGGCTGGGGTGAGGTCGAGCTCTCCGACTGGCCGAACGACTCGCTCACCGAGCCGATCGCTCCGCCCATCCGCCGCGTCGAGGAGCTGACCCCCACCGCCGTCGTCACGACACCATCGGGGCGTACGGTGGTCGATTTCGGTCAGAACATCTCAGGCTGGGTGCGCCTGAACGTCACCGGTCCTGCGGGGAGTGAGATCGTGCTCCGCCACGCCGAGGTCATGGTCGAAGGCGAGGCCGATTTCGAGACCATCCGCACTGCCCTGGCGACCGATCGATACATCCTGCGAGGCGGCGGCCCGGAGACCTGGGAACCGCGATTCACCTTCCACGGGTTCCGCTATGTCGAGGTCTCCGGGTGGCCGGGGCAGCTCGCCGCGGATGCGCTCCGTGCAGTCGTCGTCCACTCCGACATGGTCCGCACCGGGTGGCTCGAGACCTCCGACCCCCTTCTCAACCGGCTGCACTCGAACGCGGTGTGGTCGATGCGCGACAACTTCGTCGGGGTGCCGACGGACTGCCCGCAGCGCGACGAGCGGCTCGGGTGGACGGGCGACATCAACGCGTTCGCGCCATCGGCGGCGTTCCTCTACGACGTTCGGGGTGTGCTCGGCTCCTGGCTGCGTGACCTGGCCGCCGAACAGGACGAGAAGGGTTTCGTCCCCTGGGTCGTCCCCGACGTGCTCTCCACGCCTTCCTCCCCGACCGCGCTGTGGAGTGATGTGGCCGTCAGTCTGCCGTGGACCCTCTACCGGGAGTACGGGGACGAGGGCATCCTGGCGGACGCCTACGCGTCGATGACGACCTTCATCCGTCAGGTCGCCGCACTGCTCGACGAGCGAGGGCTGTGGAGCACCGGCTTCCAGTTCGGCGATTGGCTCGACCCCGATGCGCCGGCGAACAATCCTGCCGGCGGGAAGACCGATCGGCATCTCGTCGCCTCGGCCTACCTGTGTCGCACCACCAGGGAGATGGCCGACACGGCGCGCATCCTGGGGCACGCGGATGACGCCCGGGAGTTCGACGGGCTGTCCGAGCGTGTCCGAGCTGCCTTCGTCGATGAATACGTCACGGCCGCCGGCAGGGTCGTTAACGAGACGGCCACCGCGTACGCGCTCGCGATCACCTTTGGTCTCCTCGATGAACGGCAGCGGGAACATGCAGGGAAGCGGCTGGCCGAGATCGTCGCCAAGGCGGGGTACACGATCTCCACCGGGTTCGCGGGAACCCCTCTCGTGACCGACGCGCTCAGCGCGACGGGGCACCTCGCGGAGGCGTACTTGATGCTCATGGAGACAAAGAGCCCGTCCTTCCTCTACCCCGTGACCATGGGCGCGACCACCATCTGGGAGCGCTGGGACTCCGTCCGTCCCGACGGCTCCATCCATCCGTCCGGAATGACGTCCCTCAACCATTACGCCTTGGGGGCAGTCGTCGACTGGATGCATCGCACCATCGGCGGGCTCACCGCCATCGAACCCGGCTACCGGACCATGCGCATCGCGCCGCAGCCCGGCGGCACGTTGACGTCAGCCTCCCTGCGGCACAGCACCGTCTTCGGGTCCGTTGACGTGCGGTGGGCGATCGAGGACGGGGTTGCGTCGGTCACCGTCGGCATCCCGGTCGGCACGTCGGCCGAGGTGGTGCTTCCCCTGCATCCCGATGGGCTGATCATCACCATGGAAGCGGGCGAGCAGTCGTGGACCTACCCGTTGGGCGACACCGTCCTCCGCGACGAGCTCACCCTGCAGTCGAGCCTCAAGGCGGTTGCCGACGACCCGGCCGCGTGGCGCCGGTTCACCGAGGTGTTCGGGCGGCACTTCCCCGGCGTGCCCCTGGACGCCCAGGCCCCGGAGGCGGCGGCGATGACCATCGCCACACTTCTCGAATACATCCCGGGCGCTTCGCCCGAACTCGCGCGAGAGCTCGAAGCCTCACTCACGACACCTGGAGCCTCCTCATGAGCATCGACATCACCGGACTCACCCTCGAGCAGAAGGCCTCCTTGCTCTCCGGCGGGGACTTCTGGAGCACCAAGGCCCTCCCCGAGGCGGGCATCCCCTCCATCGTGCTGACCGACGGCCCGCACGGGATCCGTCGGCAGACGGGCGGGGCCGACCACCTCGGCATCAACGACGCCGAACCGTCCACCTGCTTCCCACCCGCCGTCGCTGTTGGTTCCAGTTGGGACCCGGAGATCGCCCGACAGGTCGGCGCGGCGGTCGGACGCGAGGCCAAGGCGTTCGGCGTCTCGGTCGTGCTGGGTCCGGGAGTCAACATCAAGCGATCGCCCCTGTGTGGGCGCAACTTCGAGTACTACTCGGAGGACCCACTGCTCTCCGGCGTCCTCGGTGCTGCCCATGTCGCGGCCATGCAGGCCGTCGGGGTCGGTGCCTCCGTCAAGCACTTCGCGGCCAACAACCAGGAGCACGAGCGGATGCGGATCAGCGCCGATGTGGACGAGCGCACACTGCGGGAGATCTACCTGCCCGCCTTCGAACGTGTGGTCACGGAATCGGCGCCGGCAACGGTCATGGCTTCCTACAACAAGGTCAACGGTGTCTACGCGTCCCAGAACCGCTGGCTGCTGACCGATCTTCTTCGCACGGAGTGGGGCTTCGCGGGCGCTGTCGTCTCCGACTGGGGTGCGGTCAGCGACCGCGTGGCCGGCGTGGAGGCGGGAATGGACCTGGAGATGCCTGGGAGCGGCGGCGGCACCGACCAGCAGATCGTCGACGCCGTCCGCTCGGGACGGCTGGCAGAGAGTGACGTCGATGCTGCCGTGCGCCGCGTCGTCCGCCTCGCTGAGCTCCCTCATACTGCGACCGGTGAGCTGGACGTCGCCGCACACCACGCGCTCGCGCGTTCCCTCGCTGCGGAGTCGATCGTGTTGCTGAAGAACGACGACGGGACGCTGCCACTCGATGGTGCGCTCACCATTGCCGTCATCGGGGAGTTCGCCACGGCGCCGCGCTTCCAAGGCGGGGGGAGCTCGCACATCAACCCGACCCGCGTCGACGTCCCGCTGGAGGGAATCCGACGCCTCGCAGACGAGCGGGGAGCGCTCGTCGAGAGTGCGCCGGGCTACGCCATCGCCGGCGGTGACGATGCCGAGCTCCTCCGAGAGGCTGTGGAGCTGGCAGGTCGCGTCGACGTCGCCGTCGTGTTCGTCGGGCTCGGCGATCGCGAGGAGTCGGAAGGGTTCGATCGCACCACATTGGACCTGCCCGCAGCGCAGATCGCCGTCATCCGTGCCGTCGCGACGGCCGCGCGTCGGACAGTGGTCGTCCTCTCCAATGGCGGGGTGGTGTCACTGGAGGGGTGGCACGATGAAGTCGACGCGATCGTTGAGGGCTGGCTCCTCGGACAGGCCGGGGGCTCGGCAATGGCCGATGTGCTCTTCGGCGTGGTGAACCCGTCCGGCCATCTCGCCGAGACCATCCCGCTCCGCCTCGAGGACAACCCCAGCTGGAACAACTTCCCGGGCGAGCAGGGCCACGTCCGTTACGGCGAAGGGGTGATGGTCGGGTATCGGCACTACGAGACGGCGGCGCAGCCGGTGCGCTACCCGTTTGGTCACGGTCTCAGCTACACGACCTTTGCAACGACGGGCCTGCAGGTTGCGGTGACCGGCCCGGACACCGCGGTGGCAACAGTGACGGTGACCAACACCGGTGCGGTCGCCGGTAAGCACGTAGTGCAGGCGTATGTGGCGTCCGCGGCGGGCCCGGTGCGTCGTCCTGTTCGTGAGCTCCGAGCGTTCGCCAAGCTCGCGCTCGAGCCCGGGGAGACGCGCATCGTCGAGCTCTCCCTTGACCGCAGGGCCTTCGCCTACTGGGACATCGAGCTCTCCGGGTGGGTCGTCCCGGCCGGCGGCTACACGGTCCAGATCGGCCATGACGTGTCGCACATCGCGGCCGAGCAGCAGATTTCCCTGACCGGTGACGTCATCCATCGATCGCTCACGCTCGAGTCCACCGTCGGAGACTGGTTCGCCCATCCCGTCGTTGGCCCGGCGCTCATGGAAGGGCTGAGCGCAGGTATGACCGAGGAGCAGCGAGCTCACGCCGAGGAGAACCCCAACGATCTCAAGATGGTGGAATCGATGCCGATGCAGCAGTTCCTAGCGTTCACGGGAGGAGCGTTCCCGGCCGAGGCCCTCGATCAGCTCATGGCTCTCAGCCGGTCGGAGGAGGCCGCATAGCTCGACCCCCTACCCCCGGATCTGCGCGAGCAACTCGACGTGGTCGGTCGCCCCGGAGAACTCGGTGATCCGCCCGTTGGCCACGCGGAGGATCGCGAACTCGGCGACGTTCACGTGGCGGCGGGTCGGCGCGACGCCGCGGAAGGCGCCCGTGTGCGTGCCGCTCGCCCGCAGGTGCACGGCGACGCGGTCCTCCTCGACGAGCAGCTGGATGCGGCGCCACTGCCAGTCGGGGAAGGCCCGGAACAGCTCGTCCAGGTCATCGATCCACGCGTCCGAGCCGCCGGGCAGGTGGGCGCGACGGACGGACGGGTCGATGAAGGAGCGGATGGCATCGAGGTCGTGGCGATTGCAGGCCTCCAGGTATTCCTGGTGCCATTCGCGCATCTCCCACGGTTCCACGGTTTCCATTATCCGGAGGCCGGCTACCTACGGGCCTTCGGCGATCTCCTTGATGGTGGACAGGCGGCGGTCCCAGGCGGAGCCGATGCGGTCGAGGTCGCGCGCTGTCGCGGCGAGCTGCGAGCCGACCACGCGGAAACGCAGCTCGCGACCGACACGAATCGGCTCGACGAGCCCGACTTCCTGCAGGACGGCGAGGTGCTTGGCGATCGCCTGCCGGCTCACGGGCAGTCGCCCGGCGAGGGCGGACGCCGAAGCGTCGCCCTCGCCGAGGGCCGTGAGGATGCTCCACCGTGTCTCGTCGGCGAGAGCGGCGAACAGGGGCATGAGTTCGGTCGTCACGCGGTGCTCTCGAGGTAGGCGACGAGTTCGTCGAGCTCCGAGTTCCAGCCGCCGCGGTTGCTCTCGAGTGCCGTCGTCGGATCAGGCAGGGTGTCGAACCCTGTCTCGAGGACGGTGAGGCTGGTCGCCCCATCGCTCGGCTCGAGGGTGAACGTGAAGACGGTGGAATGCGCGGGGTCGAGTGGCTCCTCGGAGACGTTGCTCCAGCGGTAGGTGATGGAGCGGAGGGGGTCGATCTGCTCGATGGAGACCGGGAAGGTGCCG
>Ga0247810_10001074_pt1 | contig 18984 bp, 21 predicted proteins | sample UWRJL119311C1_FD_179918 | JGI IMG/M metagenome (GOLD analysis project Ga0247810, IMG submission 179918) | Plant litter microbial communities from Arlington Agricultural Research Station in Wisconsin, United States - UWRJ-L119-311C-1 | ecosystem: Environmental > Terrestrial > Plant litter >... | reverse complement strand
GAGGCATTGGATGCCGGTTGTGACTGGATCCAAATGCGATTCAAAAATCAAACTGCTGAAAAAAGATTTATTCTGGCAGAAGCAGTAAAAATGTTATGCGAAGAATACCTGGCAACTTTTATTATAAATGATGATGTTTTACTCGCTCACAAAATTGATTCAGATGGAGTTCATTTGGGTTTAACCGACATGAGTATCCCTGAAGCCAGAGCTATTTTAGGAGACAGAAAGATTATTGGCGCAACCGCAAATACTATTGAAGATATTCTTTTTCAGTCTAAAAACGGCTGTGATTATATTGGCTTGGGACCTTTTCAATTTACTGAAACCAAAGAAAAATTAAGTCCCATTCTAGGTGCTGAAGGTTATGTTACAATTCTGAATAAAATGAAAACTGAAAACATTTTGACACCTGTTTACGCTATTGGCGGAATTACTTTGGAAAATATAGAAAGTCTTGTAAAAACTGGCGTTCACGGTATCGCTGTTTCCGGAATGATTACAAAAAGCCTTCAAAAAGAAAAATTGGTTCAACACCTTAACGACAAATTATATGCAAACGTCATTATTTAAAATTGGAGATAAAATCCTTACTTCCCGATTATTTTTGGGAACAGGAAAATTCGGTTCTAACCAGCAGATGGAAGAAGCCATTTTAGCTTCTGAAAGCGAATTGGTAACTGTGGCCTTAAAACGCATCGATCTCGAAACCGATACGGATGCAATTTTGTCTCATCTACAACATCCCAATATTAATTTATTACCCAATACATCAGGTGCCAGAAATGCTAAAGAAGCGGTTTTTGCATCGCAATTGGCACGTGAAGCCCTTGAAACGAATTGGGTAAAACTTGAAATTCATCCGGATCCAAAATACTTGATGCCAGATCCAATCGAAACTTTAAAAGCTACCGAAGAATTGGCTAAGCTTGGTTTTTTTGTTTTGCCTTATATTCATGCCGATCCGGTTTTGTGCAAACATTTGGAAAATGCAGGAACAGCTGCTGTAATGCCATTAGGTTCACCTATTGGCAGTAACAAAGGTTTAAAAACCATTGATTTTCTAGAAATTATTATCGAACAAAGTAATGTTCCTGTCATTGTAGATGCGGGAATTGGTGCTCCATCAGACGCTGCTAAAGCAATGGAGCTTGGCGCCGATGCGATTTTAGTTAATACTGCAATTGCTGTCGCCGGTAATCCAAAATTAATGGCAGAAGCTTTTAAAGAAGCTGTAATTGCAGGAAGAAAAGCATTTGAAGCTAAAATTGCGAATCAGCAAAATTATGCGGTTGGTTCCAGTCCCTTAACGGCTTTTTTATATGACTGAGATTATTTCACGCAGATTTTGGCAGATTTTAAGCTGATCTGAAAAGATTTTTATTTTTTTCTACATTCAAGACATGAAAGAAAGAAAATTCTTTATTTTTAAATAATTGAAAATTTAAGAATAATGACAGAAAACGAAATATCATATAAAATAAGAGGAGCAATTTTCAAAGTGTATAATAAGTTAGGTCCTGGATTATTCGAATCTGTATATGAAAGCGCATTACACTATGAATTAATATAACTTGATTTAAGCGTTCAAAGGCAAGTAGCAATTACAATTCCATACGAGGAACTTATATTAGATGTTGCTTTTAGAATTGATTTATTGGTGGAAGACAAAATAATAATAGAATTAAAATCAGTTGAAGATTTAGCACCAATTCATTATAAACAAATTGCAACTTATCTAAAACTCACTAATAAAAAAATAGGTTTATTAGTAAATTTCAATACTCTAAACATATTGGATGATATTAAAAGAATTGCTAATAAATATAAAAATGACACACAAATTTAAATAGACTGTAATTGGATAGAAATCATTTTTTATCTGCTCTAAATCTGCCAAAATCTGCGTGAAATAAAACAACACAATGAAAACATTCAAATCTGTTTTTGAAAATTATGATTGGGAAACGATTCAATCAAAAATATACCAAACCACATTAAAAGATGTTGTGTATTCTTTATCCAAAACCAAACGTAATCTCGATGATTTCTTAGTTTTGATTTCTCCTGCTGCTCAAAATTATTTAGAGCAAATGGCACAGGAATGTCATAAAACTACTAAAAAACGCTTTGGCAAAACCATTCAAATGTATGCGCCGCTTTATTTAAGCAATGAATGCCAAAACATCTGTACTTATTGTGGCTTTAGTTTAGACAATAAAATCAAACGAAAAACACTTTCTGATACAGAGATTAAACTTGAAGTTGAAGCTTTAAAAAATGTTGGTTTTGATCATGTTTTATTGGTTACGGGCGAAGCAAATTATACGGTAAATATCAATTATTTTCTGAATGCAATTAATTTAATCAGAGAACAATTTTCTATTATTTCTGTAGAAGTGCAACCACTTTCTACAGAACAATACCAGCGTTTGCATGAAGCAGGGGTTTATTCTGTTTTGGTTTATCAGGAAACGTATCATCAGGAAGTTTACAAAAAATACCATACCAAAGGTAAAAAGTCTAATTTTGATTTTAGGCTCGAAACTCCTGACCGAATTGGAACTGCCGGAATTCATAAAATAGGTTTGGGAGTTTTATTGGGTTTGGAAGATTGGAGAACTGATAGTTTTTTTAATGCCTTACATTTAGATTATCTCCAAAAGAAATATTGGCAGACTAAATATTCTGTTTCATTTCCGAGATTGCGCCCTGCGGAAGGCATTATCGAACCCAATTTTATTATGGATGACAAAGATCTGACGCAGTTAATCTGTGCTTATCGTTTGTGGAATGAAGATCTGGAAATCTCCATTTCTACTCGTGAAAACGAAAAATTTAGAAACAATATTATCCCAATTGGCGTTACAAGCATGAGTGCAGGTTCTAAAACTAATCCGGGTGGTTATGTAGTTGATCCACAATCACTCGAACAATTCGAAATTAGTGATGAGCGTTCAGCAAAAGAAATAGCTGAAATCATTACCCAAAAAGGATACGAACCCGTTTGGAAAGACTGGGACAAAAATTTTAGTCCGAAAGTCTAAAGTCATAAAGTCTAAAAGCATCTATCGACCATTTCCATTTATTTATTTTTACACCCTTTTACCCAAATTTGACTTTCAAACTTTTGACTTTCAAACTTTTGACTTTCAAACTTTAAGACTTAATTAAATGAGCATCATACAAGAATTTTTACGTTATAACCGACAAACCATCCTTCCTGAAATTGGCGATGAGGGTCAGGAAAAACTCAAAAAAGCAAGAGTTTTGGTAATTGGCGCAGGCGGTTTAGGCTGCCCAATCCTACAATATATAGCAACGGCTGGCGTAGGTTTGATTGGAATAATGGATTTTGATACCATTGAAATTCACAATTTACATCGACAAATTTTATATACGGAAAGCGAAATTGGCCAGGAAAAGGCAATTGTGGCTAAAAATGTTGTTTCTAAACTTAATCCTTTGATAACAGTTGAAGCAATTCATGAAAAATTAACAACTGAAAATGCATCCAAAATTATTCAGCAATACGATATTGTAGTGGATGGTTCTGATAATTTTGCAACCCGTTATCTGGTAAACGATACGTGTGTTGAAGTTCAAAAATCTTTAGTTTATGGAAGTATTTTAAAATTTGAAGGACAGGTTGCGGTCTTTAATCATAACGGAAGCAAAAACCTTCGTGATTTATTTCCTGAAATGCCAGATCCAAAAAAGGTGCCAAATTGCAACCTCAACGGGGTTTTAGGAACGTTACCCGGTATTATCGGTACCATGATGGCACATGAAACACTTAAATTAATTTTGGAATTACCAACATTAAAAAATGAATTGGTGCTTTTTAACACTTTGAATTACAGCTTTACTAAGTTGAATTTCTAAAAGACAACTTCATCTCCAACACTAATAATTCCTGAATTTAAACTCACAATATTGGTTCCGAAGTAAACTAAATTATCTACTTTTCGATATTTACTTAAAGTTTTTAAAGGCTCTTTTTTTATAATTCCTTTTTGCGGATCATTATTCACCATAATACATCTTCCGCACGGTTTTATATTTTTAAACTGAACTTCTCCAATTGTAAAACCATCAAAATCATCTTCTTCATGGGCATTTTGACTGCTGATAACAATATTAGGACGAAATCTTAAAACACTAATTTTATCTTTTAGTTTTTCATTCAAAAAATCCAGACTCTTTGCTCCAACCAATAAATAGGGATAACCATCGGCTAAACTTACATTAAAAGTTTCTTTGAGTTTTGAACTTTCATGTTTACGATCTCCAACTTTAATGATTTTGACCAATTTACATCTAAAGCCCAAACGTTCGCTAAACCATATTGAAGATTCTTTATTTACTTCAAAAACCTCACTTTTATCCTCCCAAACTTTCGAATCTATTGGCTGATTTATATGCTCATGAATTGAAAATTCATGTTTATAACCTTCAAAATTAACACTGATTTTTCCCTCTGAAATTTGAGGATAAAACTGACTCAAAATTGGATATTCTCTTTGTGTTATATGCACATTTTCAGCATTAATCAACATCCATCTTCGATCATTTTCGAAACCCATTTCCTCTGCTAAAGCGTTTTTACAGCTGATTCCTGCCAGGCTTTTAATTGGATAAATATAAATTTCTTTTACAACATGAACAGTACTCATTTACTAACTTTTTAAAATAGACATAAATTCATCACGCTCAATTTCGCGACAGCCTAAACTTTCTAAATGCGGATTATAAACCTGACAATCTAACAATTTATAATTCTCCTCTTTTAAATAATTTACCAAAGCTATAAAAGCCACTTTGGACGCATTCGATACATTAGAAAACATACTTTCACCACAAAAAACATGGCCTAAATCAATTCCGTATAAACCTCCAACCAAAACCTCATCCTGCCAAACCTCAAATGATTTTGCAATTCCTTCTGCATTCAGTTTGCAATAGGCATCAATCATTTCATTTGAAATCCAAGTTCCGTTTTGACCATCTCGTTTTATTTTCTGGCAATTCGAAATCACGTCTTTAAAGTTCTGATTAAAAGTCACTTTAAACTGATTTCGGTTCAAAATATTCCGCATACTTTTAGATACAATCAATTCATCCAGAAACAAAACCATCCTTGGATCCGGTGACCACCACAAAATTGGTTCACCTTCGTTAAACCAGGGAAAAATTCCGCTTTTGTAAGCTAACTGCAGTCTTTCTGAACTTAAATCTCCGCCAATAGCCAGAATACCGTCTTCATCGGCTTCTGAAACTGGTGGGAAAAATAAATCTTTCAATACGTAATACATTTTTTAAATTCCAATAAGATTAAATTTCCAAACTCCAATTCTCTAAATATTTTATTTAGAAGGAGGAGAAATCACAAAAAACACTTTCAAAAACAAAATTCCAAATCCCAAATACACATTCATGATTTGGAATTTGGAATTTTATTATTGGAATTTATCTTTTTTTAGAAAGGTAAATCGTCCGGTTCGTCTTCGTTTAAATTTGTTGCCGGAGCAAAAGTTTCTGCGGTTGGCATTGGAGGTGTTTGACCAGGACCTTCCGGTGCTAATCTTTCGATTCTCCAACCTTGAATACTATTGAAATATCTGGTTTCTCCTTGTGGATTAACCCATTCTCTTCCTCTTAAATTGATAGAAACTTTTACCGCTTCACCTTGTTTGTAGCTGCTTAATAAATCGCATTTATCTTGTGTAAATTCAACTAAAATATGCTGTGGATACTGCTCATCAGTAGTAACAACTAATTCTCTTTTTTTGAATGAGGCACTAACTTGCTGCTCCGGATTAACCACTTTTACTTTTCCTATAACTTCCATCTTCTTCTATATTAATTATTATTTCGTTTCTTATTTCTTTGCCAAAAGCACTTTCCAGGCAGATGCAACATCGTCGTTATTCAGATATTTTTTGGCTTCTAAATGTATTTTTTCCTGATCATCGGAGCTTAAAACTCCCTTAACAGAAAAATTTTCTTTCACAAATATACTAACTTCTTCCGTTGTAGGCAAGGCTTCAATATTACCTAATTTTCCAAGATCATTTCCGTTAAAAACGGGACTTTCCCTGATGAAATTCGGAATTACATCCACTCCCACTCCTAAAGTTGTTAATGGTTTTTGCACTTCAAAAAGTCCCTGATTAGATCTTGAATACCAATTATTTCCCAGCCTTGAAACCAAATCAATTTTATGCTGATCGATGGCTCCGTTTTCATCTAAAATAGACTCATGAATATGAATTTTTACTACTTCACAAAGAATCAGATTTCCCGCTCCCCCTTCTTCTCCCAACGGAATAATCTGCGTGACTTTGCACTCAAACTGTACCGGGGATTCTTTTACACGATAAGGTTTTACCAAATCTGATGGGATTTGAGTCAATCCTGCTTTTATAAATTCGTTTACTCCTTCGCCATATTCAGTACTGGCTAATGATGTTTGCTGTACTAAATCGTAATTAACCACATTTATTACGACTTCACGAGTGGCTTCGGCATTAATCAAAGTGTGTTTAATCGTATTGTCACGAACCCGTCTTGAAGGTGAAAAAACCAAAATTGGCGGATTGGCACTAAACACATTAAAGAAACTAAAAGGCGACAAATTTGGAATTCCTTTTGTGCTGATTGTACTTGCAAAAGCAATGGGTCTTGGGCCAATAGCACTTTGCAAATACCCTTGTAATTTTGCAGTTGTTATCTCTTTTGGATTAATGCTAATCATATCTTTTCATTTTAACCGAATCTCGTTTCAGTAACTACAAAAGTAGAGAAATGGTTTAAGTCAAAGAAATAGTTTCAGGCTTAAAAACAAAAATCTTTAAACATTCACAAAATATAAAATGTGTTTATTTCGTTATATTTATAGCTCAAAAATTATGTTATGAATTTTTCTGAAAGCAGAAATACAACCCGTTGGATTATTATTTTTATTTCCTTTTCAATCATTTCGCTGATACTTTGGAATACTTACACCTTTTTTCAAATATTCAAAAACGAAGAGCGATTGAAAATGAATATTTTGGCCAATGCACAAAAAACAATTATTAACGCCGATGAATATACTGATCTTGATTTGCCTTTGGAAATTACAAATAGTAACAGTTCGGTTCCGGTAATGCTGGTGATGTACGATAAAGTTATTAATTCCAAAAATGTCCCTGACGAAATCCTAGATGACAAAGAGAAGTTTAAAAAATTTCTGAAAAAATTAAAAAATGAAAATGAGCCGATAATTTTTGAATATGCCCCGGGAAAACATCAACAGTTATATTACGGAAACTCCGAATTACTGAACAAACTTAAATATTACCCTATTGCCCTATTATTGATTATCTTTTTGTTTGCCGCTTTGATTTACAATTTTTACAAAAGCACCAAAATGGCTACTCAAAATAAACTTTGGGCAGGAATGGCTAAAGAGACTGCTCACCAAATTGGCACTCCTCTTTCTTCTTTAATTGGTTGGGTTGAAATTCTAAAAACTGAAGAAATCGATCAGACTATAACATCTGAAATAGAAAAAGATGTTGAGCGTTTGCAGACAATTACCGATCGATTCTCTAAAATTGGCTCTGTTCCTGTTCTGGAAAATCATGATGTTGTTGCCGAAACTTTAAGTACTTTTGAATATTTACAATCACGTTTTTCGAAGCAGGTTACCTTTTCATATCAAACTCCGGACAAACCTATTTATGCACTAATCAATCCAATACTTCATAGCTGGACTATTGAAAATCTGGTAAAAAACGCCATTGATGCCATGAAAGGAAAGGGAACTTTAGATCTCCAAATTGAACAGGACAATCATCATGTAAAAATAAATATAAAAGATTCAGGAACCGGAATTTCTAAAAACCAATACAAAAGCATTTTTGAACCCGGGTTTACAACAAAGAAACGTGGCTGGGGCTTAGGACTTTCCTTAACCAAAAGAATTGTTGAAGAATATCACAGCGGAAAAATTAAGGTTTTACATTCTGAAATTGGCAAAGGAACTACATTTCAGATTTCACTAAATAAAAAAGTGCTGTAAATTGATTACGGCACTTTCTATATTTTTTATTTCTTTCTGATATTACAAATTCTCCTGAATGCTTTTCGCCAAAGCTTCAAATTCTTCTTTAGAAAGAGATACTTTATTATGAAAACGCATTTCATCCATTTCGTTTAACGGAATCAAATGCACATGTGCGTGAGGAACTTCTAAACCAACAACTGCCATTCCGACTCTTTTGCAGGGAACGGTTTTTTCTAAAGCGATCGCAATCTTTTTAGAAAATTTCATCAATCCCAAATACAACTCATCATCCATATCAAAAATCTTATCGATTTCTTGTTTTGGAATACAAAGCGTGTGTCCTTTTGCATTTGGATTTACATCTAAAAATGCCAAAAAATTATCGTCTTCGGCTATTTTATAAGATGGAATTTCTCCGTTTACTATTTTTGTGAATATAGAACTCATTTTTTAGATTTTTAATCTCTGGAAATTTCTAAAATTTCAAATTTCAAAACACCATTTGGCACAGTAATTTCAGCTACTTCACCAACTGATTTTCCCAATAAACCTTTTCCAATAGGAGAAGTTACCGAGATTTTTCCGGTTTTTAAATCTGCTTCACTTTCTGCAACAAGCGTATATTTCATTTCCATTCCGTTGCTTTGATTCTTAATTTTTACATTAGAAAGTACCAACGCTTTAGAAACATCCAATTGTGATTCATCGATTAATCTGGCATTAGAATACACTTCTTCCAGTTTAGAAATTCTCATTTCCAACAAACCTTGTGCTTCTTTTGCTGCATCGTATTCTGCATTTTCAGATAAATCACCCTTGTCTCTTGCTTCTGCTATATCCTGCGATGCTTTTGGACGCATTACACTTTTTAAATGCTCCAATTCCTCTTTTAATTTTTTTAATCCTTCTGCGGTATAATAAGATACGTTACTCATAATTTCATCGTTTATATAAATACAAAAAATCCCATCGGGACGGGATTTTCTTATTACAAATATACTATTATTTTTTAGAGTACATAATTATATGTTAATCATATAGAATTCAAAATCAAATAAATTATTTTTGTTTCACCAATTACCTTTAAAACAATGAAAAAACTCTGTCTTTTAATACTGTTTATTTCTGTACTTTTTTCCTGCAGTGATAATAGTCCCAGCAATAAAAATCCCAATATCCCCAACTACCACGTTGATTTACAAATAAACACAAATTTACCAGCTTATAATAAGCTTCTCTATCCGAGTAATCCGGTTTTCGTGCCAGATCATGGTGCCAAAGGAGTAATCGTAATGATGACAGGTCCTGGAACATATGTTGCTTTTGACGCTGCCTGCCCAAATCAGGTTTTAAATTCCTGCACTGCAATGATAATTGATGGAATTAATGCAGTATGTTCTTGTGATAAAAGCTCATATAGTTTATTTACAGGAGTTGGATATGCAAAAGAGGAATATCCAATGAAACAATATCGGGTTGAAACAAATGGAACCATGATTTACGTATATAATTAAACAACAAAGCCTGAAATTTTAACTTTCAGGCTTTGTTGTTTTTCAAAATCTTTAGAATTTCAAAGTTAATCCAGCTAAGAAATTAATTCCTGCCTGAGGGTAATAACCAACACCTTCAACAGTCGTAATAGCTGGAGGATTAGAGTAATCATCATCGAAGGTGTAGAAAAACCCATTGCTTTCGTACTTTAAGTTAAAAATATTATTGACCAACGCCGATATCATTATTGATTTAAAGATTGACTTTGGTTTGATCTCGTACGAAACATTCAAATCATTTACAAAATAGCTGTCCAGTTTTGAAAGCTCCGAATCTATATTTCCCATAAATTGCTCTCCAACAAATTTAGATAATAACGATAATTGGAAATCTTTAATTGGCATAAAGGTCAAGCGATTTCCTGCTATAATTTCTGGTGAAAAAGCTATATTAGTTTCTCCTAAATTTGTCAAAACGCCATCTCTTGTAAAATAAAAATCCTTGTTTTTGTTTTGACTCAAAGTAATATTCGGTTGTAAAAACCATTTTTCAGAAAGCTTAAGCGTTGCATCTATTTCAATACCGGCTCTATAACTATCACCACTATTTGCACGCAGGGATGCTCCTACATCATTTAATTCACCTGTTAATACCAACTGGTCTTTATAACCCATAAAATAGAAATTCGTATTCAGCTGAAAGTTATCCGAATTGAATCTCCAGCCTAGTTCAAAATCATTTAATTTTTCTGGTTTTACATTTCCTCCTTCATAATCGGTTCTGTTTGGTTCACGATTGGCTCTGGCATAAGAAAAATAAAGTGTGTTTTTTTGATTGATTTCAAAATTTAAACCCGCTTTTGGATTAAAAAAATTAAAGGTATCATCTACCAAACCGGTTTCAAGACTATTGGCTTTATAAGTGACATTTCGATATTGCAAATCTCCATAAAAACTTATTTTTTTGGTTAGCTGATAAATTGCTTTTGCGAAAATATTTCCATCAGTTTTGGTTGAAAAATCGTCGTAGTAATGATCTCCCAATTCTGATTGTGACGCATATCGTGCCCAGATTATCTTACCAAAATGATCGCCTTCGTATTTATTCCAGCCTCCACCAACGATAACATCTAATTTCTCCTCTTTATATTTTACAGAAAAGGTAGTTCCGTAAAAATCATTATCTAACCACTTTTGACGGACTAAATCAGTAGAATTAATCTGATTTCCATCAACGGTTATTGGCGTGAATCCTAAAAAATCAAATGTCGTCTCATTACTAAATGATACATTTTGAAAATACCAATCATCTGCATATTCTTCATAATAACCTTTTCCCTTTGTGTAATGAAAAGCTAAATTAGTACTCCATTTATCCGAAAATGATTCACTCCAATGTAATTGATAGTGATCCTGTTGGTAATTATCCGTTTGATTATCATAAAAACCTTCCGGATTTCCTGCATCATCATATTTTTGACCTATCGAATTAAAAGTCCTGTCGGTTTTTAAAGTTTCACCATCAATTCCGTTCCAGGATTGGTATGTTTTTTCGGTTCCACCAAAAACCAATGCTTTAATTAAAGTTGTTTTGCCGACATAAGTTCCTTGTAAAAAATACGATTTTAAATCAGAACTGGCTCTGTCGATATATCCGTCAGATTTAATTGTAGATAAGCGTCCTGCCAATTCAAAATGATTGTTTAATAAACCTGTACTAAATTTAACTGTGTTTTTATTCGAATTAAAACTTCCATAGGAGCTTGAGATTTCACCATTTGCTTTTGTAGCATAATTATCTGTAAGCATGTTCAAGCTCGCACCAAAAGCACCTGAACCATTTGTTGATGTTCCAACACCGCGCTGCAATTGCAGACTTTCTACCGAAGAAGCAAAATCAGGCATATTTACCCAAAAAGTTCCCTGACTTTCGGAATCATTGTACGGAATCCCGTTTATGGTAACATTTACCCTCGTAGCGTCGCTTCCACGTACACGAATTCCTGTGTAGCCCATCCCGTTTCCGGCATCAGAAGTCGTTACTACTGATGGGAGATAATTCATAAGAATTGGAATATCCTGACCCAAATTTCTGGTTTTAATATCTTTTTTATCCAGATTACTAAAACTAACAGGCGTTTTTGTAGTGACACGAACTGCCGAAACCAATACATTATCTAACTGATTAACTTTGGTTGAATCCTGCTGCTCTTGTGAAATAGAAAAAAGAGAATAGAAAAAAGAGAATAGAAAAAAGAAAAACGATTTGTAGTTAGCCAAATTTTGGCTTTTAAAAACTTTGCAACTTTGAGACTTTGCAACTTTGAGACTTAAATAAGTTTTCATCCGTAAAGAATTACGAATAAAAGGGGGAATTATTCTTTTGGTTAAATTAATAAATGTGTTCCCGACAAAATATGATAGCACAAACTAAAAATTGTCGTTTTTTTCCCTTAGCGACATTACTCGCTCAGGTTCGTTGGGTATGATCTCAGCTCGTTATTTAGAGCACCCCTTTGAGACGGTGCAAAAGTAGTGCTAAAAAAATCAAAAATCAAAAGGCAATGGCAAAAATCAAATACAATTAAAATCTTACAATCAAAATACTAATAAAAACACTTTAATATATTCACCAGTAAATCTCTAATCCAAATCAGGTTTCCTCCTCGATTGCTTTATCTCAGAGATATTCTTTTTGTCTTTAATTCGTTTTTTAATTACTGATTTTGGAATCTTAGTAGCTTTTCTGGTTTTAGGTACAAACAATCCTTTTTTGATAATTTCCAAGAAACGTTTTACAACGATCTCCTTGTTTTTAAGCTGGCTTCTGTCTTCGTCACAATTTAAAATTAGAATGTTTTCCATTGTTAAACGTGATGCTAAATTCGTTTGCAGTAATAACTTTTGTTCTTCAGATAGAGCCTGAGAAGCGTTCAAATCGAAACTCAACACTACTTTCGACGAAACTTTGTTGACGTTTTGTCCTCCGGCACCACTGCTTCTAACGGCTTTGAAACTTAATTCTGATATGATTTTTTCTGAATTCATTATTTTGGCTGATGTGCCGGTTTTAATAAATCATTTACCGTTTTAACCGGATTAAAAGTAATCAACGGAACCGAAACAAAAATGGTAAGCCAATTTGACATTCCGCCGTTCCATAATCCCGGCAATTCATAATTCTTAACTATTTTTCCTTCAGCACTTTTTTCAACAATAAATCCAGTGTTGTGGTCTACAAACTCTTCAAGGTTAAATTGTTTCCCCTTATAGTTTTTGGTACCGCAAACCAAATCAACCGGGTTGAAGTGCGTTGCATTTTCTAAAATTGACTTTTGCTTTTTACTAGTCAGATCAACTTGCGAACTTTCTACGATTTGTAATGAGACATCTCCTTTTTCATTTCTGATCCAAAAAGGACCTCCGCCTGCTTCTCCTTCATTTTTAACCATACCACAAACTCTGATAGGTCTATCAAGAAGTTCTTTTATTTTACTTATTTTATGTTCAACAGTAAACTTATAAAAATCGGCAGTCATTTCGATATTAAGCTTTTGCATTAAAAACTTCACTATTTCCTCAATATCTTCTTCTTGGACCTGCAGTTTTTCTATAGCATCGAGATAATCAAAAACTTTTTGCTGTGATTCTATTAAAATCCCGGCTAAGCCTTTTTTATACAATGTAGTTTTATCAATATTGTTTTGAATCACATTGTCAATATTTTTTATAAAAATAATATCAGCATCAATTGTATTTAAGTTTTCAATCAGTGCTCCATGTCCCCCAGGCCTGAAGATAAATGATCCTTTTTGATTTCTGAAAACATTATCTTTTACATCGACAGCAATAGAATCTGTTCGTTTGTTTTGATAAGAGAAACTAATATTAATCTGAGTTCCCGATTCAGATTCAACTTTTTCCTTGACTTCATCAATAGCTTTTTCAAATAATTCCTGATGTGCTTCAGAAACTGTAAAATGCAGACTTGAAGTTTTATTTGCTGCTGCATAATGCACACATTCATTCAAATGTTCTTCTATTGGATTTGCAATATGCGTTTTATATTTATGAAAAGGCAAAACCGCTTTGGGTTTATTTGCAAAATTAAAATCATCAGAAGACAGTAATAATTTTATAAAATAATAATTTTTATAATCCCTTTCTAAACTATCAAAATCAGGATAAATTACTTTTAGTTGCTTATATACGGCTTTAAAAAATGGAAATTTATCCATTCCAACAATAAAAATCGACAAATCATTGTCTTTTTTTCTATTTATATAGGAGTTAATTGTTTCTTTTTCAATATCATAAGTATTCAAAAAAGCGATTAAAAACTTAAACATTCTGGTTGCTGCACCTGAAGCCGGAATAAATTTACATATTTTAAATTCGTCCTTATGAGTGTCAAAAAAAATAGCTTTTTCTTCAAAATCAGCAGTTGATAAACTTAAAATTCCGTTGTTAACGGTTGCTGGACTTATTAAATTACATTTGGAAATTCCTTTTTTAAAGATTTTAAGTTGCTTCAGTATATTTTCGAAAGGAATTCCATGATTATAAATTTCAACAAAATCAGCAGATGAAAACCCTCGCTTTTTAGCAATTGCCAGATTATCAATAATCTCAACAGCTTTTGCCAAACGGGTTTCTTTATCACCTGAAATAGTAATGAAGGGCTTTTTATTATCAATTAAAGTTTGTTTAAAAACCGAAAAAACAGTTTCTCTTTTATTCGGATTATCACGAATATCATCTTTTTCCCAGGGAACATCTATATCAGTCAGGAAAAATAAATCGTATTCATGTGCTAAGGCAGCTTCATTTAAAAGTGGATTGCAAAAACCATAATACACTTCAGAAAAAACTTTGGTTACCATTAAATTAGTATCACAAAACAGGTACTGTTGAGCAGAATCCAATTTTTCATTTTCTAATGCTACTTGCCCGTAAGCAATTGGCATCATATCTTCTTTAGTACAAACTTGCTTATTTTCTTCCCATTTTATCTGCAAATAATCACGTGCAAACTCTGGAACCCATTCGGTTTCATAATGATCCGCAAGTTGTTTTGCCAATGTGGTTTTCCCTGTGCTTTCAGGTCCAAATAAAGCAATTTTTATAATGTTTGTTTTTTGCTGTCTAAGATTTTTCTCCATTCTATATAAGCTGAAATAGCCAAAATTGTAAAAATTAAATATTGAAGTGCCAACATACCTAAACCTCTATAGGCATAAAGCGGCACAACAATAATATCACCAATAATCCAAAGTGTCCAGTTTTCTATTTTTTTCTTTGCCATGTACCACATCCCGGCAAAAAATATTCCTGACGAAATCATGTCGACATAATTATCGGTTTTAATCTCATAGTCGAAATATTTATAAATCCCGAAAACTACAAAAATAGTAATAATAAACAATAAAATTCCTATTATTTTTTCATTGAAATTTGTTCTTGTAATAGGTAAGCTATCTTCAACTGTTCCCCCTTTTCCCCAAATATACCACCCATAGATACTCATAAGAGAAAAATACCCGTTAATGATCATATCACCTATATATCCTGCAACATATAAAAGATAAACCGAAATTACGGTAGCGATTAAACCTGTTGGATAGACCCAGATATTTTCTTTTTTAGCAAACCAAACGCTTAATATACCACATACGAAAACCAAAAACTCTAAGGCAATATGCCACAAAGGAGCATTTTTATAACTTTCTAGAAAAAAATCAATCATTTGGTCATTGTTTGGTTTGTTTACAGCTCAAAAAAATGGCTGTTGTTTTCAAAAGCTGTTCCTATAACTACTAAATCGGCACCTGCATTATAAGCATTTTGAATTTCTTTTAAATCTACAATTCCTCCACCAACAATTACAGGAATATCGATATTTTGAGCAATTAACTGAATCATTTTCAGGGGAACTGAATTTTTAGCTCCGCTTCCCGCTTCTAAATACATTAATTTATTCCCTAACATTTCTCCGGCTTGGGCAGTGGCCAAAACCAAATCAAAATTTTCACGATTAAGAGGTTTTGTCTTGCTCACTCGTGCTACTGCTGTTTCATTACCACTTTCAATTAAAATATAACCTGTTGAAATTACTTCAAGATTCGTTTTTTTAAGAATTGGTGCTGCCTGAACCTGATACTCAATTAAATAATCGGCATTTCGCCCGGACAATAATGACAGAAACAAAATAGCATCAGCCTGAGGTGAAATCTGCGAAGGATCACCTGGAAATATAATAACGGGCAAGTTTGTTTTTTGTTTTAGCTGTACAATTAAATCTTCTAAAATTGTAGCCTGAATAATGCTTCCTCCCACAAAAATATGTGTTGCAGGAGACTGATTTATTTTATCCAGTAGATGATTTAAATTTTCCCATACAATCTTATCAGGATCTAAAAGTATAGCCAATAACTTTTGACCGTCTTTTTTAGCCTCCAAAATCTGCTGGTGTATATTAAGTAATTTTTGCTTCATAACAGCCGTAAAAGTAAAAGTTTTTTAATGTAGAAGAAATATTTGAATGAATTATATTTGTTTAATGGCGTTGGTTAACCAAAGAAATAATTATGATTGCTACTGAATTATTAGAGAAATATGGTGCTGTGAAGAAGTCCTTCAATAAAAACGAAATCATTTTTGAAGAAGCGAATTTACCTACTTATTATTATCAAATTATTTCAGGCGAAATAAAAATGAGTAATTATAATGATGATGGTAAGGAATTTATACAGGGAATATTTTATAAAGAACAGTCTTTCGGAGAACCACCATTATTTTTAAATCAAAATTATCCCGCCAATGCTATAGTAGTTGAAGATTCAGAAATTCTTGTTCTTTCTAAAAATAATTTCATGAAACTGCTGGAAGAAAATCCTGCAGTTAGTATTAAAATAATTGAGAATTTAGCACAGCGATTATATTACAAGTCTGTAATGGCGGCAGAAATGTCTACTCAGGAACCTGAGCATCGTGTTTTAAAACTAATTGATCACGGAATCACCTATTTTAATTTTAAGAAAGATGCCAATGGTTATCTCATTAATTTTACCAGGCAACAAATTGGAGACTTAACTGGTTTACGTGTTGAAACTGTGATTAGAACTATTAAATCTTTAGAAAAAAAAGGGATTTTGAAGATCATAAACCGAAAAGTATACCGATAAAATAGTTCCTGTTTTATGATTTAAGTCATAAAATGAACATGTATTGTGAATGTACCTTTGTAGTATAAAAATCTCAATATCATGACACTATATCAAACAACATTCGAAAATTTCAATAAAAATTACATGGGTTCTGCAGCAATGGCTGTAATTGGTCAAAGCTGTTTAGGCGGTACGGCGGCAATGTATATTCTTTCACACGGAACCTCTATTGGACAAATGATTCAGCTGGCCATTATTGTATTGGCTTCTGTTTTTGCCAACACTTCTATTTTAGCACAAATGAAACATAAAGTAGTTTTTAATCTTATTATTTTAAGCGCTCTATTAAGTGTTTTATTTATATTTCTGAATAGTTTTGTACTATGAAAAAGCAAATTGAAAATAGAACTGATGTCGAATTTTTAGTGCATCAGTTCTATGCTAAAATAAGAGCCGATAAAGAAATCGGCTTTTATTTTAATACGATGATAAAAGACTGGGATGCGCATTTGGAAAAGCTCACTGATTTTTGGGAAACCAATTTGTTTGCCGTACAAAAATACAAAGGCAATCCGCTTGCAGCACACAATGAAGTTGATGCTCGTTTTGAAGGCAAAATTACCTCGAATGAATTCGGAATCTGGCTAAACTATTGGTTTCAGACGCTAGACGAACATTTTGAAGGAGAAAATGTGGAAACGCTTAAAAGACGTGCCCGAAAAATGGGAACTTTTTTATTTTTGAGCATGTTTGAGCATAGAAAGAAATTAGCTAAGGATACAGCTTCAGAATAAAGCATTCTGCATTTTTGTCATTCCAATTAATGAGGATATCCGTTGCTGAATCGACAACGTTAGTTAAAACTTTGCGGAGTTTTTTGTTCCTCAAATGACAAGATTGTGGAATTTGGAATTTTATATTGAGATTTATTTAAAAACTACTTCTCAAAAGCGTAAACCAAAGTAAAATTTCCCTCAAAATTTTCTGAGTGTATATTCTCATAATGCACACTAAAATCTTTTACTAAATCATCAAAATGAAGACTTGCCTTTGTTTTAGGCTGGTTTAAAGAAAAGTCATCTACTAAAATATGATCTTTAAAACTGATTCCTTTTTCGTTTCTTATTTTAAAAATCGCTTCTTTGGCTCCCCAGATCACAGTTAATTTTTTTACATACTCTTCTGTCAAATCAGGCTGCAAATAACTGCACTCATAATCGGTAAATTTATCGGCGATGCGAATAATTTTTTCACGCTGCAGCTCCATGTCAATTCCCACAGTCTCATCGCTGATTATTATCGCAGCAAAATGATAGGAATGTGTTATTGAAATATAATTATGACAATCGAAATACGGTTTTCCGAATTCGTCATAATGCAAATCCTTATCCGTAAAACCCATTTCCTGAATCAGCATCCGAACACTCAAAAAAGCACGCTGATGCATTTGAGACTTCATTCCGTCTAGCCTTCGTTGTGTTTTTTCCTTCAAAACTACTTTACACAACAATTCCTCGAGAGATTCGGTTATTTCCCAAATTAAAATTTTGGTCGTATCGCTGCAGTGTATGGTTTTAAATAAAGGCATTACTTCTTTTAATTATGAATTATTTTCTTTCTCTGAAAAATAAGCTTCTGTTTAATCCGCGATCTTTTTAGCCCTGATGGGAACGGCATCCTTTTGTGGGGGGGTTCGCCGCAAAAGATATAGTGGACAGCAGGATTAGCTTCTAAAAATTATTAACCGACTAATGTTCTAAAGATTAATAAATTAAACATTTCACAAATCTTACAGAAGTTAGTAAAAATTATAAAGTTATTACGTAAATTTGCAAAAAATTTTACAATACAAATATACTATAAATGAGTACTACAACTACGCCTTTTGTGGCTTTCAAAGTAAAAGACATTTCTCTAGCGGCTTGGGGAAGAAAAGAAATTGAACTGGCTGAAGCTGAAATGCCAGGTTTAATGGCGCTTCGTGCTGAATATAAAGACGAACAGCCTCTTGCAGGTGCTCGTATCGCTGGATGTTTGCACATGACGATTCAAACTGCTGTTTTGATCGAAACTTTAATTGCTCTTGGTGCTGAGGTTACCTGGTCTTCTTGTAACATTTTCTCTACTCAGGATCAGGCTGCTGCTGCTATTGCTGCTGCCGGAATTCAAGTTTATGCTTGGAAAGGTCTTGATGAGCAATCATTTGACTGGTGTATTGAGCAAACTTTATTCTTTGGTGAAGACAGAAAACCATTGAACATGATTCTTGATG
>Ga0247810_10001072_pt1 | contig 18992 bp, 14 predicted proteins | sample UWRJL119311C1_FD_179918 | JGI IMG/M metagenome (GOLD analysis project Ga0247810, IMG submission 179918) | Plant litter microbial communities from Arlington Agricultural Research Station in Wisconsin, United States - UWRJ-L119-311C-1 | ecosystem: Environmental > Terrestrial > Plant litter >... | reverse complement strand
GATGCACTGAAATCTGTCTGGACTAAACGCGCTGTAAATGGAAATCATTTTGCGGTGGTCGGCGGACATAATTACCTCGGCGGTATTTCAGCCGGTGTAGCCACGACTTACAGTTATACAGGTGACGCCAACGATATCCAGTTCCGTGGAAATGGAACCGGATTTATAACAGCCGGTGGAATTCTGAATAAGCTGACGCTTACATCTACGGGAACTTCCTACACTCCGTCGGCAGCATTTATTGCCAATACATTCGGAACAATTAACGCGATGCATATTTTTGACAATCAATCAGTGATGGTGGTTGGAGACGGAGATATGATCCAGTATCTGGCTCCGGGATCTACCACATTCACCAATGCTAATGCGGGACCTTTCCTGACAGGAAGTGTTTCTCCGGGCGGTGATTTTACAGATGTTTACTTCCACGATGATGTGGTTGGCTATATAACAGCCAATTCAGGATACCTGTACCGGGTAACATCCCAAAGCCTGCATCCTGTCAGCCATGCTATACAAAGTATGTCATGCGAGGTGAGAGATCTTTATGACGGGATTGTCACTTCGACCAATTCCGGTGATGTTCAGCTTACAGCAATTGCCTTCGGTTCAAGATATGAAGGCGTATTGGGTGGCTATTTCACTGGAACGGCCTTCGATCCTGAGACTAAGCCGTACGTGCGCTGGATCAAAGATCAGAGTGGTGAGTTTGCTTCCAACTTCTTCTACGACAGGTTAGGAAGAATAGTGGTAAGTCGTAATTCGCGCCAGGAACTGGAAGGAAAATACAGCTATACCCTTTACGATGCTCTGGGAAGGGTTTATGAAGCCGGAGAGAAGCAGGAGAATGAAGTGGGAGATCGTCAGTTTGCCGAAATTTTCGGAGCTTCGGTTAACGGGTTGTTTGTTGCTTCCGTGATAGATGATGCGAAACTGGCTGCCTGGCTGAATAATGATGCCAACCTTACGCGCAGAGAAGTTACCAGGAGCTACTACGACCAGACCAATACTGCAATAGCTGCTATGCTTCCTACGACTTTTGTACCGGATGAACTTACACAGCGTAAGCGAATTGTACACGTAACCTATGAAGAGACTTACGATGGGGATGAGGATACGTACGATCACGCTACTCACTATGATTATGATATTCACGGTAATGTAAAGACACTGATACAGGACAATAAAAAGATGGCTGATTTTGACGTCAATCTTGCTGCCCAGCGTTTCAAACGCATGGATTATGAGTACGATCTGATCTCCGGAAATGTACACAGAGTAGATTATCAGACCGGTAAAACAGATCAGTGGCACCATGCTTATGCTTACGATGCCGACAACCGCATCACGGATGTTTACACAACTATTTCCACACCGTTGGTGGATCCGCTATATGGAGTTGCGGCTGCTCAGAACGAACCGGAACAGAATCCATTATGGGACCAGGAAGCCAATTACAGCTATTACGCCCACGGGCCACTGGCAAGAATACTTCTTGGAGCAGAGCAGGTCCAGGGAGTTGACAATGTCTATACTTTACAGGGCTGGATAAAAGGAGTTAACAGCAATACACTTGACAATACATTAGATCCCGGACAAGATGGAAATGGTTTGAGTGATAACCATGCTGTTGCCATGGATGCTTATGCATTCAGTCTGCATTATTTTACAGGCGATTATAAAGGAACAGTAAGTGGGAATACGGGCTTTGTGGCGGACCAGGCAAGCTCGGATCTGACTGCTAACAGTAGTGATCTGTACAATGGAAATATAGGTCGTATGGTAACCACAATCACAGATCCTGATACGAGGGAAGTGTTGCCTTTAGGGAATGCTTACAGGTACGATCAGCTCAACAGGTTAAGCATCAGTGAGAGCTTTAATAATCTCGATTTGGTTGCAAACACCTGGGGATATGGAGGAAGCAGTATGTATCACAACAGTTTCAGTTACGATGCAAACGGTAATATTACCTACCAGGAGCGAAGAGATGAAGTGAATGGTCAGATCGATAAAATGACTTATGGTTATGAAAAAAACACTGCCGGAAAACTGGTGAGTAATCGCTTGTATCATATTGATGATGAGGTACTTTCCAGCACTTATTCTGATGATATCGACGACATGGGAACGATGGCAACCGGGGCAAATACGAATTCCACGAATAATTACAAGTACGATAAAGAAGGCAGACTCACCAGGGACGCACAGGAAAGTATCCGGAATATCAGCTGGAGAGTTGACGGAAAAGTCAGATCGATCACACGATCTTCGTTTTCAGGTAAAAAGAACCTGACTTTTGATTATGATGCTATGGGAAGAAGAGTTGCCAAGCATGTTTATAATGGGGCTAGTCAGCTTGAGAAATCTACCTATTATACACTGGATGCCCAGGGCAATACAATTGGTGTATATGAGTACGTGGTAGATATTGTTAATAGCTCGGTAGATTATTACCAGGCGGAAAGACATATTTATGGCAGTTCCCGATTAGGAATACTGAATGATAAGATCTATCTTTTCGGAAGCGTTAATGATACCTATTCTATGAGTTCAGTCGTTCATGTTACGGGGAAAAGAAGTTACGAGTTGAGTAATCACTTGGGTAACGTACTTGCTGTGGTGAGCGATAAAACCATACCACATGACAATTCCGGAACCGTAGATTACTACATGGCGGATATTCGTCAATCTACTGATTACAGTCCTTTTGGGGTGACTTTGAGAGGAAGAAATTTCAGACTTAATGATCCAGTTACCGGACTTGACATCGATAAAAACCGAAATGGATATCAAGGTTCAGAAATGGATAATGAGTTGAAAGGTGAAGGGAATAGTTATACTACAGAATTCAGACAGCTTGATCCAAGATTAGGCAGATGGCTAAGCATTGATCCAAAAATGAGTGCATGGGAAAGTCCTTACGCGAGTATGGGGAATAATCCTGTAAAGTACAGCGACGTAAAAGGCGATACGGTTACTGTAGATAAGACGATAACCGAAAATGCAGATTATAATAAGGTTTATAATGCTTGGGCATCTACCAAAACGGGTAAAAAATTTCTTAAAGAATATGGAGTTGGCGGTAAATCTGAGCATATTTCAGTAGTATTTACTTTAGACGCTTTAGATGATACTTGGGGTGACACTCGGGGAGAAACAAGGACAAGAATTGTTGATAGAAAAACGGGAGTTGAATCATATATTCCCCGCCTGACAGAAGTTAAAAATGCGGATGCTCTTTTGAAAGGAACGGATAAGAATTCTTATTTAAAGTTTACTATTGCATTAGACAACGATCAATATGTTAAGGGTAAGTTTCACAAAGCTATTGCTAGTAATACTTTCGTTCATGAAACCCAGCATATGAGTATAGATTTACAAACTCTTAAATCCAACAAGATGATTGCAAGTGCTTATCAACATCACGAATGGATGTCCAAAGACAGTTGGTATGAAGAGCGTTATGATACATTTAAAGAGCTGAAATGGTTTTGGGGAGAAGACTATAATACAAAATGGAAAGACAAGCGTTCTGAAGATGGTTATATAAAAGATAAAATAAATAATTATGATTGGTAATAATTTTATTAAATTCTTAGCAGCTATTTTCTTGGTTTTAATTAGTTGTTCTTCGAAAAATGATAGACGTCAAAATGGTTTGGTGGAAAGCAAGGAACTTCTTCAAATATCTCTTTCAACGGACGGTAGAAAGGAAGATACAACGGGAGGGTTTGCAATAGAATTAAATAGAAATTTTTCTGTAAATTATTACGGTGGTAGTCAAAGTGATTTGGCGGGTAACTATGTAAGTAAAATTGATTCGTCTGATTGGAATCACTTTCTTAAGTTAGTTAGCGACGAGCAAATTAAAGACACAGTTTTGTCTAAAAGCTCGTTTGAGGATAATTATTTTGACTTGTCCATTAAATTTCGACATAAAGAATATTATATCACCGGTTTTTATTCTAATGCTCCGCAATACATTAAAGAAATATGTGAACTGGTTCTTTCCACTAAGAAGAAACTCAACTTTACGAAGGCCTTTGAAAATAAATTGTTTAAAGTAAAAGCATACAAGGTTAAACAAAAGTATAATGCTAACACTCATTTTACAATTCCGGAAGTAAAATAGGTATTATTATAAATTGCGTATCCTCGCGGAGTTTGAATTAATATTATGTCTTCTCTGCTCGGACCATTACCTGAAGATATGTTGAAACATACGATATTATCGGATACTGCACTTACGAGCTGAGTAATCACCTTGTACTTGCTGCGGTGAGCGATAAAACCATACCACATGACAATTCCGGAACCGTAGACTACTATTTTGCAGATATTCGTCAGTCAACTGATTACAGTCCTTTTGGGGTGACTTTGCATAAAAGGAATTTTAAATTGAGTGGTGCTGAAAAAGGTCGCTATGGCTTCAATGGAATGGAGATCGATAACGAGATCAAGAATGGTGATGGAAACAGTTACGATTTTGGAGCAAGGATGCTGGATCCAAGGTTAGGAAGGTGGTTGACTCTTGACCCACTTTCTGGAAAATACCCTGATGCCTCACCTTATTTAGCGATGAATAATAATCCAATTGTTTACATTGACCCTAATGGAAAAAATGGTATTGCCAGCATCGTTGGAGATAAGGTAGTAGTAACTCAGAATTATTATTTTTATGGATCTGGAATAGACAATGCAAAAGCCAGCGAAATAGCTAAAGGCATAGAGGATGCATGGAACAGTGCAAATGGAAAGGTAACAATTGATGGTAAAGAATATGCCGTTGAGTTTAAAGTATCAGCACAAGCAATAGAAGGACCTGAAAAAGCAGCTGAAATGCTACAAACAGCGGCATTTGAAGATAACTTTGTAGCAATTGGAGATGATAAATCCAGATATCCGGAAAACGTAAGTGATAAAACCAGAGCTGGGAAGCTAATTAATACTTCGAGGACACATGGCAAATCAGCTTGGTGGAATAACGCTCAGGACGAAGAATTTGCCGGAACAACATTTTCTCATGAACCTAGTCACGGCTTAGGAATGAGTGGGCATCCAGATGTTAATAGTGATGGGACATTAAAAACTACTGTGGGAACAATGGACGAAAATGGCAACTTTGCGATCCGTTTACCATCTAATACTATACAAGACGGTAAAGAAATAGATTCTAAAAAAAGAATCGTGATGCAATCGGACATTGATATGCTACATATTGCTGAGGCTATAAAAAACAACAACGGACAACTTCAACCAGAGAAATTTAAAGGAGCAGGAGTAAGTGTGTTTAATGCTGATGGGTCCACATTTAAAACATTAGAATCAACTGCGGTCTCAGGAAATGGGACAGCAGTAGAGACCGCACCCACTCCTACCGGACAATAATTCAACCTATTATGAAGTACTTATTTTTTTATTCAATTTACACTTTCCTATCACAGAGTGATCCATGTTATCATTTTCCAAAGGTTTGCTCCTATGATTGTGACTACCCCTTTTGTCTAAATGTTGAAGGCTGTTCGATGAAGGTCAATTCATTTGATTTGAAAGACGCAGACGGTTTAAATGTATTGGAACTAAAATTCCCGGATTCAATCAATTATGCAGATGCATTGAAACAGATGAATGATACACTTTTAAAGTCTTCTGTTCCCAACGGATCTTATAATTACCTGTTTGATGTTTCATTTGAATCTAAAAGAACTCAACATGTTGGAACATTAACGTTGCTACGATGAATGTATTATAGACAGCTTTTTTAGAATACATATAATCGATTGCCTATTAAAGTTTGTTCTTTTTTATGTAGTCGTCAGTATTTTTGCAAACCGAGCGCTTTAAAATTGATTTGATTGCAATTCAGAAGCTGAGTTTTATGGATTTATAGAAGACAGTATTGATCTCGATGAAAAAAATATATTCTAGTTAACCCATTAGTGCAATTCCTCTGGAAACTAAGTATAACACAAAAACTGTGGGGATGCTAAGAAATTTGATTTTTAAACCAGTCTGTTTTATATTAATGCTTTTCCTGTCAACCAATGGACAAGCACAAACAAAGCATGACCTTTGCTTGGATTGGAAATGTGTGAGTGAAGTGAAGAATAATGACAAATTCTTATACGAAGACACATTGGTTTTTCGCGCGCTTGGAACATATGAAAATGATTCAAGTTGTTCAGTTCCTTATCTTAAATTTCATAGTTTCTTCCGCAACAATCCAAAGTTGTTTTCGTCTAAAGTGGTGAATATTGGTTACGGTAAATTTGATTATTCCGATTCACATGAATTTTGTACCCCAATATGCTACAAATTCGTTAGAGGCTGGAAAATCAAAAAGAAGTCAGGTAAGATCTACTTAAGATTAAAAATCAGAGAATATACGAACGATCAAGACAATTACGGAGTTAGAAAAAGGTATTCTTATGAAATAATGGAGTTATCACCAGAAAAATTGATTTTAATAAATCAAAATTAAATATCATATGTCAGGCCTCAAACCAACTCTTCCACCTTCCTAACATTCCATCCCCCTTTCACAATACCCTTATCAGCCAGTAACTTGTCAAAATCGGAGTTCATCAGGCTCTTGAATTCTACGGTGCGGCTGTCGAAGTACTTGTGATCGATGCCTTTGTAACCTGTCTCATCGATCTCTTTGCGATAACGCGACCAAAGTGATACTTTTCCGCTTCTGAGGTGAACCATGAATTCCATAGTTTCGTCCTGTCCGCCGCTAAATCGCGAAAGGATCCTGAGCAGTCTTTGTTCTCTCCTGCGACTCATTTTATCCAGGAAGGTCCCGAAAATTCGGAACGCCGGAATGGGGCCGTAATAGGAAGAGTCTACGTAACCGGGAATCCAGACTTCGCCATTGGACAATTTCTGAAATCGAATGGAAAGCTCCCTGAGCAGAAGACGCATCTGCCTGATGTCCCACGAAGAGTTGTCTTCTCCCAGCTTCAGGCTCATGAATACCTTGATATAGAGATTTTGTCTTCTTACCGGTAGCACAACGACACTTCGCATGGGAAGCTTCTGTTCTTTGGCAACGCTTACATAGACTTCAAACAGGTCTTCGAAGCAAAGCAGCGTATTGTGATGACAGCTCAGGTGCTTCGGCTCTATGCCTGCTCTTCTCATGACATTGATTTGTTCGTTGAGCTCATTTCTCAGCGCTTCTTTAGGGATGCCGCCATTCCGAAGCTCAGTGAACGACTTGAAATTGCCTTTCCGGTCGCACATGCCGTTTTCAGGCCGAGCTGAGGCTTCGTGCAAGGGTTTTCCGGAGGAAATGGTCAGATGAACACCGGGATCAAGCGATTTGCCGGCTGCCTGGGCTTTTGCAATCAATGCTGCTGCGCGCTGAATGGATGTTTCCCTAGTTACGGGATCTGTATGATTGGTAAATATGGCAACGGAATTAACTCTTCCGGCCAGTACGGCAGCGGTAATGCCTTCGTCGATTGAAGGAACGACGCCGAAATCGTCAGCGGTGATAATGATTCGTTTTTCCATAGTATTCAGTTTTCATCAGTGGATTTGCGTGGAGGGGCCTTTTTAAGCAGCCGCATTTTTTCAAGGTCGAGCAATATTGTTTCTATCAGCTTTCGGGAAACTTTCCGGGCGGCCCATTTACCGGCGAAGAATACGCCAATATTGATGAATGCCCTCCAGAACCAGGAGCGTAATTTCCCTTTGGGTTTTCGACGATAATGAAGGTCCATCCATCCGTTTGTCAGATCGTTTGCTACTTGATCTGCAGCATCAGCGGGATTTAAGAACTTCAGCTTTAGCAACCGGATGATCTGCACGGTTCGCTTCCTGATCGGCCGGTCAAGTTCCATGAGCTTCGAGGCATCAAACTGCGGACGGTCAGGAATGGTGTAAAAATTTCTTCGCGTGGCCACCGTCTCGTTATCGGTCACCATGGTCATATCCGGAATGATCGGTAGATAGAAAGTTGTTTTCTGGGTTATCGGATCTGTTTTGGAGATCAGGAATTTCTGAACGGCTTCCGGTGTCCACAGGTCTGACGAGTGAATCGGATGATTCTTCTCCGGTTCGTCCGGGTAATAGGGCAGACTGAAAAAATACCGGTAAAAATTGCGCGCATTGTCCCGGCCGAGAAAGAAATCGTGCTGGCGGAAATGAATATCGAGGAATCCGCCGAAAGCTCCGAAAGAAGCGCTGGCAATAGGGTAGGGCTCTGTCGGTTTGTCGGGATAATTTCTTCGCGGATAGATCTCGCCACGGTATTCGTTTTTGTAATCGGCAATGGTTTCAGCCCGCTTTACTTTCGACTGATTGCGAAGTGTTGTCAGGATCTCGGGTAATACGTCGATGAGGTCTTCCGGTTCTTCGTAAGGTTCATTCACGGAACGATCGGGGAAAGGATCGATCATCACCAGCCCGTAACATTTGAACTTCCCGGCAGCAGCATGACGCGATTTAAGAATGCTCATCACCTCGCTGTAAGGTTCATTATTGATCGCTCCGCCATCTATCGTCAGGGTTTTAAAGCCATCGGGAAAACTCGAAAGGTTGATCAGTTTCTTGGTGTCCGGATTGTCTATTCCGAAATTCGCGTAAACAATTCTGTTTATAACTGATTTGTAGTAAGCATCGTTGAACTGGTTGAGCGAGCGGAATTTCAGTCCGAGCGGGAAAGCGCCGGTAGCAATCGTGGAAGCTTTCATGCAGGCTGCTGTTTTTTCGCTGTAGGGATCCAGCTCCAGGTAACCTTCCGGATAATCGTCGGGCCGTGCGTTGAACTTGAAGTGAGAGACCATGAAATGCTCAAAGGTCGTGTGGCTGTTGGCCGATTTCATTCCAGCGGAGATTGGCGATGTGAAATCAACTTCCAGCGGAATTCCCCGTAGCATGGTATGGGAAAGCAGCAGTTCCAAATCCCGGGAAATATAGCCTGGCATATTCAGCATCTGATCTCCCAGCCGTCGTTCACCTGAAAAGGTAAACGCCCGCTCTGCTATGGTGTCGATGGCTTTGGAATTGAAAAGAGAAATCAGTTTCTGATCGCGTTCAAGATCGTCTGTATCCCAAAGCTGATCGAAGGTGTGCTTTTCGCTGTCGTTGAGATGCACCCAGCTGTCGTAAAGAATATTGTGTTTCGACATGGGATCTTTGGGAACTTCTTTGACCGGATTGATCGCCCCTTCCAGCGCGTAAATAGCTGTCATCATGGTAACCATTCCTCCGGCGGAAGCTCCTCCCATTGCATCGATAACGACTTTGTGCTTTGGTACGAGCTTCGGATCGATGCCATCGATTTTGCCATGCCTGGCTTCCTCCCAGAGCTGCAACATCTCGAACAGGTAATCAATCGCTCCGGCGGTATAGCAACCGGCCGATACGGCTCCGGCCATTGTAAGTCCAAGGTAAAAAACAGAGTCGTCGTGGTCGTTCTTCATAGCGGTGTGCAAAAGTGGAACTCAAGATAAGAAATTGGAAGTTCACCGCAATGGATTTTACTTTTTGGCCGTAAAAATGTTCTTAAGATAATATGGAGCAACAGATCAGGATCAACTACGGGGCGGCAACCGGGGTTGAAAATAATTCTCCAAACGTTTCTGCCGAAGCTTCACCAAAGCGAAAAGACATGCCGGACCGAAATCACAAGCATGCCTTTTTCTATGAAGGATCTTTAACTAAGCAGCACTTATCCTCATTGATGCTGCCGTTTTGTCGTTTAATCAGAATCGCAGGCTAACAGAAGCGGAAATTGTTCGTCCGAATTTCGTTGACCAGACAATATCGTCTGAAAGTGTATCGAGTCCTGTGCGGTTGTTTTTGTCTCCTACGAAGATCGTGTTGAAAACGCCTCCAAGGCCTTTTGAGTTATCACCTGTGTAAGCATTCTGGTAGAATTCCTGTTTCTGCGCAAGGATATTCGTAACGTTCAGTTTGAATTCGCCTCTGTCTTTCCAGAATGTTTTGGTGAACTGAAGATCTACGAATGTGCGGCTGTTTTCCCACAGATCCGGCTCGTTCACGTTTCCAACGATGGCGATTCTTGGTCCTACACGGTTGATGTTTAAAGACATTCCCCAGTTCAGGCGCGGATTGAAATAATTGGCTCCTGCGTTGAATACGTAAGGTGACTGACCTTGCAGCGGACGTGTATCTGTTGATGCGCCGACTACGTCTGAAACATCGACTACCGAACGGATGATCGCTAAATTCGTGTAAACGGTAAACTTATCGAATAAAGAGCTTGTATCGGTGTTGAACAGGGAAGAGAGCAAGGTGCGTGCTTCCAGCTCGATTCCGTAATTCTGAGCCTGATCTACGTTTCTGTAAGAGATTTCGCTGGTTACATCCGGACGGGAGATCTGCTCGATAGGATTGGTAAAATGCTTGTAGAATAGCGTCCCTGAGAACACTTGTCCGCGGCCCGGGTAGTATTCGTAACGTGTATCTACGTTCTGGATCTTTGCTCTTTTCAGTGAGTCGTTTCCTGAGATCACGAAGTTTGTTGTGAAATCGTAGAAAGCAAATGGAGCAAGCTCACGGTATTCCGGACGATTCAGTGTCTGGGAATAGCTCAGTCGAATGTTCTGTTTCTTGGTTAGCGAATAGATCGCGTTGATCGAAGGAAGGATATCCAGCTTGTTGGTTTTCAGGTTCAGCTTTGATTTATCTGCTCTGAGAGCGTCCAGCTGCTGGTAGAAATACTCCACGCGTGCACCGTAAACAAGGCGCAGACCTCTGGAAGTTGTGTTATCTGTTTCTTCTTCGTTCTTTTTGCCGAAACGGGTGTCCATCATCAGGTAACCTGCGTGAAGCTGTGAATTGGCATGATAAGAATCAGAGAATTTCGTTCCGTCAGTCAGTTTGAATCCACCGATTCCGTTAGTACCTCCTGAAGGAGCCTGCATCAATCCCATATTCTCAGGAGCAAAGATCTTGTCTTCCGGAAGGTAAAGCAACGATTCGTTGAATGTGACATTTCCTCCTACGATACCGTATTTCGTGTAACCAAGCTGACGAGCTGTGAAATCTCTTTCGCGCAGCTGTGTCATTCCTCCGAACTTCAGTTCGTTCTTAACGTTCTCGGAAAAATCAAGCTTGTAAGTCAGATCGATCTTCGCGCTTTTGCTGTTCTCTTTGTTTTCGGAGAAGAACATTCCACCACCGTAGCTCGGTCCTACGCTTGAGTAAGAAATATTGGCAACATACTGTGTGTCGAGCGGATTTGGATCACTCGGATCGTTGAAGTTTTTCAGTCGTGTATAAATAGAGCGGTTAAGGCTCGGAACGCTTCGTTTGATATTGCTGTAGGAAACCAGCCAGTCGATGCGCAGCTTGTCGCCTTTCAACAGGTGCTCGCCGTTCAGCTGACCTGAATAAATGTTATTGGAAGTGAACCAGCGTGCATTGGAACGCAGCAGGTTGGGGTTGATTTCCAACGGGCCGATCTCGCCTGTACGATTGATGAAGCGGTCGTCGGAGTTGATACTGTAAATGTTCTTGAAACCGATGGTATTGTTTTTATTCAGTTTCAGGGTGAAGTTCGCCAATGCTCCGGCGAGAACCGATTCCGTGTTGTTTTTGTCAAGGTAATCCGTCTCCATCTGCGATTTGGCCGAGTCATTGCCGTTAAGATAACTTCTTCTTACTGTCTCGTTATAGTTGAACGTACGGTTATAAGTAACGGAAGCAATGATTCCCAATTCTTTTGCATGTTCTTTCCGGCCGATCTTAGGATTGAATCCCATGGCGAACTGAAGGTTGTAATTCGGGCTGAATTTCTTGTCTGCCAGTCCCCATGAAGTAGAGAATTTCTGTGCAAGAGCCCCCTGGTCGTTTATGTTCAAAGGATAGTTGGCCAGGCTTGGTATTTCGGAAGAAAGTTTGCGCGAACCGTCGTCTACACCGATCCAGTCTGTTTTTCCGCCTGAATAGGTTTGCTGCGTCTTGAAAGTTGTAATTGTATTGTAACCACCTCCTGCTGTGATCGAGTAGAATTTTTTGTCGGGAATGCTTTTGGTGGTGATCTGGATAACACCACCCGCAAATTCTGCCGGCTGATCGGGAGTAGCGGTTTTAATGATCACCAGGTTGTCGAGCATGTTTGCCGGGAAAATATCGAAAGAGAAGGCTTTCCTGTCTGATTCCGAGCTTGGAAGCACTCCGCCATTCAGGTAAGCTGCATTGTAACGGTCATTCAGTCCGCGGATAACTGCAAATTTGTTGTCCTGGATACTTGCGCCACTCACTACTTTCAATGCATCTGCAGTTGTTTTAACAGCCATTGTTTTCAGTGTCTGTGCAGAAACTCCGTCGGAAACGCTCGCTGCATTCATTTGTTTGGAAAGCAATGTATTCACGGATTCCTGGTTTCTCTTAGCGGTTACTACGATAACGTCGATTTTCGTTTCGGAAGTATCTTTTGTCTCGGTCATGGTCAGATCGAGTGAAGTAACCTGGTTCAGAAGAACGGTGATCTCGGTAATGATCTTCGGATCGTAAGAAGGAAAGGCGATGCGGACACTATACGTTCCATTCTGAAGATTGTCAAGGAGAAATCCGCCATCCATATCAGTTACGGTAACGGTTTCTGTTCCCTGTAACTCTACAGTTGCACCCGGGAGTCCTTCGCCGGTAGATTCATCGATTATTACTCCTTTAATGGCTCCGCTGGTTTTGTCCTGGCCAAAAACGGAGAACATCATCAAACACGAGAACACAATCATTAACACCTTCATAGCTTCTAATTTTGCCACAAAGGAACTGCCCGGAGGTTAATCTTGTTTGAGTACTGGGTTATTAGGTTGTCAGCAATTTATTAAGGAACTATGAAGGAGCTTAATATTGCGTTAACATTAAAAATCTAACCTGATTCAGTTGCTTCGAATGTAGTATTTATCAACAACTTTTGTACACGGGAAGATTATTTTTCCAAAAATTTAACAATTCCCTGCATCCGCAGGCCTTCCAGCTAAATCGTTCTTGTTTTTTAATGACATGTTATCCTCTCATCGCACCTGCTCATTTCACCATCACAGGTCCTCCGGCGTACATCGCGTTACCTCCGGCAAGCGTCACAGGTCCTCCGGCGCACATCGCGTTACCTCCGGCAAGCATCACAGGTCCACCGGCGCACATCGCGTTACCTCCGGCAAGCGTCACAGGTCCTCCGGCGCACATCGTGTTACCTCCGGTAAGCATCACAGGTCCTCCGGCGTACATCGTGTTACCTCCGGTAAGCATCACAGGTCCTCCGGCGTACATCGCGTTACCTCCGGCAAGCACCACAGGTCCTCCGGCGTAAATCGCGTTACCTCCGGCGATCGTCACAAGTCCTCGGGAGGCTATCTCGAGACGTTTTGGTAACAATCCGTCGCCATATTAACGTCATCGGCACGCCTCGCTGCATCTGTATGTTTTCTACTGTGATTTGATTCCCGGCGGATGTCTCTAGGTGATAAAAACCATCGCCAGAGGCGGCACACAGTGGTCGAATCTTACTCTACTCTAAGTACAGTGTACATCCCCGCCAGCTCGTAAGTATCGCCCGCTTTCTTCCCGAGGATCTTCTGGGCAAGAGGTGCTGTCGGACTAATACAAAACACAGCCTTTCCTTCTACTTCCAGCTGTCCGAGCGGAAGCCCGATAAAAAATAGCCCGGTAGTTGTCTCAACCAGCGATCCGTTTTCAATAAGCAGATTACCTGTGTTCGATTCCAGCAAAGGGAACAAAGCCAGCTGACGTTTTACTTCCTGCAATTGAACGGAAACTTTGTCGATCTCCTGCTGGCTCATAGCGCGGGACGTTTCATACTTGTCTCCGGCCGAGCTTTTGGTATCGTTGGCCAGTCCGTCGTTCAGATCATCCAGCATTGCCAGCAGATCCTGCTGTTTGGACGTAAGAACCGTTTTTGCTTTGGCGAGAATGAGTGCCTTATTCATGCACTTCGAAATGGCGGTGGAAAATTTCGCTGAGCTGGGCTGTTACTTTATCTTCGCTGAATTCCATTCCGGCTTTTCTGAGTACCTGCGGATCGAACCGGATTGATTTGTCCATGATTTGCTGCATTGCTTGTGCAATTGCTGTCGGGTCTTTCACCGGAACCTGTATGCCCAAAGCAGGATCAAGATCCTTTCCTATGCCGACAGGCGTAGAGATAGTTGGAATACCCGAAAGCCATGCTTCGACAAGAACAATGCTGAAGGTTTCATAAGAGGAACACAGAACGAAAGCATCGTGCCGGCGCATTTCTTCGCTGATGGCTTCCCAGGAGGAAGGCCCCACAAACCGGAAGTGGGCGGCAATTCCCATTTTTTCTGCAAGCTTTTCCCATTTTTGGGTAGGCTGATCGGAGATGATGGTCATTTCGACCTGGTGATAGCCATTCTTAACGCACAGATCAACAGCCTCGAAAAGGAGCTTCGGATCTTTTACGCTTTCGTCGAGCGTGGAAACGTGAATGAATTTATTCCCCTCGGAAAGGTTATGATCGGCTATGGAAAACAGTTGCGTATCGACAAAGTTCGGAAGTACGGTTGTTTTTGTTGTCGGAAAAACGGCTTTCATGTCTGCTTTCAGAAATTCGGAACAGGCAAGCAGCTCATTGATATGAACGCTGGTATTTTTAAGGATGGCACGGTGAAGACGGCTCATCGTTTTGCGGATCTCGGCGCGGTAATAAGAAGCGTGTTCCATCACAATAAGCGGGCAATGATAGAAATGCTTCGCTTTAATGAACTGCCAGCCGCGGGGAAGGATCACGTGAGCGAATACCAGGTCAACATCTTCTACCAGGTCCAGTGCGCGGTTCATGGCTTTTCGCTGGGTGAACCAATGCCACAGTCGATTCTGACGGATCGGGTGGTAAATGCGAACAGTTCTCACACCTTCTGTCTCATCGATAACTTCTTCTATTGAATTACAGGTAATATCGCCTCGCGTATGAATCACCGAAACATTGTATTCTCCGCTCAGAAGCTGGGCAAAGCGCTCAACGAAGTTTCCGGAGAACGGGTCGAGTCTGGTGGGATACCAGGAGCTCATAATCAATATATGTCGGCGTTCCGATGTCACGATCTGTAAATATCGACAATTAAAACTAGTTAGAGGACTACTAATCTCAGTGATTTATGAACGCCTGATCGTTCAATGCGCAATAAGTAAACGCCGGCCGGTAGCTGTTGAGTTTCGAGCAGACCGTTTTGAAAGGGCGCTTCAAGCGGCGTTCCGGCTGGTGTATAAAGTTGAATGCGGTCGGTCGGTTTCCATCCCGAAAGCAGTGCCTGACCGTTGGAAGGATTAGGACTGAGCTGAAGAGCTGCCAGTTCGTTCTCCGGTGTTCCGAGCGGGCAGGTGAGATGGTTCATGTATTGCCAGATCGTATCGTTGTACTGACTTTCAACAAGGCTGTTTCCGCTGCTGAGACCCATTCTCACAAGAACAAGTCCGGTCGAAGGAACAACATTGATCAGCTGGGCATCTTTTCCGAGTGCTGCAAACAGATCGGTCGGCGCATTGGGCATGGGCCTTCCCGGGAAAACGAATTGTAGCTGCGGGATCATGAAGCTCGGACCGCCGTTGAGCCAGGTAAGATAACCATAGCAGTTATTGAGACTTTGCGAAGGAGTTGTCATCTGCTGGAAGTAAGCGGGATCGTTCAGTACCGGGGTGCCGTTCCAGGTCCCTTCCGATTGAAGCAGCAAGCCGTAACGCGCCATGCTCCGCGCATTCGAAATGAAAATGTTGTTATAGTCGATCTGGAAAAAACTACCCGTCATTCCCGTAAGCGATTTGATCTTCTGGGTGGTCCAGCTGTTGAGCGACATACCGGTTGCCACTTCGATAACGCTGTCGAGCAACGTGTAAGGAGCATTGTGATAAGCCCAGCGTGTTCCCGCATCTGCGATGTAAGTGAGGCAAGACGGATCTGTACAGTAGAACTCGCTGATATCGTCAAGTCCCGAAGTCATTGTAAGCTGGTGGCGAATCGTGATCTTCTCTTCCTGTTGAGGTGTAAGGCTGGTCCATCCCTGTCCGAGGTAGTCGGAAGTCGTATCGGTGATGGAAAGAAAACCTTCTTCCTGAGCGATCCCGACAGCCATAGCAGTGAGTGTTTTTCCGGCTGAGTTCCACACATGCGGTGTAGTGGAGGTAAAAGTGCCGAAATATTTTTCAAGAACGATCTTCCCGTCTTTCAGAACGATGAACGCATCGGAATTGGTGTTCTCCAGGTAATTATAAAGTACCTGGATCGAATCCTCGCACCAGCCAAGCGATTCGGGAGAAGTTGTTTCCCAGGTTGTTCCTGTAAGCGGGGGGTAATAGAGCTGAGCCTGCGCTCCCGAAGAAGCTCCGAAAGCAAGGAGTAGTAAAAAGAAGTATCTCATCGTGCGGCATTAATCATTCGCAGTGGTAAGTTAAGAAAGATATTAAGATGTCAGGATATTTTGATCTTAAGCGACTAAGACTTTTTATCCTGATTTCCTGAAGTCTTGTTATCCTGAAATCTTTCGTGTAATGTCTTTCAATCTATCGTCTCCCGTCTATGTCTTCCCTAAACCAGCACCTTGGCATAAATAGTCTCCAGCTGTTCCAGCGCGAAGTCTATTTCTTCCGTAGTCGTATACCTTGAAAAGGAGAAACGTGCATTGGGTCTTGATCCGTCGGCTCCGATTCCGTCGAGTACGTGAGATCCTTTTACCGATCCTGAAGAACAGGCGCTTCCCCCGCTGCATGCCACTCCCTTTAAATCCAGTGTAAATAAAAGCATGGAAGCTTTTTCCGTCGCCGGAAGACAGACATTCAGAACGGTGTAGAGACTTTGTTCCGGGTTCGTTTCTCCGTGAAAGTAAACGTCGTCGAAGCGTTGCTTCAGGCCGGCGATCATGTGATCTTTCAATCCCTGGACATGTTCCTGGTGATCGGCGATATCGGTATTTGCCAGTTCCAGGGCTTTTGCCAGTCCAACGATTCCGTAAAGGTTTTCAGTACCTCCGCGCAATCCGCGTTCCTGCGCACCTCCGTGAATAAGCGCCTCGGCCTTTACATTTTTGTTGACATAGAGAAAGCCGATTCCTTTCGGTCCGTGGAACTTATGCGCGGCGCAGGTAATAAAGTCGATATCGAGCGCTTGCAGATCAAACGGGTAATGTCCCATCGTCTGAACGGTATCCGAATGAAAATAAGCTCCGTATTTGCGGCATAGCCTGCTTACCTTTTCAATCGGGATCAGTGTGCCGATCTCATTATTGGCATGCATGAGTGAAACCAGCGTTGGTTTTTCGTCTTTCAGATAAGCTTCCAGCTCTTCCAGGTCGATGTGTCCTTTCGAATCCACTTTCAGCCACACAGCTTCTACGTTTTTCTCTTTTTCGAGAGCCGCGATCGTATGCCCAACCGCGTGGTGCTCGATAGAAGTGGAAATAATGCGTTTTACTCCCAGTGTCAGGATAGCTGTAGAAAGTGCCATGTTATCTGCTTCGGTTCCTCCTGAAGTGAAGATCAGCTCGGAAGGAGAACAATTCAGCAGCTTCGCCACCGAACGACGTGAAGTTTCAATAACCGCTTTTGCCTGCCGACCGAAATAATGAGTGGATGAAGGATTTCCAAACTCACTTTTGAGATAGGGAATCATCGCATCTGCTACTTCAGGTGCAAGAGGGGTCGTTGCTGCATTGTCCAGGTAAACTCGCATGGCTTTTTTTTTACGAAGTTAAAATTTTGCCGGGGCATTTGCGCTACAAAACCACCTTAAACTTGAAATTCTATTTAAACACACAAAGACAAACGGCTAATCAAATAAAGACACAGGAAACATGGACGTGGTGTATTGCTATGTTTAATTTCTTTTGCTTGTTTGAACAAGTCCAATGCAACCTATATTTCTGCCTGCCCGACTCCCGGCGGATGTTCCTATTGCGGTTAACCTTTCCCCAGTATCCCGCGGAACGTCTCTTTTCCTTCCGGTTCCATTAAAAGATTGCGCATCAGTGTAACGGTTCGTTCCAGACGTTTCTCCGGACTTTTAACAGCCGTCACGAAATTCAGGATGTAGCGCTGCATCCCCGGAGTAAGCGCGGAAAAACGCCTGAAGGATTCTGCGTCCTGGTCCCAGTAGATCTGGAGCTCTTCGGCAACTTCTACACCGTATTCGGAAGTATCTTCAAACAGGCTTACTTCTACTTCGTCGTCTACCGTTTTTTTGATCGCTTTCAGCCTGGTCGCATTTACACTGATACAGCCGCTTCCTTCTCCCATAGCGAGTATGCCGCATTGCCACCTGATCTTACTGTCAAGACTTATCTGCAGTCGCTGGTTGAAATTGCCCTTTTCCATTTTCCCCGGAAGTTTTTCCAGTATGGAAGGAGGAACTTCAACAATAATATAATTGAGATAATGAAGCTTCTGAACGGTTGTCGTGTAACTTACAAGCGGCTTTTCCATCCTTCAAAGAAATAAAAAAAAGATATTCAATCAACTAAAAATCAATTAAATGATGGAATACCTGATAATCGACAGTTACCGGCAAATGATCAATGTAACCTGTTCGACATTCATCTTTAAACGTTAACGTAAATATAAAGTATTAACTATAAAACAATTAAACACATCTTACTATGCGATTACTACTACTGCTTCTCAGCGTGAACTGCTGCGCTTACCTTTCATTTTCTCAGAGTGCCGGAGAAACTACCGACGTCGGCTATATAAGAATCCAGTTGAATGACCTCACTTCGCGCGAACAGGAAGTCGCAGTCGATGAGCTGATCCGCTCAAAGTCCGGAGTGCTGATGTCGCGGACCGATCATAACACGGATACTTATTTTGCTACTTATTCCGTCGATTCAGGAATTACCGAGACCGATTTCAGGACTTGGATAACCACAGTGGGTTTTGAGACCTTCTGCGCCATTCAGGGATATGTAACTGAAGGCGTGAAAATGACCTTCCCGAAAGATTGCCTGGAAAAAGAAGAATCAATCGATCAAACTACTAAA
>Ga0247810_10001071_pt1 | contig 18997 bp, 21 predicted proteins | sample UWRJL119311C1_FD_179918 | JGI IMG/M metagenome (GOLD analysis project Ga0247810, IMG submission 179918) | Plant litter microbial communities from Arlington Agricultural Research Station in Wisconsin, United States - UWRJ-L119-311C-1 | ecosystem: Environmental > Terrestrial > Plant litter >... | reverse complement strand
CCCCCAGAACCACCCGAAGTAGTCTTTATTCACTCACCGGACAGGCCAATCCCTATACATCCCCATATATACTCCAATGGCATCATTTGTCTCGACCTCTTAGGCCAAAATGGCTGGTCGCCTGTCCAAAATGTGCAGAGCATTAGCATGAGTTTGCAGAGTATGTTGACGGGGAACGATAAAATCGAGCGGCCGGAGGGTGATGCGGAGTTCGTGGCGAATAACCGGCAGCGGCCGAGGGATATCAATTTTTACTATCACGATGATACGGTTTGATACCTCTGCAGTGGTGTGAATTCTGAGTTTTCAGTTGGGAAAATAGGAAAATATGGGTAGTTCTTTGGGGCGTTCAAGACATTTGGAAGAGGCATTTAGCATGGATCTAGACTTTGATGGGAATCATAGCATGGAGTTCTTAGGACCAAATTACTAAGTAGGTGGGAAACTCTGAGAGAGCTAGCAACCCTCAGCTGAACAAATTGCAAATATTACTGTACCTAAAATTTCGATTTCTACACATCTTCAGTATCAGTCGACATTAGTCGCAGGTGCATACCACGATGAACATGGTCGAGCTACTTAACAAGATTTGATGTGATCATATCTGATAAATCCAAATCTGTACCAACGAAGCTACCTCAGTGATTTATGCTACTTGAGCTAGAACCTAATTAGTTAAATAGGTGGACTGATGTTATACATTGTAATCATCTTTACGAACTCTGTACTCTACAGTATCTTCACACCCGTTCCGGCAGCCTGTGACATAAAGAACTGCTTCAAAGGCCCCATGGCATTCACAGCCTTCAATCCGAGACTTCTCAATGGCACCACTGGACCACTATCAACCGCGTAAAGCTTGTGTAGCTTATCTACCACACCCATCAACATATTGTTTGCTGCATATCTCTCTGCATTGTATGCTTCAAGTGACATATGTACCCCGATATCCTGACCATGCGTCACAGCATATTCGATGGTTTTGACAAGACTTTCCACATCGCCTTGTCCCTGATTCAGTCCTTGACCTGCCAAAGGATGGACAGTATGAGCTGCGTCTCCGACGAGGGCTACTCGTTCGCCAATGTATGTATCTGCATGCCGTAGCTTCAGTGGAAACGAAGCTATGCTACCCTCCTGTACACCAATAACTTTCTGGGGTATCCTTTGGGCATCAAATTTCGTGTGCTGTTCCCTCCAAACCAGCTCATCCACTTGTCCTTCTTGGAGTGTATGCATATACTTCAGATCCACCGGCGCCAGACGAAATGCGGCATTAACCATAGCCATGAAGTCCTTCGCACCCAAAGTCTTTAGATGCGCAGCTAATTCCGGTGTAGTAGACCAAACCAACGTGGCAAAATTCCCCGGCAACGGTAACATAGCCACCGGGCCTGTAGGTAGAAACCTCTGATAAGCAACCTTTCCAACTTCCTCTCCTTCTTCCCCAGCAAGTTGTAAAGTAGCGACAACACCATGTCTTTCATAATCCCATCCCCTGGACCCAATCCCTGCAAAAGTCCTCACAGGGCTATTCTGTCCATCAGCACCAACCAGTAATCTGGCGGCCAGTTTCTGTCCACCTTTCAATCCCACCACTGGCCAGCCTCTCAAATCCAAATCCTCGCTCACCTCCCCAAATTCAATATTATCTACTTTCTCGCCCTCAAACACATCAACGCCTCCTAATTCATCTAGCCTTTCCAGCAAACCAGAAGTCAAGTTGAGATTTTCATTCATATAAGCAATTGTCCGCCCTTCACTCTGTTCCTGCGGCCAAAGAAATTCAATTCTAGCCCCAGACACCCCGTCCCAAACTTGCATTTCTTCATAAGCCTGCACTCGTTCGCGTTTGACATGTTTCCACGCCCCAATTCCATCTAGAAAGCGTACAGATGAGGGGGTGAGCGAGCTGCAGCGATTTGAGAATTGGCTCGGTGGGAGGGAGAAGTTGCGCGTCGGGGTTAGAGATTGGCTTTCTACTAAGGCAACTTTGAGGTTGGATGTTGCTGGGGAGGATCCTTTGTTTCCTGTTAGTGATAATGATGACTGGTGAATAGAAGTGACCTGGGCTTACGAAGAGCAGTCAGGAGACTGAGTCCGGCGGGACCTCCACCTACACACACTACGTCGTAGATATCCGGCGTGCTGGAAGTTTTAGTGGTGGCATAGCGTATCTGCTGACGCCGTAATTGGCGTGTACAAGTACTGCATACATATGAGCCTATCTTCCGTGCTCCAAGGCCGCTTTGGAGGGGTTTCATCGTGGCAGCAGAATTGTCGTTGTGAGCTCAATTGAAGAGCAGGAGAAGCTTAGTTCCACATACCAGGAATCACGTCATCACGTGGAATCCATATATCAGCTGCTGATGCTTTACCAGTATTCATCAAGGCCCTGCAATCAATTCATAAGTCTGGAAGCTGCAAAAAGATAAGTCGAATTTTATCGAAGAAAGTCGGCTTCCTCTAGGAATACAGAGAGAAAGCCAGTCAAATGATGTACTTGTGGCCAGAGCTTATATTGTCAATCCTGTTACTAAGGTCATTAAATCTCATTTTTCAACATCTACGTAATATCTACATAAAAGATAGAGAACTGTAATAGTGAAGAATATGTCAGGAAAAGAAGGAAAATCAATCTGGCAAATTTCGGCATGCAATATGTGTGATTCAATTTTCCCAATGGCATTATGCTCGTCTATTTATGCCATTTATGTAAATGTGCAGTACAAAGGAGTGCAAGTAACTACGGACTATTGCTTTGAAGCATGAGCAATAGCAATCTGGTATCCAGAAGTTGAAGCTGCCACAGTGTTCTGATACAGGGAGGTCCCAGTCTGTAGATCTTTTCAAAACCGAGCTCACCAGCCAGTTGCTAAGTGTGTAGTGTATAAAATCATGCGCGATAAGGATGGAAAGGTCGGGATTGGTTTTAAATAATACAATGTGCATATATCGTACTGGTCGTCGACTGGGAGTATGCAGATACCAGCGGAGATGTTATATAAAAGTCTAGACTGTTAAAATTCCCAATCGTCTTCATCTTCAATAGACTCGATAGCCCAATTGAATTTCTCCCGAAGAGTCTTAGAGAAGAACTTCTCGATAGGAACCTTGAACTTCTTGGCGAAGACAACTGTCAAACGTGGATCGATGTAGTTCTAAAAGAGTTAGTAAATGTTTTTGCGTATATAAATGCTATACTCACAATCTTACTGGTACCGAGCGCAACCTCTTTGTTGCCCTCTCGGTCTTCGGCCTGAAGAAGCATAGTAGAAATACGCTGGTCCAGTTTCTCAATGGCCGACTTGCACTTTTCAACAGTTGGACCTTTTCCTTCAGCCTCAACCTTTTTCGACTTGTTCTCCTTTTTAAACTTCTTCTCCAATTCATCTACGACCTGAAGTCTCTCATTGAGTTCTTTGGCCTTCATCTCCTTCTGGCCATCGGCAACGAGTTTGTCATTCTCCTTCTCGAACTTCTTCTCGATTTTAGTGCGCTCCTCCTGGAGTCTAAACTTCTGATGCTCAAGGATCCAGGCTTCGTCAAGCTCATCCTCTAGCTCGAAGTAGTCGGCACCCATCTTCTTCTTTTGCTTCGGGTCGACATCTAGTATCATTTGCTTCTGGCGCCATTTCTGGTACTTGAGGGCTTTGATCTACCAAAAGTATTAGTATAGTTGGGTCTACATCAACTTAATCATGAACAAACCTTGTCACCCATCTTTTCCATTTGGGCCTCGTGACCTGCTCCAACTGTTCGCTTGTGGTTACAGAGAATAGCCACCTTACGATTACAATCATTATAAAGCTTAATCTTTTCCTGCATGCCAATCTCTGTATTCTTGAGCTCCTTCAAAAGTGTTGACATGGTGAAGGAAGCATTGTAGGTACGGAAAACCTTTGCGCTAAGTCCTGGCATGTAGTTGGTGAGATGTTTATTCAGTTGCGTAGTCTGAAAATATTAGCAACGTCTATGAAACAAAAACAGCCAAAACTTACATTTAACCGATCGAAAATATCATCACCATCCTTCTTAGGCGATTTCTTGAAAATCTTTAAGTTCTTGAATACTTGCGTATCCACAATAACTTCATCATAGAAACGAATACTGTCCTTTCCCAGGAAATCGAATATAACAGTCTGCGGTGGCTTAAGAGTAACATGCTCGAACTTCAGTGAACAACATCCAACGGTTTCAGCTTCGTTCTCGGTATCCTTCTCATTTCCAGCACGCAACGCGAACTTGTCGATCAGGTAAACAGCAGTTGCTCGTTGACGATCAGCCATCAATTCAGCATGAAGATCTTTAGTGTAATCTTTCCGGATACGGTCGATGTGCTTCTTCAATTCTCGAGCCTTCTCAAATTTCTTGAAATCACTTTGGCCTTTAATGGAACTTTTTGCGGCAAGCATGACATACTTGTAGGCACCATTGATATTCTCTTGCCACATGGCGAGCCAAGTTGCCTTGTTATCATGTTGAATAGCCTTCCACTTATGACCCTCGGGTGGGGATGGGACAGTAGCTTCTTTGCCAATATTGATGGTGATCATCTCTGGCGTAACTCGCCTCTTCACCCTACCGGTCTTTGGATGCTCTCCACGGCCTCTAAATAGTCCTGGTGGTTCAACTCGAAAATTTCCGACTTGCTCTTTCCGGCCATCCCAAGTACATGTGGTGTATGGTGCCTCAAGCTCGTCCTTAGCAATTTTGTCGGCCTTCTTTTCGGCTGTAGAGCGAGCTTTTCGTTCTGTACTCTTACCGTCATAGTACTCGAAAATTGATTTGAAGTCAAGCTTAGAGAATTCCTTGATAGCAATTTTATTACCGTCCTTGTCTTTTGCACCACCAGTTTTCTTAACTTCTTCAGTGAAATCAGCAAAGAAGTTCTTTTGGAAGGTTGGGTTTTCAACATTGTGAGTAGAGTTAAGCATAGCGCCAAAAAACCCAGCAATCTCCTCGGCTTCCAATGACAGAGTTAAAGGAATTCCATCGTAACGTAATTTGACGTTCTTCGGAAGTGGTTCGTATTCTGGCGGGAAGACCACACCGTTGTGCTCTAGAGTGTCCCATTTGATGCTGTCATCTTCCTTCTTTGGAGCATCCCACCAGCGGTAGACCTCGTCTGTCTCCTCGTTCTCATCTTTCTTGCCCTTGCCTTTTTTGGCAGGTATGGATGCTTCAGGCTTAACCTTACCATTGGTGTTCTTCGGGGCCTTCTTTTTGCTGAGAGGCTCATCCGAGTCCGATTCTTCCTTCTTCACTCCATTTGTCTTCTTCACAGCGGAAGCACCATTTGATTTACGCTTCTTTGGCTTGATGTCATCATCATCCGACTCTTCCTTCTTGACTACCTTCTTTACAGCAGGTTTCTTAGCTTTGTTCTCCTTAGCGCGTATCTCCTTAGCCTCCTTTTCGGCCTTTTTCTCTATTGATGCTTTCTTTTTTGCGACTTTGGCAAAAATAGGTTCATCGTCATCAGAGGACTCTTCTCCAAATGCAGCAGCTGTGACTTTCGGTGGCAACTTTTTGGCTCTGTTGGCGAGTGGTTGGTCATCCTCTGAATCCGAGCTTATAGCCTTCGCCTTTGTTCTTTGACGCTTAGCCTGGTCGAGAAGTTAGCCTTGCGCAATGTAAATGATATTGCTAATCCCATATATGAGCTGTCGAGAAGTCCTACTTACCAATGGCACATCGCTCTCACTACTGTTATCATCGTACTTTACAGGCTTTCCAGTGCTCGCCCTAGCCTTGCGTTTCATGGTACCATTCGTCGCTGGCTCGTCCACATCCATATTGTCTTCAATAACAGGTCCATTACGGACAGATACCCCGGCTGGAGCAACAGCTGACTTCGTGGTAGCCTTGTCCATCGCACTGTCTACCGCTTTAGAGATGTGCGCCTGAGAGACTGAACATGGCGCATTAGCAGATATCACTTAGAGCAATAGATAAAGACTGAAGCTAGTGTATTGTGGGTTTTACGTTGACGATTCTAGAACATAGGAAGTCTCCGATGGCCAGAAACTAACGGGGTAAGTAAAAAGATGCAGAAACTAACCACGATTGTTGGATGTTCTTGCCAAAGGCACATCTGAGTCTGAATCGGAAGACATTTGGAAAGGAGAGAGTGGCGATGGGTGGGCAGGCAAAGGTTTGTCCACAAGGAAGTGAGTGTGTGAGCTGTGCTTGTCAACAGTGAAGTGCTATGAACGCGAACCTAGTCGCTAGAAGGTCCAAAGCTTGCCTCTGAGCGCGTAGAAAGGTCGATGGAATGCGGATTCGAGACACAAATATCCCCAGTTGTCTTAACACTGGTTGTCGTGGCAAAAACAAAACAAACATCTAAAGAAAAGGCGAGACTCTCTTCTGTTAAGTATTTGGGTCAAAGTCAGAAGCTAAATAACACGTGACCTTTAGTATTACTGTAACTAATGCCAAGGCTTCATTTCTACTTCATTTTCTGCCTCATAACCGAGGCTAAAGAGTCACATGATCTCGGAATGGCCCATACATTTTAGTACATGCTCATCGTCGACATCAAATTCAATTGATCTTCAACTCTCTGTCGGTCAATTGAAGCCTGACCCTCGAAGCATAGCCATTGTTCCTTTCTTCCGCCGTCATGCTTTCACGAGTAATCCGCCCAGCTGCGAGAACCGCTGCGGCGTCTACTACCCGGTGAGTACTATGGAAAAGCTATGCGAATGAGGTTCCCATCTACGCAGATGCAACACATTGGGGAATCATGGCACACTAGGACTCTGAATCAATCGGTATGAAGAAAAGGCTAATTCGTGTTGATGAACAGACCAGTGGCTCAGAATGCTGCAACTTTCGCTACTCTGCGTGAGATCGAGGACAGACTGAAGTCCATTCGAAACATCGAGAAGATCACCAACACCATGAAAATTGTTGCCTCCACAAAGCTCACCCGGGCCCAGCGCGCAATGACAGAATCTCGCAAATACGGACAGACCTCCAACCAATTGTTCGACAATGCCGAGACGAAGCGATTGGAAGGTGAAGATAAGAAAACGCTCATCGTTGTTGCTAGTTCCGACAAGGGCCTCTGCGGAGGTATTCACTCTGGAATGAGCAAACGTGTCCGCAGGATGTTGGCCGAGAACCCAAACCAGGATGTTGTTGTATTGGGCGAAAAGTGCAAGGCTCAATTGGGTCGTTCTAACCCAAAGAACATTGTTCTCAGCTTCGCTGGTGTTGGAAAGGATGTACCTACATTCGCCGATGCTCAAGCTATTGCCGACCAAATCTCTCTTCTACCAACCGACTACTCTGATGTTCAGATTATCTACAACAAGTTCATCAACGCACAAAGTTATGAAGCTACCCCAGTTGAGGCTTTCTCTGAGGAAGCCATTACCGGTTCTCGTAGGTCTTATCTAACTTACAGCTTGTGTAATAGCTAACCCTGTGTAGCAAACTTTGCCGCTTTCGAGTTTGATGATGAAGTTCTTGCCAACCTACGCGAGTACTCCCTTGCCAACTCCCTCTTCTGGGCACTCGCTGAAGGTCACGCCTGCGAACAAAGCGCACGCCGAAACGCAATGGATAACGCCTCAAAGAACGCTGGTGACATGATCGGCAAGTACCAGATCTTGTTCAACAGAACCCGCCAAGCCGTTATCACTGGAGAGTTGGTTGAGATTATCACTGGAGCGGCAGCCTCGGAAGAGTAGGAGAACTGTGAATATGTACTTTAGAGATCGAGCTTGATACCAGATTTGAGCCGAGATAAATCAATTTCCTTATGTACCATTTAAGAATTGAACTTGCTCCTGAAGTTTAATCTCTAGCATCTAATACGTTGTGTCAATTCTTTGGTCTTTTTTTGATATGTATGGTTTTGTGAGATCATTTAAGAGAGCAACAACCCATGACACATTTCAGTACCTTGCACTACAATCTACATATCCCACATCGCTGCAGAACCTCGACTGTGAAACCATAATGTCTCTGACTCCAAAATCTCGCACCTCCTTTCAGTGTGTATTAGCATGGCATCCCTCCCCTTCGTCCCAAATTGTGTGGAGCTTTTCAGACGTTGTCAATAAGAGGCCCATGCCTGATTTCAGTATGATCGAAGATTGTGTATGGTAGGAATAGGAGAACGAGACACCGAAAGTCATATACATATATATGTTCCACGTACATTGTTCACGTCTGATATATATCACGAACTACAATACTTGAAGTAGACCTATGTTGAACTTCACTATGCGTCCTCTTCTTCTTACCATCGCCCAAGCTTCCAGGCCAGTTTATTCTTTAAGGAATGCCACTATGTTAACCATATGTCACGACCAATGACACATGTTAGACAGCCTGCGACTTGAGCCTATATAAGTCTGAGAAGCTGCATTTTAAAGGCATTTAATAAGCGACAAGTGCCAAAGTCTTGGAACTTAAGTAACCATATGGATTGGCACTTCTACATACGTCTTGTCGGCCTAGCAATCTTCAATTTCTCATTGCCAAACTATGATCATAGGGGTTGCGATCTAAACACCTTTATCCAGCATCTAGAACTAGTGTTCTACCCATCTATTTGGCTGTGGGATTTTGTGGAGGTGCTGAAGGTGGATGTATTGAGTGCGGATGTAGTTCTGAGTATAGAGTGATCAAGATGCGATGCTGAAATGAAGCTTAGGGAATAGATTGGAACCATACCATATTATATAGTTGAAGAGATGTTATAAGCTTAGCTGTTGTCTGGCTCTGTAAAGTTTTTAGCTCATGTAGTAGTAGTAGTAGTAGTAGTAGTAGTAGTAGTAGTAGTAGTAGTAGTAGTAGTAGTAGTAGTAGTAGTAGTAGTAGTAGTAGTAGTAGTAGTAGTAGTAGTAGTAGTAGGAGTAGGACTTGCTAAAATTCTACATAGCGGTACAGCCGAGGGAAGAAAGCTCCAGTAATCAAGAGCTACCTCAGAATAAGGCGTTATTGATTGTGGCACCTGTACATATAGAGAGCACTGTTATTATTGGGATAGAATAACCCAACAAGGCAAAAAGTCTGAGCAGCTTTCATCACTGGAATGGAAATAGATGCTAGTAATTAGAAACCAAGTATACAAAATTTACATTATGTTAAGACCATTATGTAGAAGGAAGCGCCCTATGTACTGAGGACCCCTGGACCAGTTCTATCGCCTTGCAACGCTCTGTATACATCAAAGTCCCAACGCCTCCAAGAAAAATGTCCGCCACCCACTGCACAAGTTGCCATTTAGTAGTAACGCCACAATAGTTCTCATGTATCCAAGGGTGAAAACCACCTATTTCGATTGTTCAATTATTTCGTTTCATTCATCATTAAGATTTACCGGCACTTCTAAGCCCTCTCATCCATTCATCTTCGTTGAGATCGTCGAGTCCAGATCGAATTAATTCGCAAACATTTCGAGAGTTGGTGGCGCCGAATAGCTTGCCTTCCATAGCTATAAGATAGGCGACAGCGCCACGGACTAACACAGCATCACCCTCGAATACCATTACATCCCAGAGTCGTGTGGCGTTATCGAGACTTAAACAGCCAGTAAAGAGGCTGGAAAACATTTCCCGAAGATAGGCGTCGGGTTTTGGCCCGAGGTGAGGGCTCGTAAGTAGGGTGTGGAGGCGAGGCGCTTTCCGCTCCAGTGTTGTGAGAAGAAGATTATAACTCTTGTTTATGGCGCCGGAATCAGAGGTGTGGAACGAGAGAGGTAGTGGACGGTTCAGGATATTTGAGAGACACTGAAAAGCTGCCGAGGGAGTTGGAAGATTTAGAAGAAGGATTGCTACAATGGTCTGGAAATAAGGTCAGTAACAGATTGCCTCTAAAATCAGGGCTGTGCTTACGTTTGTTCCAGTGGTGTAGCCCACGTCACTGCGATACATGGCATACGCCTTGAGCACATCAACCAAAGATCCATGGAGAGGGCCTTCTGGTTGGAAAATCTTTAGCTCGGGAAAAGTGACTTTTGCATCTGCTTTGATCTTATCGATCCAACTCTTTCTCCTTCCCTCATCTGCCGACAACTGAGATCCTCGCTCGATTGTTTTCTCCAAAGCCTGGGCTCTACGGAGCGCGGCTGTATAGGAAGAGTCAGTCAAGCCAAGCTCGTTTCCAATTGCTCTTGACCACACTGCACCACGGCTTCTCGGCGCTATACCTCTCCACCACAGCTCCCTAGTTCTTTTCTGTCCAGTGGTTGCCTCCCAATTTGGCAAAACATGCTCTTCCCAAATACGTAACAGCGAATTCGCGGTGTCATCTCGGCAAGTCAATTTTGCACGTTTGTCTTCTTCCCTTTTGCGTTCGGCTTCAAGGGACAACGCCATCATCCGCTGGTACTCTTTCAAGTGTCGCTTTTCCTCGGCAGGATTCTTTGGCGGAAGCCATGAAGGCCGAGTTCTCGAAAGGACAGCCTCTTTCTCTTTTGAAATGGGCAGAGGGTCAATCATGATGTCCGTTCTCCGTAAGGGTGGTAATTCAGCAATTGCAGATTTGACTCGCTGCTTCTCAGGGACAGAGCGGGGACTGTGACTGTTTAAGCTTCTTCGTTGCCGCGGGTCCAATTCTCTCTTCTCTTCTTCTTCTGCATGTTCCTCGAGCGCCTCAGTTAATGCTCTGGTCTCGGAGCTGAGCTCTGAGTGAGCTACTGTCCAGCTCTTTGCACGCCCTTTCGGGAAAATATCATGGTGCACTGGAAATTCGCCCATACTTGCAACACGAGTGACACCTGGCATTGGTGATCTCGGTGATCGCAGAACTCCTTGCTCAGCCGGGACCGGAGAGGTTCCATTCCCAACGTTTCTTGCTTTTTCTTTAGGTGGCCGTTCTGGACTTGTCGACGCCGAAACTGGTCTGCTAGCCGCCCGTTCTTGAGCAGGGCGTGGGGATATAGGAACATTCCCCAAGTAGACTTCATCTGGCACATCATCTCCGTCATCCTCATCACATTCCTTTTCCAAATCCTTCACAGATTTCCGTTCCTTGCCGGATTGCCAACTTAATCTCCTCGTCATAGACAGATGTTCTGCAGTAGTCTGAGGATTTGGGCTAACGCTTCGGTTTCGTTTTGTTGTAAGTAATGACGGTAGACTTGGACCCGTAAGCCCTCTCCGAGATGCCATACCCCCAGGCATTAGGCCCGGACGATCTGACGACGTAGATGAAGCTCTTTTCGCCTGCGGCTGCATATTCGGAAATGGAGACCGCCCTTTCGCCGCGGTCAATTCTCGTTGTATCCGATTTCCATTTGTTGCTGGGATTGGCACACGTTTACGCTGCTGGGCATTGGCTCGCAGTTCAGTTGCGAATGAAGCGTCATAGGGGTTCGATGAAGGCGTGGCCTCGAAATCGGTAATCTCTTGTTCTGCCCGCGACTCATCCTCTAACCCAATGTCCTCAAAGTTTCCCACATCCGACAGGATCCCATTGTCGTCCGATTGGTAGGAGGAATGGAAAGAGGAGGATTTGGAAGATTTGGAGCCCGTGAGACCAGGGGGCGATCCGGGCATTTGGGCATGCGAGACCTCATGTTGGTAGGAGGTCATCGCATCTTCAAAGGTTGAAGATGAGGATGTGAGGGCTCTTTGTAAGGTAGCTATTGTGCCGGTTGTGCTGCGTGCCGTTTCAAGTGAAAGTGCGGAACCCCTGATCTTTGGTCAAGCGTTGTTGGAAAACGGTTGCACAAACGGCGGGCTAGGGTGCGGGCAAAAGACGGAGTTGATGAAGAAAAGAACGCGTTGGTTGGGTGGGGATGGCTTGAATATGAAAACTGGGTGGGTGGTATTATTTGATGATGATAATGATGATGATGATGCTATTGATGCTGCAGAAGCTGTGTATATCTCAATTGGAAAGGAGGGTAGAGGTCGTAATGAAGGATGGGGGGAGGGATTGTTGGATGTGAAGTTATGTATGGGATGGGGGGATGATGGGCTGGGGATGGGATGGGATGTACGGAGTGATGGTCTTTGATGGGTTTAGTTTGGTTTGGTGGTGATGACGGCGTTCTTGGGGTAGGGGGAGCGAAAGCGAAGGGCACCGTAATTTCTGCTAATTTCTGGTCTTCCTGCACTCTCAGTGGCCCAAATATAGATGATCAAAAGGCACAGCGCGTGTGTTATTGGCCGAGTAATAATGTGAAGGCTGTAATTAACTGGGTCGTCGTGAGGGTGTTTTCAGGGGAAGATTGATACTGTATTGTACGTACTGGATAGTACTGGATAGTACTGGACGGCGGTAGGGAGAGAAATACGAAATACCAGGAATATCTCCGGTAGATACGACACTCCTCCCGATATATGTCTTCATTATAGTAGTGGTAATGCCCTTTGCACTAACCACCGCGATATAACTCCAGCCAACAGTTCGTAATCAGGTCTCCTCGGCATCATTTAGAGCATCTATCTGCTGCACACATATTAAACCTGGTACTTCCCAACCTCCAAACTCTGACCTATCCGTGACCCGTGACCCGTTACCCTTTGCTAGGTTGATATTATTTCCAGCTTGTTTTCCTGATTTTCTGCTGACCCTGTTTTGTCTACTTTGGGTACTTGGCTGATAGCTTTTACCTCTGCACTCAGATCCTTGACCTCCTCTCGCCATGATAATCTTCGGCATTATGCTGCTGTGGATATACGGTCGGCTTGCCGTAACGCCCCGTAGGTGGAACCGGCGGTATTATGTGGTGTATTGAAAGGGCTGGAACAAGGCCCTTGTTTACTCAACGTCGTGCTTTGCATTCATTGCTTATAACATAGGTCTGGACTTGGGGAAGCTTCGGAAGCTTGGGAAGCTTAAATTTCGTAAACCTCTCATGCCTCAGATATTTAGATGATGTACCCAACAACGGGCTCGCTTACCATCATTTAGTGGTCACTGCGTTTAGGCATACAGAATAATCGTAGTAGCATGGGAAGTGAGTAAAGTAGACACTGAACATGTAGAGATGCAAACAGTGGAAAGTTATGGCACTTGGAAATGAGTGCGATTACATTGACCTAGGCTAGTAAAGGCAAGCTCCGTGTGTGCTCTTCGTGAGTGCATAAATTTAGGTGAAGTCCTCAACGCCAGTTAGCATGATGGTTTGTCTCTAGACTCGATACTGGTCTTTCTCATCTTCTTTATCTTATCTCTCAAGAGCTTCTCTTTCAATTCAGCCGCCTGTGCTTGTGGAGTCGTAGTTGCCATCTTAAAACCAGGGTCAGTAGAGACGAAAGCTAATAAGAAAAGCCTACGAAGTGTTACCAACCTCGTTTGGCTCAACATCTCGTTTGCTTGACCCCTCTCGAATTGATAATCTCCTGTCATTTTCAACTTCAATATCAGCCTTGGTGCTCTTTGTCTCAACTGGTGATGAATCTGAGGAAGAATTGCGCCGCCGTTTGCTTGGCTCATATCGCTGAAGAGAGCGTCGACGCTTTCCAGAAGTCTCCCCTCTACTGTCACTTCTGCTCCGGTCCCGTCCAGGTGATCTACTGCGGCTAATACTTCGAGTTAGCCGACGTTCATCACGACCTCTGGTGTCACCGCCACGTGCAGGTACTATGTCTGGTTCATCAAGGCCTGGCCTTTTCCTATCCCTGTTGTAGGACTTGATGTCTGCAGTAGATTTTGTTGATCTAGAAGAAGAGTCCGAGCTAGAGTTACGTCTACGTATTCTTCGAGGAGGTGGTGATCGACTAATGGACAGAGATGGGGTCCTTCTTCGTTTGCGTGGCGGAGTTCGGGATGTAGAGGACACTGGGGACCTTGTGTCGTGCCTACGTACTGGGCTTCTTGCTCTACCTCGCTCCCCACGGTATCCTCTTCCTCTATATGAGCTACGACGGACAGGTGTTATAGAACGATATCTGCGTGGAGGTGAACGAGATCGAGATGGTGACCTTCGGCGGCGCGGTGGCGGAGACCGCGAATCTGAGCGTGAGCGTACAGATAGCGGCGATGGTGATCTAGGAGTTGTTGATCGTCGTCGTACATCCCTTCTCCTGCCATTATCATGCCCCCTGGGAATATAGGTGTCAGATCCTCCTCTAGTGCGGTGTGCGCCTCGATCCCTAGAGTCTCGTCGGGGTGGTGACCTTGATCTAGGCCCTCTCCGTTCAAATCCTCTTCCACCACCACGACCAAAATCTCGGTCATCTCCCCGACCACCTCCCCGGTCAAAGTTTCGTCTATCATCACCTCGTCCGCCTCTCCAATTATCACCTCCTCTTCCACCCCCACGCCCTCCTCGGCCACGGTCACCACGTTCACGATCTCTAATTGCGTTGACATTCTGTTCGCGACGTTGCTCGTCCTCTTTGCGCAATCGTGCCTGCTCCGACATTTTGCCAGTTTCCATCTGTGTATTGTTTAGTGATGGCCCTCTTGCTATAGTCGAAGCTCTCACCTTTTCTTGCATAAGCTCTGCCTTTTTCGCTTCAACAAGCTCTTGGGGCACACCTTGAGGGTTTGCTTGAGCACTCAAGCATAGCTTCCACAGCTCCTTACAGAATGCAGGAGTATCTTTATCCAGGAATCCTGTAAGCTGTATCTGCATTTTCTTGATATCAGGCTAGAAATACTGGTTAGTGTTTAATGTGAGTGCCATTCTAAAGTGTGTACCCACGTAGCGTGCGCCCTCAAATAGACCGAAGCAAAGCTCGATTACGACATCATCATCACTTCCCAAAATCTCCTGAATCCTACCTGCAATCCATCTAAGGTGCGTATCAAATTAGCGAAATTCCAGTAGCTTGAAGGGTGGTCCGGCATACTTCTTCATCAAATCGGCATTGACTTTTTGTATGTCAACTTTTTGATTGAATTCTATCGGGAACTTAGTCGTTCTAAGAATTTTGTCATCTGTAGTAGTTGACATTGTTGCAGTATAGTGTGCAGGTTCAGCACAGCTAGAAAACAATGTAGGTACTATGTGGTGTCGAAGTTGTTTGGAGGAGCTTTGGGGGACACCAAATTTCGTCATGAGGCTCGCGTCTTGACCAGCTAGCTAGCCTCACCTTGACGCGCCTCGTCCAAACTTCCGCAAACTTCAGCTGTGAGATCCACTTCATCAAATATTGGTCCATTCTACAAGTATTATATACCATTATTAGTGGTTTCTTCACCGCTAGCTTATAAGTCGCAGCATGGTGTCAATTGAGAGGGGCCTTCCCTCGCAATACATCAATAATTCGCTGATGGAGAGTTGACCTTAACATGACTTTATGGCTACTTAAGATTGACTAGCCAGTTCAAATTCTGCAATTCCCGAGGATACAAGTAAAATTCATTGTGGAATGAATAGATTTGCATTGAATACTAGGTTCTAAAGTTTGTGATCTCATTTCAAATGCTTTCTCGTTTCGCCATATCCGTTGACTGTAAGGCAGTCAGAGCTTCTGAAGCATTAAATTTTATTGATTTGTCTACCTTCTATAAGTCACTATACGGGAGAAATTCGTTGAATATTGTATAAACTTTAATAGTTGTCATTTTAGAGCACTCGAATTTGTAAAGCATTGGCAAGGCCCAATATCCTAGCGGATGAAACTTAAAGCTCCGTTTTCACAGTATCAAGCAAAATCGGCTTTTGAACAGTACATTTGACACTGATACTCACTGACTTCCGTCGAGAAGACTTGTGTTATCTATCAAAATGCGCCATTGATTCAAAAGGAAAGGTATACTGCAGAGAGCTCCATGTTCGGTCGAAGGTCTCGCATTTGTTATCTCTCGTACTGTCTACATTCCATTGAAACTGTGTTGATATCCAATGGTAATAAACGCTTCGAGGCAACACTAAAACTGTTCTATAACCACTAAATGGCTTCACACATGTACCTTCAAGGCTTTGTGTCTGCCTGTTGAGCGGATACACAGAACAATGGCAGTGGTTTCCGCGGATGAGGAGACGTGCAATTGCCTATACTTCGAGTATTGGAGCTGATATCATAAGTGGCAAGAGCAATAGCATAATACTTGACACGGCAACATCTTCTAATGTACGAAGCTGAAGCACTCTGCTGGATTTTATATAAATATCCACTCTGAGGTATCATCCTCCCCTCATTTATGAGTATCACTGATATCCTATAACTGATGAATCTTTAATATGATTTCTTCCCAACACCGACCAAGGCGACCTCACTTAATAATGCCTCTCGTTTTCTCACAACCAGCTCTTAGCCTGAGTCCAGCCCCGCCTTCAATCATGAAGTCTCCTTCCGTGAGAGAACTTATTGCTCAAGTGGAAGCTACGAGTAGAGTACCTTTTTGGCGAGATCCTAAACAAGACCAAACTCGTCGCTCACTCTATCACACTCTTTCATGCATACTTGCCAGCGACCTTAGCAGTGACGAAGACATCTCCGACATCTATACCTCTGAGTCTCTCACTGAGAGTGACCGGGCATCTTCTCCTCGTACTTTGACTTTCGCGAGTCGACCTTCCTCATCTATCCTTCGCAGCACCGTTGACCACGAGCACGAGTTAGTATGTTCATTCTTAGTGAGAAAGTTCTGGGATAGTAATTGAGTTGCGGCTCACATCTATATTTGTTTAGAAAGTATCTTCCAGCATATCAATCGGAAACGTGAGAACTTCACAGAGTTTCGCGGCAGAAGCTATCCGTTCAGCCGACTCTCGAAGGTCAGTATCATCTCTTGAACTCGCTGCGGACGCAACTGCAGATAATCTACAGTGTCAACTACCCTTAATTTCCCCCGGGTCTCCTTTGATTATCCAGTTTGTGGACTCCTTTCCCGAATACTGGATTGAAAGTGACAGTCGAGGAGGTAAGGATTTGACGCAAAGTCACTTCCGCCCTTCCGCACAATCACCTTCACCATATTATTTCTTTGAAGACCTCGGAGAAGAACGGCTTGTTAAATGCACATTGGACTCAACTTTAAGTCGGTGTCAGTCTTTTCCTCAATCCATTCCTTCGGAATGTGCAGTTGAGCCCGAGGGGAAAATCATAAAAGATCGCGTCGATCCGGATCTGGGTGGACATCATTCTCATCCACAGATTCCATCTGATCTTTACTTAAGAGAGTCCCTCGAGGGTCAATTTGAGCACCAAGGCGGAGACGGGACAACTGAATCGGTCCCAAGTGTTTACCCCAACGACCCGCATAGTCAAGAGCCAGCAGAGTTACTCTCTGAAAATTTGAGTTCATCTAACACATTGAATCTACAGAAAAGTTCCCCTCACCAGCTCCAGAATAACCAAGAGGAAGGAGTACTGAGATCAGGGCTCGGTTTTGCCCCCTCTGCTCCTATATTTTCTGGCAATAAAACCAAAAACGATCACTTATCTCGGAAGTCTCTGAGAGCAACAAATCTTTCAACTGTTCCAGAATCATCGTCGTTGTCCGAGAATCAAGAATCTCTCCAAAGCTTGAAGTTACCAACAAAGCATTTCCCCGACAGTTCTCATCAACGAGAGTCTGGTAGCGTACCAGCAGTCCGCTCATATTCTCTTTCTGGGCACCCTCCTGTAAGCTGTACTCTTGCAACATCCTTCTTGATGAGCAAAAATGTCTTGATAGGGGGAAGTTTAACTGACACGTGCATTGTAGTCGAATAAGCTTCGAGTCGTTCCTCCTAAACCAGCAAGCTTTTACTTGCCACAATACTTGGTTGACGATCTCGACTCATACGACCCCTTAGATAGTCTTCAACTAGATCCGGACTTTCCGATAGGCGGTACTCTAGCAGCCCCCATGTCATCTCCAGCACCAGAAGGATTATTTGTGGACAAGAAAAAGCAGCTTGCTAACGGAGATACACGTGCTATCAAAGAGACGGAACCAGAACCACGCGAAAGCTGTTGTGAAGACGAGGAACTGAAAGGGAAGAACAAAGCGAAGGGATCCGAGAATCAGTCTCCTGGTAAGACTAGCTCACTAAGTCGAAATCCCTGAAGAACGAATAAATCACTAACCGGCTGCACACCAGATACCGGTAGTGGTAAGTTCACTTAAAATCCAGCGCAATTAAGTTCTTGACCATGAAATTGACGTTCTAGGCGTGGGAGGACTGAACATGGCCATTGCTACTACTGGTAAGTTGTTAAAAATCATAGCGACAGCTCTCTAGGTTTCCCCAGTTTGCAGTTATTCAGCATTCAACGACCTGAAGATTATACTTTTCGCACTAGTACCTTTTTCACATAAACTTGTGTATACCACTTGAATTTGCAGACATAAGCAATTCTCCAGATTCAAGATATAGTTGTTCGTTGCTAACTTTATCACTAGAAAACGAGTTACCTCCCAAGAAGAAGTCCGAGAAACCAGAGGAGAAGGCTAAGAAGAAGGTAGCCAGGGTCAAGAAGACGGTTGGAAAGGTCATTCATAAATCGAGATCACTCGCATTACAAAAGCCTGTCCTCGTAATAGTCCTAGGTAGACCTCTTGCGGGACCAGTTCATAACACCTTAGCCACTATAGCAGATGGAGAATTTCCCAATATTGGAGAAAGCCTTGGTACTACGTCTTCCGGTGTCACATCAGCAACTCCCGCCGTTCCAACGCCGGTACCAGCTTGAGAGAACATTATGCCGATAGATCTACAATAGCCCGAGTTAGTGGATAAGGCTTTTGTGGAGTTAAGAGAAAAAGACGGTGCTGCTCTAACATGGCAAGTTTATCGTTCGTGTGATGGTTAATATTATAATCATTAGATTGGTGAATGAAGAATAGCAATACGATATTTGCACGAAAATTGAAGTCATAATGTTATTCATTATTCGGTGAAGATAAATGAACTCTAGATTGCACTCAAAAACAATAGCCAGACGTAAAGTCCACGAGAAAAGTCCAACTGAAACTTCAAATCTTGACAGTTCTTAGATGCTTAACTCAAAATCTATAAACCCCCATGTGAAACTTATGGACGTCCGTTGAGGAAAAGATTGAGTGCCCTAAGTATGTTCATTTGACTCATTAGCTGATAGCACTTATTGGGCTTGGACCCCACCATCACCTACTCCCCCCC